>Ga0114922_10005231_pt1 | contig 11984 bp, 8 predicted proteins | sample AartaG_FD_100975 | JGI IMG/M metagenome (GOLD analysis project Ga0114922, IMG submission 100975) | Deep subsurface microbial communities from Aarhus Bay to uncover new lineages of life (NeLLi) - Aarhus_00045 metaG | ecosystem: Environmental > Aquatic > Marine > Oceanic > Sediment | place: Aarhus...
GGTGTTGCCCGTGAAGTTGAGGGGGGAGTCCAGGCCTCCGGTGGTTGTTCTCAGGGCGTCGAGGTTGAGGGCGTCGCCTCGGGCCGACATGATGAACCCCCATGACCAGACGATCTCCTTGCTAAGGCCCCTCGCAGCGGCGAGTCATTGAGTGCAGAATCTTCGCCGACGCCCCGATCCACCAGTATGAGTTGCTGCGGGAGCGCTACATCGTAGACAAACCATTACAACAAAGCCTTCAAAGAAAGCTTGCAATTCGTATCTCAGGTTGATATAACGATGAAGCGGCAGCCCGCGTTGCGGCCGGGGCCTGCCTGCTGTGCTGGTGGAGCCGCAGGCGCAAGTTTTTTCCGGAGATGAGCCATGGAAATGAGTAAGAAACGGATTTTGTGGAGAAGCGTTTTTCTGGCCGCTGTTTGTGCAGCCGCAGGCGGCATGAAAGTGGTGTCCAGAAATGGCCGCGCCCAAATCATTTTCCTGGTTTCGATTCTGTCCATTCTGTCAACAGCGGCGGTTTCCGCCGCCGAGACGGCCTACTTGCGCCCGGGCGACGTGATCGTCTGCGTCGGGGATTCCGTCACCGCCGCCGTCGTGTATGGCGGGTTATTCTGAAGATTGACGGCCGGCGGGCCGAGGCGGAATTGAGCGACGGCAATATCATTTTCGAGGTGAGCATTTCCCAAGGCGAAGGCTACAAAGCATACTCGCTTGAACTACAATAGCGACGAAGAAAACTGAAATGGACAGGGATAAATTGTGCGTTGCAGTGGTGGGGCTGGGGTTTGGGGCCGAATTCGTGCCAATCTACATCGCACACCCAAACGTGGCCAGCGTAGGGGTATGCGATGCCGTCCCGGAGCGTCTGGCCAAGGTAGCCGGCAGGTTTGAGGTGGATCAGGAATTCGGCAGCCTCGACGAAATATTGAGGTGCGACGACATCGATGCAGTTCACCTTGTATCGGGCATACCCGACCATGCGCGGCAGACCGTTGCTGTGCTGGAATCGGGCAAGCATTGCGCGTGCACAGTGCCGATGGCCACGAGCATCGACGATCTGATGGCAATCGTTGAGGCGACGCGCAAGACGGGCTTGAATTACATGATGATGGAGACGGCCGTTTACACGCGGCAGTTCCTTTATGCAAGGGAGCTGCTGGAGAATGGCGAGTTCGGCCGGATTCAATTTCTGCGCGGAGCGCACTACCAGGATATGGAGTGCTGGCCGCCCTACTGGACAGGCTTGCCGCCGATGTGGTATGCCACCCACGCGGTTGCTCCGCTGCTCGCGATAGCACAGGCACGCGCGGTAAAGGTCCATTGTTTTGGTTCGGGGCAGATGCGGGATGAACTCCACCAGCAATACGGTAACCCCTATCCGATCGAGACGGCGATATTCCAGCTCGATGCTCCCGGGCTGTCGGCCGAAGTTACGCGCTCGCTGTTCCACTGTGCAGGCCAATACATTGAAAGTTTCATCGTCTATGGCGAGGACGCCACATACGAATGGCAGTTGGAGAACGAACCTCCGGTCCTGTTCCGGATGACTCCGGTTACGCCCGGAAGCAGGAGAAAATACACAATGCAGAGCCCTGAACCGCCGGATCGGGCCGACCTGCTACCGCCGTCTATCGGCCGTTTCACAAGCCGGTTCGTGTATGGCAAAGACAATCAGCACCTGTCGTTCGAGCAGGGCGGTGGCCATCATGGTTCGCATCCTCACCTCGTACACGAGTTCATCAGCAGTATCATTGAACAACGCCGGCCGTGGATCGATGCCGTAACGGCCGCCAATTGGACCGCTGCGGGCATCTGCGCGCATGAATCCGCAATGGCCGGAGGCCGCGAAATAGTGCTGCCGCGTTTCGACTAGTGCAGTGCGCCGTAGTTGCCAGTGATTATGTAAAGCGTATTCAAACAAGGAGGCAGAACCAACGAGGCGAACGATGACGAACGCATACGCAAGACCCATTCACCTGTTGTGCGTCCTGCTCACGAGCGCGGCGCTTCTCCGGGCGGCGGAGTAGGCGACCAGTACCGTCATATCGGAAAGGATCGCCGGCGCGCGTCGCGCCGTGACAACCACAACACAAGGATACAATGAGGAGATACGTATGAACACAGGTCGAATTCTGACAATATGCATGGCGGCGATGCTCGTGGCCGGCGGCGCCGCGTCCGCCGCGTTGGTCGATGCTGGGGCCGACTGGAACCAGTGGCGAGGGCCTGGCCGCAACGGCGTGGCGGCGGGCGGTCCGAAGCTCTCCGCCCTGTGGTCCGAGAAGGGGCCTGAACTGATCTGGCAGAGCGAGCCCATCCCTGGGGGCGACGGTGGTTTTGGCAGTTGTGTCACCTACAAGAATAGGGTCTATCTGTTCGTCAACTGGAAGCGCTACCAGAATCAGGGCGCCGCCGCCGACGTGGTCGTCTGCCTCGACGCGAACACCGGCAAGACGCTGTGGAAGACGAACTTCCCGGGGCGCGAATACGGCTATGGCACTTCCAGCACGCCCTGCGTGTACGACGGCAAGGTCTACGCGGCCGGCGGCAATGGCATGTATTGCCTGGACGCCACGACCGGCCGGGAAATCTGGAAGGTCCCGAGCCTCGGCAACGAATTGAGCTCTTCCCCGACAGTGATCAATGGTGTACTGGTCGTGTGCACCGGAGTTCTGAAGGGATTCGACCCGGCCACGGGCAAGGAAATGTGGGCCTGTCCGAAGGCTGGCAACGGCAACGGCAGTAACACCTCGCCCGCTGTGTGGAAGACCGACAAGCAGAGCTTCGTGATCGTCAACATGGGAAACCTGACCTGTGTGAACCCATCGGACGGCAGCATCGTCTGGCAGGGAGATGGTGCCAACCACACCTCCACGCCATCCATCACCGGGGACCACTGCATCGTCGGCTCCGCCGTCGCGGGCTACAAGCTGCTGCCCGACAAGGCGCAGAAGCTGTTCGGTACCGGGCTGAACGACCGCGGCGCGAGCCAGATCATGCACAATGGCCACGTCTTTGCCTACGCCGGGGGCGCGCTTCGCTGTCTCGACCTGACCGGGAAGGAACTCTGGGCGCAGGCGGTTGGCGGCGAAATCAGTTCGCCCGTGCTGGTCGACGGCAAGCTCATCGCGGTCTGCGGCGACGGCAAGCTGGTCATGACCGACGCCACAACCGCGAAACCCGCCAAGTTCAACGAGGCCCGTATCCCGGTGTTGGGTTGCTCATCTCCGGCCGTAGCGGACGGCAAGCTCTTCCTGCGACTGAAGACGGCAGTGGCATGCTACGACCTCACGAAGGGGCCGGTCGACTCGAGCACGCTGCCGCCTGCCCCCGCAGTCAGCCCGAAGAACGCCGTGCCGGGGTTGCAGGTCGCCTACTACGTGGGCGGAGACCTGAGCAGCGCGCTCAACCTCGACGCGGCGGCCCCGGCGAAAACGGGCACGGTCTCCGTCATCGACATGGCCTTTGCCGAGGCAAAAGAAAACTTCGGGCTGAAGTTCACCGGGTATATCAATGTCCCGAAGGATGGCGAATACACCTTCTTCACCAATTCGGACGACGGCACCAGGCTGTTCATCGGCAAGATCGAGGTCGTGGACAACGACGGCATGCATGGGCCCAAGGAGGAGTCGGGCAGCATCAACCTCAAGGCGGGCAAGCACCCCATTCGCGTGTACTTCATGCAAGGCGGAGGCGGCAGCGCGCTGTTGGTGAGCTACGAGGGGCCGGGCATTGCCAAGTCCCAAATCCCTTCCCAGGCGCTCTTTCGAGATGCGGAACTGAGAAGATGAAGGGGCGGCAACGCGATTTCCACGGCCTGCACGAAGAAACATGTTGCCCCCCCGCAAGTGCGGTACCATTTTGGTGAAGTGAGAGATTTTCGTCCGGCTTGAAACCCGGTTCGCGGCGAACTGGCGGTCTGGCGGAAATGTTCGTGCAACAAGCACCTGTAACATGGAGAGAACGAAGCATGAAAACGCAACGCTTTATTAAACACTCCTGCCTGGGGCTGCTGCTGCTCACGAGTGCCGGTGCGATGCCGGCCGCGGAGGGCATCGCAGGCCAGAAACAGCTCACCGTTCGCGAAGGAGAGGCGACGTGGATTGGCCAGGCGAAGCCGAATGCGCGGCACGGGGCTGAGACGACGATGGCCGTCGGGGCGAACGACGGGGCCTCACGCGCGTTGATCCGCTTTGACCTGACAACGCGCATGGCCAGTTACGACAATATCACGCAAGCCGTGCTCGAATTGACGCTGGCCGACGTCAAGGGAACGTGGGACAACCAAACCTTCGAACTCTATCAGGTCAACGACGGCCGTTGGGGTGCCGAAAGCGCCACCTGGGCCAGCGCCAACGATTCCGATATCATCATGTTGGGCAGCGGTGAACCGATCCGCACCGCCTGGCACCAGCCGGGATGCGAGGGCTGGTCGCGTGGTCCGAAGGTGTCAGAAGCGAAGGCCAGTTCCACGGACAAGGGAAAGACGATTCGCTTCGCGATCACGGACGCCACGTTCCTCGCCGCGCTGCGCGAGCTGGCGCATCATCCCGATCCCCAGGCCAATGGCGGTTTTCAGCTCGCCGCGCCGGGCTTGGCGGCCAAACCCGGAGAGGCCGCGTTGTTCGCCACGTGGAAGGCGGCGATCCCGCGGCGCCCGGTCCTGAAACTGGACGTTGAAGGATACGCGCCGCCGCGGACCGTGCTCCGTTATGAACTCAAGACCGGCGGGCGGGTATCGATCGTCATCCACGCCGCGGGAGGCAAGCTCGTGCGCGAGCTCCTGCACGGGGTCGAGCGGAACGCCGGCAAGCACGAAGAGGGCTGGGACGGGAAGGACGAGCAGGGCAACCTGCTGCCGGCGGGGGCGTACTCATGGAAGCTGCTGCGGACGCCCGGATTGCAGGCGGAGTATCTGTTGACGCTCGGCACGAACCCGAAGACGCCGTGGGAAGTCTGGCCGGGCAACCACAATCCGGTGACCACGGTGGCCGCGGACGAGAGCGGCCTGTACTTCGCCTCGGGAAGCAACGAAGGGCCTCCCATGATGGTGAAGCAGTCCCATGACGGGAAGCTCCTGTGGACCGCGGCTCACTTCAGCCCGTTCGGCGGCGCGCAGAGTCTGTGCGCCGATGGCGGGAAGGTCTTTCTGATCGAAAGCGGAAGCAAGCGGGCGAACCGCCTGGATGCGGCGACCGGCAAGCGTGAGTCGACCCTCGACTCCATCCCGGCAGGATCCACGGACATGGCGGCCCGGAAGGGACGCTTGCTGGTGAGCTACTATGACCAGAACACGATCCGCTGGTTCGATTTTGATGGTAAGTCGCTGGGCGAGTGCGCGATTCCGGAGCCCATGGGCGTGGCTTTGCTGGAGAACGGCGACGCGTTGGTCATTTCGCAAGGGACGGTGTTCCGCGTTGCGCTCGGTGGCAACAAGCCCGCGCCGCTGATCGAGGCCACGCTGCTGACGGCGCCGTGGCGCCTGGACGTGGCGGCCAATGGCGATATCCTGGTGGCCGAGTCGGACGGCATGTGGCGCTGGGCCCAACGCGAACTGAAGCAGCCGGAATCCACATTTCCACCCAACAAGGGCCGGCAGGTCAAACGGTTTGGTCCCGACGGCAAACCGAAGGCCGCCTATGGCCGTCCCGGGGGGCGGGCCTCGTACGGCCCTTACAAACCCAAAGACGGCTTCGGCAACCTGCTGGATATCGCCGCGCGTGACGGCGGTTTCCTGGTCATGGATCTCCAGATTCCATCCCGCACCGTGGCCTACGACGCCAAGGGCACGATCCAGAGGGAATGGTTTGGCGGACAAACCTATGCACCGGCGGCCAATGCCGACCCGGAGGATCCTTCCTCGGTTTACCTGTCCTATGGTTGGGGCAGCATCATCCGTTACAAGGTCGATTACGAGAAGAGAACCTGGAAGGTCGACAGCGTGTTTGACACCGGGACGCCGATGTGGAAGGTCGGGGACCCTGCTTTCCACCTCTTTGTGCGGCGTCGGGAAGGCAAGCTGCTACTGTGCACCAGCACGACGCCGGCGGTGTTCGAACTCGACGAAAAGAACGGCACACTCACGCCGATGTGCGTGCTCAGTTTCCCCGCCGGTGGCGGGCCGAATCCGCCGGAAACGATCCTGAAGCAGATGAAACCCGACGGGAACTGGAAACAGTACGTCTACTCCTGGGTCGATACGAACGGCAATGGCCGGCCGGAGGACGACGAGTTCACCTTCCCCCACAATAATTTCCGCGCCGGCGGCATGTATGTCGATAACGACTTCACCTACTACCTGGCGCTGTCGGGAAATATTCGCCAATGGAACAAACTGAACGTCGGCTATGTCCGGATCGCGCCCCAGGGATTCACGAAGCACGGCGCGCCGATCTACGATAACACCAAGCAGGAGCGACTGGGCGAGCCGCCCATGGACGAGTACGGCTTCGGCCAGTTCGAAGATGTCTCCATCTGGCGGGACACCGACGGCAGCGTCTACGTCATCTACAATACGAACGGCGAAAAGAAATTCGGCCAGGGATTCTGGTCGCCCCGCACCGGCGGGAACCGCGTGGCCCGGTGGAATGCGGCCGGCAAGCTGCAGTGGGTCGTGGGGCGACACAGCGCCACGGGCGGCGCCGCGCCAGGCGAGGGCCGCTACTTCTGGCGCATCATGGGAACGACCCATAGCTGTATCGTGGTCGGCGACATGGAAAACAGCCTGCAACACGTCTGGGATCGAGACGGGCTCTGGGTCGGCAGGCTGCTGGAATCGCCGTTGTTCAGTAAAGGGGCGCCACCCGAGGCCTTCGGGTTGTGCGGGGAGCAATTCGGCGGTTCGCTCTACACCAATCCCAAGACCGGCGAAGTACTCTTCTTTGGCGCCGGCCAGAACAACGTCCCGGTCTTCCGGATCACGGGATGGGACGGCTGGACCCGACAGACCGGAACCGTGGAGCTCAAACCATGAAGAAGTCTCAGCCCCCTACAGGAAAAAGAATTGGAGAAGAAGACATGCAGACAGGAGAAGAAAACATGCAGACAGTGAACCGTAACTCCATCATGCCGGCGCTCGTCGCGCTGCTGGTCGGCCTGCTCTACGCCGCCCCAGCCGCTGCTGCTGACCTTGCCACGCAGATCCGCCAACTCACCGGCGCCGAGACGCGAATCGTCTGGCTCCGCCACAAGCAGTGGGAGACCTACAAGGGTAGCCTCGACGGCGGCGTCGGCTATTCGATAATGGCTTTCGATACGGGAGAGAAAGGCGAGCGCGAGCTGGTGCCCGCGGGCGAGATCTACAACCCTCTCATTTCCCCAAGCGGCCGCTGTGTGATCTACAGCGCGGTGACTGACGGGAAGCTGCGGATCCATTGCGTGGACTGGAACGGCGAGAACAGCCGCATTCTTAGCGACGGCTTTGCGCAGTGGACGTGGCGCGACCCGGCTACGGGCATCGAATGGGTGTATGCGAGCAATGCGGGCGGCAACGACGCCGCTTTCGTCGATCGCTTCCGGCTCGACAAGCCCGAGGTCAAGGAGAGGATTTACACGGGCCGCCTGTCGAACCGCTTCTCCCTTTCAGCCGACGGCACCCGCGCGGTGGGTGAGTTTCCCTGGCCCTGCGCCGGCATGCTCTACTTCCGCACAGGCCAAGTGGACCGCAAGGACTATCGCAACGCCTGCAACACGTACATCTCCCCCGACAATTCGTATATGGTGACCGGAATGGCCGGCTCGCACGAACTCGTGACGCTCTACAAGCCGGACGGCAGCAGCCGTGACTTCAGCGTGGTGCCCCCGGGCCTCAAGAAGAAGAAGGACGGCGGCACAGGCTGCATGTGGAACCCCAAATGGGCGTCCGACGCGCGCCACATGGTGGTTGCGGGGCCATTCCATAACCTCGGACCCAACCGCGCCGACATCTGGCTGGGCCAGTTCGCCGACGATTTCAACTCGATCGCGAAATGGGCGCAGGTGACCGACAACGACTATATGGACGTCTATGCCTACGTCTGGGTCGATCCGGGGTTGGGCCAGTATGCGGGCGAGGCGCCTTACACGCTGGCGGTGCCGGCGGCCGTTACCGGCCCGGGCAACTGGCAGTGGACCTTTGGCGACGGCGCCAAGGGAACGGAAGCCAAGCACACCTACAGCAAGGCCGGCACCTACGCGATCACGGCCACGCAAGGCGACCGCGCGCTGAAGGGAACGGTCCGCGTGGCCGAGCGGATGGCGCCGAAGCTGCTCTCCGCGGTGGCGCTCGATGACCGGCGCGTGCTCCTCACCTGCAGCGAGCCGGTCCAGGCGGCGGCCGCCAAAGTGACGCTGCAAAGCGGCACGGCCGCCACGAAGCTCTCCCTTGACAGCGAAGGCAGCGGGATCATCGCCGAGTTTGCCGCGCCTCTGGGAGCGAAGCAAACCCTGACGGTGACGGGAGTGACCGACTGTGCCCAAGCCCCCAACGAGATGGCGGCGAAGGCGCAGGTCGTCCTGCCCGACTGGCCGAGCAATCGTACCGGCGTGTCCTATCTGTGGAAGAACGCGCGTACGCGCAACGTGATCTTCGACGAGCAAATCGGGCTTCCGATCACCACCGCGCTCAGCGGCTGGATGGCTCATCACCCCCCGTTGCCGGTGCGCTTCAATCGCTTCGGAGCCGTGTTGGCTGCGGGCAACATGGGGTTCGAACTCAGCCCCGGATCCCCTGACCGCATCATGGGGGGCATCCACAAGACAAAACAGTTCAGCTTCGAGATCGTGGTGGCGTCCGCCGATCTCGCGCAGACCAAGGGCAATGACGACAAACCCATCGCCATCATTGACTGGGGCTATGGCTGGCGGAACGGCATCTTCTGGCTGTTCCAGGAAAAAGACAAACTGCTGGTGGGCCTCTCCAAGTCGTGGGGCGATTCGAAGCCGGAGGTGTTTGAGATGGCCGCCCTGCCCGACACCAAGCCCCACCACGTGATCGTGAGTGTCGCCGCCAAGCAGCTCGCGTTCTACCTCGACGGCAAGAAGGTCAAGGAGATCGATCCCTCGCCGACTCACCTCCTCATGCCGACGCCCCCGATGCGTTTTGCGGAGAACGCCTGGCGCGGCCAGTTCGAGTACCTCGCCTTCTACAATCGCTTCATCGAAGAAGATGAAGCGGCGAAGAACGCGGCGGTCGTGGCCGCGGATCTGGCCAAGCGCCAGGCCCTGCCGCAAATCGAGGTGCAGGCAACGTTGATCGGCAAGTCGAAGATACCTGATCCTCGCGAAATCGCCCCGTACCGCAACGTGCTCATGGTGAACGAATACAGCATGGAGAAGGTGCTGAAAGGCAAGTACGCACAGAAAACGATCCGCGTGGTGCAGTGGGGCATGCTCGACCTGAAGCCGACCCCGCTGGCGGCGCAGGAGCCGGGCGCGAGCGTGAAGCTGGTGCTGGAAAACTTTGCGGACCACGACGAGCTGGTGCCCGAGCTGATCTCCGACACGCTGAAAGAGAACTTCGACCTGACCCTCTACACCGATGTGAACCTATGAAGTGGAGGGGGGCCGCATGAGATTCACGGTGGTGTCTGCGCAGCGCGGTCAGGCCGCAAGGAGACCGTTGTCGTCTCGGCCGCGCTGCGTGGCTGCGCTATGACGAGGATAGCCTTTTTCATCCTGCTGGCGGCTCTGGCAGGCATCCGAGCGCCTGCGAGCCGTGGGACGCTGGATCGCCCGACACGGCGAGGCGCTGCACGGGCGGGTGGACCGGACGGATGGCCTCTCGCTGATGAATACCGGCAACTGGACACTCAAGGGGCGAGATCGTGATGGGCCGCTGGGAAGGAAAGGTGAAGCGGGCCACGCTCCTCACGACCGGGAAACCGGTCCGCGTCGAGCAGGTCGGAAGCCGCCTGTTCCTGCGAGGGCTCCCGGTCGTCAATCCCGACCGCGTCGCGCAGGTCCCCGTGATCAAGCTGGAATGCGCCACCCGGCCGAGCCAGCCGATGGACTGGAGTTACGAAGATCCCGAAGGTGCGCGACACAAGGTCGCAGCGGGAAAACGGAAGAACGAGGAATGCGAATGACACGACGAGACGTGATGCGGATGGTCTATCAAGGCCCGCGGCCGCCCTATGTACCCTGGGTTTTCAGCTTCACGCACGAGGCGTTCTGGAAGCTGGCGGAGCACTACGGCGGCGAGGACCGGGTGCCGCGGGACATGCTGGGGGGACACTTCCTGACCACGGGCCAGGGCACGGGCGATTTCCTCGAGCCGATCGGCCATGACCTGTGGCGCGACGGCTTCGGGGTCGTCTGGGACCGCAGCGTGGACAAGGACATCGGCGTGGTGAAGGAGTATCGGCTCCCGGAGCCGACCCTGGCGGGCTATCGCTTCCCGGACCCGCTCGCCCCGCGCAGTTTCGAGGGCATCCCGCAGGCGATCGCGTCCGGTCGGGACGGATTCCGCGTCTTCTCGATCGGGTTCTCCCTCTTCGAACGGGCCTGGACGCTGCGCGGCATGGAGAACCTCATGCTGGACTTCCTCGAGCATCCCGCGTTCGTCCACGAGTTGCTGAGCGCGATCGCGGATCATCATATCGTCCAGATCCGGAAGGCCATGGAGTATGATATTGACGCCGTCTACTTCGGCGACGACTGGGGCTCGCAGCTGGGTCTGCTGATGGGACCGCACTGTTGGCGGGAGTTCATCAAGCCGCAGTTGAAGCGCATGTACGGCGAGGTGCGCCGGGCCGGCCGGATGGTGACGATCCACTCGTGCGGCAAGGTGGACGAGATCTTCGACGACCTCATCGAAATCGGCGTGAACGGCTTCAACCCGTTCCAGCCCGAGGTCATGGACGTGGAAGCGCTGATGAGGAAGTATCGCGGCCGGCTGACGTTCATCGGCGGGCTTTCGACGCAGAAGACGCTGCCCTACGGAACGGTGGAGGACGTGCGGCGCGAAACGCGCACGTTGCTCGAGATGGGGCGCGCCGGCAGCTACGTATTCTCTCCGGCACATGCCGTGGAAGGCGACGTGCCGGTGGAAAACATGCTGGCGTTCATCGACGAGGTGCAGAAGCAGCCCGGGTATCCGGCGTGAGGTTACTGAAGCATGATGCGGCATGCTCGATAGTCCGCATCGATGAGAGAAGGACCACCCCATGAACTGCAACGAGATGGAGTTCGTCGTGGCGCCGGACGGCAACGACGGCTGGCCGGGCGATCGCGCGAAACCGTTCCGGACACTGGCGCGGGCCCGCGATGCCATTCGGGAGCTTAAGCGAACGGCGCGCCTGACTGGCGCCGTCACGGTCTGGCTGCGCGGCGGGCGCTATCCGCTCGCAGAGCCGCTGCTGTTCACGCCCGAGGACTCGGCGCCGGTGACCTTTGCCGCCTGGCCCGGCGAAACACCGGTCATTGACGGCGGCGAACCGCTCACCGGTTGGCAGGCGACCACGCTCAACGGCAAAGACGCCTGGGTGGCGAGCGTGACGGGCCATTTCCGTTCTCTGTTCGTGAACGGCCGCCGCGCATTGCGCCCGCGCCTGCCGAAGCAGGGGCTTTACTGGGTGGAGGATGCGTCGGCCGCGAGCGCAGCACCGCGCACGGCTGGAGCGCCTCGCCGGCGAGCTACCTGCCCCTGCGCGTACTCGGCGTCCGGCCGCTGGAGCCCGGCTACCGCACCTTCGTCGTGGACCCCGTTCCCGGCGACCTCGAATGGGCGCGCGGTTCGGTCATCACTCCCCACGGGCCGATCCACGCGAGCTGGCGGCGAAGAGCATCCGGCGCATTGGAGATCGAATGTATCGCCCCGGCCGAGTGCCGGCGGATGGAGCAAACAAAGAGCGGGAAAGGAAGAAGACAATGATTGATGACGCAAGACGATGTTTTCCAGAACTGCGAGTTCCGGTTGTGGACGGTGACTTCAAGCTGGTCTACGAACCAGAGCCGGAGCGTCCGAACTCCTGGATGGTCAACGATCACTGCCTGATTCGCGATGCCCA
>Ga0114922_10005232_pt1 | contig 11983 bp, 10 predicted proteins | sample AartaG_FD_100975 | JGI IMG/M metagenome (GOLD analysis project Ga0114922, IMG submission 100975) | Deep subsurface microbial communities from Aarhus Bay to uncover new lineages of life (NeLLi) - Aarhus_00045 metaG | ecosystem: Environmental > Aquatic > Marine > Oceanic > Sediment | place...
ACAGTTTGATTTAAGCACGTCGCGCCAGGGCGGGCTTTAGGCACTTTTAACTTAAGGAGATTATATATGGTTGACGTCTGGAATAAAGATGTAGAGATATTATCCAAAGATGAAGCTGAAGCCCTTCGCCTAAATAACTTAAAAAAACAGTTGAAGTATATTTATGAAGCTTCTGAAATTTATAAGAAAAAATTCATAGATATAGGGGCAACACCAGATGATATATCGACATGGGAAGATTTTCGCTCGCTGCCTGTGTTTATGGATAAAGAAACTGAGAGAGCAGGACGTGATGAATCTTTGGAAAAATTTGGCCATCCATATGGAATGCATCTCTGTGTGCCTCCAGAAGAGGTTTTGGTAATTAAGACAACAGGTGGAACAACAGGTTTACCAACCTTTACCTATTCCTTTACTGCGAATGATATGGCTCGCTGGAACGAAGGCACAGCCAGGCTTTTTTATCTCGCTGGGTTAAGAAAGGGTGATAGGGTGCTTTTTTGCTTTCCTTTAAGTGGGTGCTGGGCAGGATCAATTGTTAAAAATCCTCTTTTTCAAATGAGTATTGCTACAGTAGAGATAGGCGCCGAAACAGAAGCTTCAAGGATTATAGAATTTTCCAACATGACAAGGCCCAACGTCCTTATGGCTACCCCATCATTCGCTGAGACATTTGCCCAGGAGTATCAGGTAACTACGGGCCATGATGTGAGAGAACTTGGAATTACGAAACTTTTTCTTACAGGGGAACCAGGGGTTGGTATTCCTGCAGTAAAGAAACATATGGAAGAGCTTTACGGTGGTCGCTGGAATGAGGTTTTCATGGTAAACGGGGAAGCCTATGTCGGTTCATGTGATCAGGAGGAATACAAGGGATTACACGAAGTTGCCCCTGACCTCACAATCTGGGCGGCTGATCTTGTTGATCCGGAGACACGCCAACCTATCCCTGTGGAAGAGGGGGCTATTGGGGAAGGGGTAATTACCTCCCTTAAAAGAGAGGGAGTGCCTCTCATCAAATATGCCCAGGGGGATATTATCCAGATAGAGTCAGGCCTATGTTCTTGCAATTACCCTGGTTCCGGTTATAGGGTCAGGATACTTGGCCGATTCAGTGACCGATTGGTCATAAGTGAAAAATCTATCTATCCTGTTGCTATAAGGGATGTAGTTGTATCTTATATCCCCATGGTGACCGGCGCCATGAGGATCGTGCTCAAGTCCTTACCACCAAAAATAGAACCACCTCTTTTACTTAAGATTGAACATGGAGTAGATATTGGTAAGGATGCCCTTGATAATTTGGGCAATAAGATCACTAAGGATATATTAGATCGTTTTGGTGTTCCTTCGGCAATTGAGTTTGTCTCTCCTGGCGCCCTTGGTAGAGTGACTAAAAAAACACCCCTTTTTGAGGAACGGTATTGAATATTTTAATTCTAATCAGAAATAATTTTTTCTTTTGCTTTATTTCTCAAGTTCATCAATAAGCTCTATAAGGCTTTTACATTGAAGCTTCAATTTTTGATAAATTTGTTTTTTAATTTCAAATTTACTTTTTTTGTGTGTTCCCTCCGATAATGCCAGATCTTCAAAACTTTCCTGCCTAGTATTTTTGATGTAGCCTGCTTCAAGTAGAGCGATGAAATGATCGGCAATTTGCTCAGGGCTGTAAATTGCCCTATGTGGATTGTACCATTTATAGATCCAGTTACACATCCCGAGTATAGCATATGCCTGTAATTTAGGATCTACCTCTTTAAAAAACCTCTTTGAAATACCTTCATTGATAATTTTTTCGATAATATTTGTGTATTTCTTTTTCTCTTTTCGGATCTTCTGGAAATCCTTTTTCGGCAATTGAGTTTCCTCGCTGAAGAAAACAGAGAACATGGATAGATCTTTAATGATTATGTTGTGAATATGATTACGAATAATGCGTCTTAGCTTTTCCTCTGGCGAAAGTTCCATGGCCGATATTTCATAGGTATCCCTAAAAATATTTTCAAAGGCCTGCGTGTGGATAATGGAAAGGAGCTCATCTTTATTCTTTACGTAATGGTAAATGGCAGCCTTGGTTATGCCCAATTCTTTTGACATATCATCTAAGCTAGTAGAACTATAGCCCTTTCTATGGAAAAGAGAGGCGGCTGTATCGATAATCTTTTGTTTTCTTACACTCTTATCTAAGCCCTTAAAATCATGTTGGTTATCCATTTTTCTCCAAATCCTTCCTTTAAGATTTAAAGATCAGAAGATATTTATAAAAATTTTAAAAAAAATACTTGACAATGAATTAAAATATAAATAAATAAATGATTAGTAGATTTAACTTATTGTTTAGTAATATATTTTATTGTAAAAGTCAATTCTAAATAATCCATGAATATTTTTATACCTTATGTAATGTAGCACTACTGCATGAGCTTATCAGTTACTTCTTAGTTTAAAGATAACGGTTAGTCAAATAAGAAAAGGGGTTATTTTGGTTAATACAGGCGAAGGAAAGGTAGTATTACAAGAAATTATTCATTACTTAAACAGGTAATTGAAAATGTCAAAAGGTGGTTAAACCCTGTTAAAAATTAATCATAAATTATAGGTTATTTTTGTCATGGCATCAAATAGAGGTTTATTTAATCGTGATTCTATTGAGGAAATAAAGAAAAAGGAAGATAAATGGCAAAAAGAGGTCTACCCGACTGAGAAAGAGCAACAGCAGTCCTTTAAGACCCTATCTGGTCTTCCTATTGAGCCCTTATACACACCTAAAGATATAACTGATATGGACTATCTCCGTGACTTGGGTTTTCCTGGAGACGCACCTTTTATTCGTGGTGTTTACCCCGACATGTACCGCGGTCAATCTTGGACCCTGAGGCAACTGGCCGGTTTTGGACCACCCGAAGAGACCAATAAGAGATACAAATTTCTCCTCGAGCAGGGTGCTACAGGTATAAACGGAGTTTTTGATTATCCAACCCTCAGGGGATATGATTCCACAGATCCACAGGCTTATGCAGATGCCGGTCGTGGAGGGGTAGCAATTGATACCCTGGATGATATGCGTATTTTATTCGATGGCATTCCAATTGAGAGGATCAGCAGCTCCTTGGTAACCTGTCAGCCCATATGTAATATAAGCGTACAGTCAATGTACTTTGCCAATGCTCAGAATCGGGATGTACCGTTAAATGAACTGACAGGGACGAGTCAAAATGATTTTTTGATGGAAACAGCCATTACAATTGCCCCTGAAGTTTTACCACCAAATACCTCCTTTAAATTAAGCTGTGACGCTATTGAATTCTGCGCAAAGCATGTCCCCCGATGGAACCCTATCAGCTTTGCAGGTTACAATTACCGAGAGGCTGGATGTAGTGCTATCCAGGAAGTCGCCTTTGTAATGGCCAACGCTATTGCCTGTACCGAGGGACTCATAAAAAGGGGACTTGATGTAGATACTTTTGCACCCAGGCTTAGCTTTTTCTTCTCTGCACACAGTGATTTTTTTGAGGAAATTGCTAAATACCGTGCTGCCAGAAGGATCTGGTACCAAATTATGAAGGAACGTTTTAAGGCAAAGGATCCCCGTTCCCTTGCATTGAGATTTCATGTCCAGACAGCTGGTGTTTCCTTAACTGCTCAGCAGCCATTAAACAATACAGCACGGGCCGCTTATCAGGCACTTTCGGCAGTACTGGGAGGTGCCCAGTCCATTCATGTCGATGCCTATGATGAGGCTTTATGCACACCAACCGAGCTTGCCTCTCTTACTGCCTTAAGGACACAACAGATCTTGCAGCAGGAAACAAGGGTGACCAATACAGTTGATCCGTTGGGAGGTTCCTATTTTGTAGAATCCCTAACCAACCAATTAAGTGGTAGAATAGTCGCCCTTCTTGAGGAAATTGATGGGATGGGCGGAATTGTTAAGGCTGTGGAAAAGGGATGGATTCACAAAGAGATATCCAATGAAGCCTATGCATATCAGCGAGCCATTGAATCAGGGGAGATGTCTATTGTAGGGGTGAATTGTTATAAAATAGATAATGAAAAGCTCCCGATAAAGCTTTTTGATGTGCCAGAAACTCTTCAAATACAGGAGAAGAAAATAGAAAGCATCAAAAAAGAAAGAAACTCTTTACAGGCACAAAGGGCATTAGATGACATTGCACGGTATTGTAATGAAGATAAAAACCTTATGGAAGTCATAGTAGACTCCGTAAAGACCAATATAACAGAAGGGGAGATATCAAAGACCCTAAAGAAGAGTTACGGGACATGGAATCCTCCCCTTTTCTGATTTATGGCAATAATTTTCGAAGGAGAATTAAATGATAAAAAATGGCATTAGGGTAGTAATAGCACGCCTTGGTATGGATGCTCATTGGAGAGGAAGTATCGTTGTGGCACGTGCTCTGCGCGATGCAGGTATGGAGGTCATTTATTTAGGGAATCAAATGCCAGAAAATATTGTTGAAGCCGCTATTCAAGAGGATGCAGACATTATAGGGCTGAGCACCCTGTCCGGAAATCATATGATATTGGCGCCAGAGGTTGTTAGAATACTCAGAGAAAAGAATATGAGTGATACGATAGTAATTCTCGGGGGGACGATACCACCCGATGATATTCTCAAACTTAAAGAAGAAGGTATATCAGAGGTCTTTGGCCCAGGAGCACCCTTAAAAGAGATTATCAAATTTGTATCACAATCAAATAAGCCTTAATAAATGCTTGTAATAGAAGCTTAAAATATTAACAAGTTAGGCTAAACATGGCAATTCAGTCATTTAGTCCCCTCAAGAGAATAAGCTATTTTCAGAAAAGGATAGTAAATGCTGACATTAATACAGTCTTGCTAAACTATTCAAAATCAATCTTTTATTATGCAGGAACCACTCAGCCGTCAATCCTGATTATTACACCAGAAGATTATCATCTGATAGTTTTAAGAGGTCTTGACTCCGTTACAGAAGAAACCTGGCTCGATCCTGATAAGGTGAGTCCAGGCAGAGGGTATGGAGATGTAAAGGAGAGGCTTAAAAAATGGGAGATATACGGTGGTTGCTTAGGGATGGAGTTAGACATTCTGCCCACATATTTATATCTTAAACTATCTGAAATGCTCTCTGAATTTACCATTATAGATGTATCAAAATTAATCCTGGACCAAAGAAAAATCAAGGATGCCAAAGAAATTGAGTATACTAAAGAGGCCTGCCGTATTGTCCATCAGGGGCACCAAAGGATTCTGGATGTACTTCATGAAGGGATGACCGAGTTGGAGTTGTCCTCAGAGATAGAGGATGCTCACCGCAAAGCCGGACATGAAGGTCTCTATTTTATCCGTCAGTTTGACTACTTTATGGGTCGCGGGCCTGTTGCCTCTGGGGAGAATCTATCAAGGATTGCAGGAAAGGTTGAATCTATCAGCGGGGTTGGTCTGAGTCCCTCTATTCCCATGGGCGCATCTTTAAAAAAGATTAAGAAGGGAGAAATGATCGTTGTGGATATCCCAACCTATTTTCATGGTTATCACTCTGACCAGAGCCGAACATATGTGCTGGGAAAGTCACCTGAGAGCTGTAAATATCTCTACCAAGGGATGAAGGAGATAGCTGATCGTATTATCCAAGTTCTGAGGCCGGGCATTAGCTGTGATTATCTCTATAATATGGCACTAAAGTTTGCTGATGAACTCGGCATGGAACCCTACTTTATGAGGCTGGGGGAAAACCACAAGAAGGTCCCATTTATCGGCCACGGTGTTGGTCTCGAACTGAATGAGCCACCCTTGCTTAGAAAAAATAATCAAGAAGCTCTCCAAGAAGGAATGATAATAGCCCTTGAGCTGGAAATGACCAATTCCCCTCATGAAGTAGTAAAACTGGAAGATACCATCTTGATTACCTCAGAGGGGGCGGAAATCCTAACTATCACTCCAAGGGATCTCCATGATGTTTAGAGAGAGGGAAAGTTTTTCATCTAATTAGAAGGTTTTTACAATAAGGAGCCTAATATCTATGACCCCGATATTAAGCGTAAACAACATTCAGGTTGTCTACAAGGATGTGATTCTTGTTTTAAAAGGAATGTCTATAGAGGTTAACGAAGGCAAAATCATTACCATACTTGGCAACAACGGAGCAGGAAAGACGACCACTTTGAAGGCCATCTCTGGAATTTTAAAGTCAGAGGATGGTGAGGTAACAGATGGATCTATTGAATTTTATGGGGAAAGAATTGATAAAAAATACCCTGAAGATATCGTACGAATGGGCATATTCCAGGTTATGGAAGGCCGGAGGGTAGTTGAAGATATGACCGTTGAAGAGAATCTGATGGCTGGCGCACATACTCAAAGAAACAGGAAAAATAGAAAAAAAGACATGGAGATGGTTTATCATTATTTCCCCAGATTGATTGAGCGACGAAAGGTGATGGCTGGTTATGTTAGCGGAGGCGAACAGCAGATGCTGGTAATGGGGAGGGCACTTATGTCTCGCCCAAAACTTTTGTTGTTGGATGAACCATCAATGGGACTTAGTCCACTTTTAGTTGCAGAAATATTTAATATAATCCAGACCATAAACAATGAAAGAGGCATTTCCCTTCTACTGGTTGAGCAAAATGCAAGGCTGGCGTTGTCGATTGCCTCTCATGGATATGTTATGGAGAATGGGCGGATTGTTCTGGATGATACAGTGGAAAAATTAATGGATAATGCAGACGTTAAAGAGTTTTACCTTGGCTTAACCGAGGTAGGTAAGAAAAAGAGCTATAGGGATGTCAAGCATTATAAGAGAAGAAAGAGGTGGCTGACTTGAAAAGAATTCCAGGAATGGAGGTCTAAATGGCTGAAAATATATCCTTTTTTTTCCAATTATTGCTAACAGGTCTGGTAGTGGGCAGCATTTATGCATTGGTTGCCCTTGGGTTTGTACTCATTTATAAGTCTACTAGTATCCTTAATTTCGCCCAGGGCGAGCTACTGATGTTCGGGGCATATGTCTGCTTAGCCTTAACAGTAGAGCTTAATATTCCTTTCATTTGGTCTTTTTTGTTGACATTGGCCTTTTCATTTGCCCTCGGAGTCTTGTTAGAAAGAACAATACTCAGGCCCATGATCGGGGAGTCCATTATCTCAGTTATAATGATCACCATTGCCCTATCCACAGTAATGAGAAGTTTGATTCAAATAGCTTGGGGTACCGAGACCAAGGTTTTCCCACCTATATTCTCCGAGGAACCGATCCATTTCCTTGGATTGTTCATAGCCCAAATCCATCTATACAGCTTATCCTTTGCCCTGCTCTGTGTGGCCATGTTCGGTTTGTTTTTCAAATTTAGCTCAGCGGGATTGGCCATGCGCGTTACGGCCTTTGATCAACAGATTGCCCATACAATGGGTATAAACATTAAAAGAATCTTTGCATTGGCCTGGGCAATATCTGCCATTGTCTCCTCTATTGGTGGAATCATCTTGGGAAACATTAATGGAATAAACAATCTTCTTGCCCATATGGGCCTTAAAGTGTTTCCCTGCGTCATCCTGGGTGGACTCGACAGTATTATTGGAGCTATAGTAGGCGGTTTTTTGATTGGAATCCTTGAAAATCTTGCCGGTGGGTACCTTGATCCTATTTTAGGAGGCGGAGTTAAAGACGTAGCGCCCTATGTCTTTTTGATAGTAATGTTGATGATAAAGCCTTACGGTCTTTTTGGAAAAGTACTAATTGAGAGATTGTAAAGATGGTTTGAAATCTTTAGCTGGTACGCATCTATTTTAAAACTCATTAGTGAAGGGAGCCAACAACATGCCCTGTGGCCTATTTCATAACCGATATAGAACTGATGAAAGGATCTTTCAAACTATTTGGGTCAGATCATGGTTAACTGTCTTTGGAATATTTGTCCTCTTAATGCCCTTTTTTGTAAGTGATTACATCATTTATGTAACTAATACGATATTTATCTTTATAGTAGGGGCAATCGGCCTTAATATCCTTACAGGGTTTACCGGTCAGATATCCATAGGGCATGGGGCATTTGCCGCTGTCGGGGCATATACATCGGCCATCTTGACTACTAAGCTGGGTATCTCTTTTTGGATTGCCTTACCCATTGCAGGTTTTTTTACTGCATTAATTGGGATGATCTTCGGCATCCCCTCCTTGCGTGTAAAAGGTCTTTATCTGGTGATAGCTACTTTAGCTGCCCAATTTATTATTGAATATACCATTATACACTGGGAAAGTTTGACCAACGGTATAACTGGTATTTTTGTGCCCAGCCCAGAATTATTCGGGTTTGTTTTCAATACTGATAAGAAATTTTATTATCTTCTTCTTGCGTTTGCGGTAAGTGCCGTTGCATCAGGAAGAAACATATTCAGGACAAGGGTTGGAAGGGCATTTATCGCAATAAGAGATAGGGATATTGCTGCAGAGCTTGTAGGAATAAGTCTCTTTAAATACAAGCTTCTCGCCTTTGCAATAAGCTCCTTTTATGCTGGGATTGCCGGGTGTTTATGGGGCTACTATACAAATGTTATCACTCCTGAGCATTTTACCATAGTGCTATCCATAGACTACCTGGCTATGATTATAGTCGGAGGTCTGGGAAGCATCATTGGTACAATTTTTGGTGTTATCTTTATAACTATACTTCCCGAATTATTGACCACTATTGGTCTCATATTAAAGGGGACATTTGGACAAATCACTACCCTTCTTTCTGCTATTAAGGGATTGATCTTTGGCATGAGTATCATTCTTTTTTTGGTTTTTGAACCAGAGGGTTTAGCAGAAATATGGAGGAGAGTCAGGGCATATTGGAAATTATGGCCATTTTCTTATTAACATATGTGGGGAAGAGTCAAATTTTTAGAGAAGAAAGGAGGTGAAAAGAACAATTTTTTTTAAAGGTGTAGGGAATCAAAGGATGCATTAATAAAACCTTAACAGGGAGGAAAAGTAAGATGAAACGAAACAATCTATTAGCATTAGTTGTCTTGGGAACAATGGTGGTATTTACTTTAGGGTTGTTCGTCAATTCCAGGGCAATGGCCAAGGAAAAGATTCGGATTGGAGGCATTGTGGATTTAACTGGCCCAACCAATGTTATCGGTGTACCATATTCCAATGGCATTGAAGACTATTTTGCCATGGTAAACAAAGAAGGGGGAATAAATGGAAGACAAATCGATTATTTCCCTATTGATTTTCAATACAAGCTTCCCCAAGCCATGGCCGCTTATAAGCGATTGGTTGCCCAACAGAAAATTATTGCTCTATTAGGATGGGGTACAGGAGATTCCAAAGCACGAATTCCGTTGGTAAACAGGGATAAGATTCCACAGATACAGGCATCCTGGGCTGAAGACCATGTTGATCCGATTACACCTTATAATTTTACCGCTGTGGCCAGCTATGCCGATGAAATTAAGATAATGCTGCAATATGCAAAGAAGCACCCTGTGGAAAAGGGAAGGAAGCTACGAGTAGCCTATGTCTATGCCGATGCCGAGTATGCCCGTGCCCCTATCAGGCGGATCAAAAAGGAAAAATACGCTCAAAAGATCGGGTTGGATCTTGTAGATGAAGAGATAATAGCTCAAACCGCGACTGAGGCTGTTTCCCAACTTTTGACCCTTAAAAAGGCTAAACCCGATTATACAATTTTGGTTTTAACCTCCAAGCCGGCATCGGTCGTATTAAAGGATGCCAAAAAGGTGGGAATTGACACAAAGTTTATGGGATTTTTTTATTTAGGTGATTATTCCCTACTCAAGCTTGTAGGGGATGCGGCAAAAGGTTTGATGGTGGCAACACCTTTTGCCTTTGGAAGTGAAACGGATATCCCCGGCATAAAGAAAATTTGGGACTTCAACAAAAGATATCATCCGGATAGAAAGGTTATCGAATTACAGTACATCGCAGGTTGGATAAATGCTATGATTATGGTAGAGGGTGTAAAAAGGGCAGGCAATAATCTTACAGGAAAAGGTGTAAAGGAAGGCCTTGAGACATTTAGTAATTTCCAGACTGGAGGGATTTCAAAGCCAATCAGCTTTTCTCCAAAAAAGCACAAAGGTTCTTGTGCTATTAAAATTGCCCTTGCCTACCCAGATAAGTTAAGTTTTGTTCCGATAACCGGATGGCTTACCGTAGAGCAGTAAGTTCGTTTCAAGAAAAAATCCCCTATACCCCTTGAGAAAAGCAGGGGCATAGGGGATTAGCAGAGAAAAGAATCGCCTTGACGGCAAATATGACTAATTAGATATCTGTTTTAGTTAGGGAAGTGGAATGGATAAGAAGGAAGATTTTCAGCTAATTATAGACAGTGTAAGTTTGTCATTCGGGGAAGTACAGGCCCTTGATGGTGTAAGCACTAAAATCAAGAAAGGCCATATATTTTCTATTATCGGACCCAATGGGGCGGGGAAAACTTGTCTATTAAATTGTATGAATCGTTTCTATAAAGTTGATAGCGGGAAAATCTTTTTTGAGGGTAATGAGTTAACCAAATTATCCTCTCACAAAATTGCTCAACTCGATATTGCAAGGACGTTTCAAGGCATCGAACTGTTTCATGGTCTAAGCGCTTTAGATAATATAAAACTTGGTGCACATGTGCGCCTCAAAACAGGAGTATTTTCGGCACTGGCATATTTGGGTAAGGCCCATAAGGAAGAGATGGAGCTCAGAAAAGAGGTAGAGGAAGAAATTATAGACCTGCTTGAGATCGAAGCCATAAGGAAAAAAGTAGTGGGCAGACTTCCTTATGGGCTTCAGAAACGAGTTGAACTTGGTAGGGCCCTGGCTATGAAACCAAAAATACTTTTACTTGATGAACCAATGGCCGGCATGAACCTTGAAGAGACAGAAGACATGGCCCGCTTTATATTGGATGTAAATGAAGAATGGGGAACGACCATCGTTTTAATTGAGCATGATATGGGTGTGGTTATGGATATCTCGGACAGGGTTTGTGTTCTTGACTTTGGGATAAAGATCGCAGAGGGGCCCCCGATAGAAATTAGAAATAACCCCAAAGTCATAACCGCCTATTTAGGTGAAGAAGAAGTTACATATTCAAGACTTGGAGCATAGTAAATTACCCGGCTGATATAACCGAGTTTTTTTAGTACTAATTTTTGGAGGAAAGGCCGATGGAAGCGACTACTTTGCCTGGTCTATTGATAAAGAATAAGGAAAAATTTAGTAATAAAAAGGTAGCCTTACGGGAGAAGGAATTTGGAGTATGGCAGGAATATACGTGGGAAGACTATTATGAACATGTAAAAAATTTTGCACTTGGTCTGCATAGCCTTGGTTTTAAAAAAGGAGATAAGCTGGCCATTATAGGGGATAATCGACCAGAGTGGGTCTGGGCAGAGCTTGCCGCCCAATCCCTTGGGGGAATACCCTTAGGGATTTATCAGGACTCTATTCTTACAGAGGTTGTCTATATTATTGATCATTCCGAGGCAACAATCGTTGTTGCCGAAGACCAGGAACAGTGTGATAAGATTTTATCTTTAAAGGAAAAAATCCCCAGAGTGGTCAAATTAATATATACAGATCCTAAAGGAATGAGAAGCTATGATGATCCCATTCTAATAAGTTTTTGGGGGGTGGAAGACCTAGGGAAAGAGAAAGAGGAACATAACCCACAATCCTTTGAGGAAAATGTCCAAAATATAACTGAGGAAGATATTGCCCTTATTGCCTATACCTCTGGTACAACAGGATTCCCTAAAGGATCGATCTTGACCCACAAGAATATGCTAACGATGTCTAAAAATCTGAATACTGTTGATCCAAAATATGAAAACGATGAGTTTGTATCTTTTCTTCCATTACCATGGGTTGGCGAGCAAATGGTGGGTGTTTATACAGCACTATATATAGGATTTACTGTGAATTTTCCAGAGGAACCTGAGACAGCTATGGAAGATCTCTATGAGATAGGC
>Ga0114922_10005233_pt1 | contig 11982 bp, 12 predicted proteins | sample AartaG_FD_100975 | JGI IMG/M metagenome (GOLD analysis project Ga0114922, IMG submission 100975) | Deep subsurface microbial communities from Aarhus Bay to uncover new lineages of life (NeLLi) - Aarhus_00045 metaG | ecosystem: Environmental > Aquatic > Marine > Oceanic > Sediment | place...
GCATTATATTTATTATAAATAAATTTCTATTTAATAGTTATAGTTCCTCTCTTCTATTCTATTTATATATATCCAATTATAAAGCTGAAAGGAAAAATAATATAAAAAAGAAAAAAAGAAATCAACTTCCTAAATGGACAGGGCTGATTGAATTATTATTGATAAGATATATACTAAGAGTGATGCGTGAAACATGGGTAAAGCTTTTAACCAATCTTTTGGCTCTTTTCCCCTCATTATCTTAATGTTAGCGACAATGATAAGTAACCATGAAACTGCGAATCCATAGATTGCTACACCACCTAAATCAAACAATACAAATATCACAGAGGTTATAAGATGAACTGCTGAAAATAAATGAACCCATATTTTATTTCCTTTTACTCCGTATAATCCTGCAATTGTTTTAAGCTCTTTTGCTTGGTCGTTCTCAATATCTACGAGATCGTTGGCTCCAAGATGAGCTAGTGCCCAAGGATACATAAAGAGAAGATAAAAGACAATTGTGATGTTAAATTGACCAAATAGCAAATAGCCCGCAATGGGGAACAACAGCAGATCTGTTCGACCAAGAATCTGGGCAATTGGAAACTTTTGCTTCCTCTTTACCATCTGATAAAATACTTCCATTGAGTACGCATATGCCATTATAATATAGATATAGATAAGATTTGGATAGGGGACAAAGAGGATTAAAATCACAGTGATTGCCACTAATACAACAAAAATTATGATTGCTTCTCGAAAAGAAACTTTTCCCGAAGGGATTGGTCGTTCCTTGAATGGTCGCCAGTAATTTGTTAGTGTGTTTTCCTTATCTTTTTTATCTATATTATGGTCAACAATATCGTTTAGCACCATACCTGCTTCAAAACCAAATAACCCGATGAAAATGGCTAATAGCAATAATTCCCAAGAGAATATCCCTCCATTTCGAAAGGCTAACATCAAGCCCGAGACAAAAAGTAGAGGCCAGACCGGTGCGAAATGCGCTCTTGTGAGATCAATATACGCTTTAAGTTTTTCTTTAATTAACATAGATGTCAACTTTTCTTAAATTATTTTGAATGGTACTAATTAGAGATATTCACTCTTTATAAAGAAGTTGGAGTCTTAAAGCAATTTTGAATAATTATCATAAATTTTAAAGGTTGAAACTTTAAAAATAAAAAAAAAAAATTAAAAAAAAAATGTTATTGCTTTAGATATTTGAATATAACATCTAAGTCGTTTAATCTGTCAATGGGTTTAAAAATAATCCCATCAGCTCCTGTATCAGTTAAGATTTCCTCTTCTTCTTTTTCGGAAAAGGCAGCGGATATTAAAATTATTGGAATTGAATTGTATTGAATGCTCGATTTTAGCATTTGGCAGAACTTGTCCCCATTTATGTTGCTGGTTTTTAAATTAATATCAAGTAATATTGCTTTAGGAGTCAGGGTCTTAAGAACGTATAACGCTTCATCAGAAGTTTCCAGTGATTTAATATTTACACCCTTCGCTTTAAAAAAATGATCTACGGTTTTACGCTCTAACTCGTTGTCTTCGACATATAAAAGATCAATTTTTTTTACGAATCTTACTATATTTGGCTCTTCAAAATGTCGCACCACAGAAATCTCTAAATCTTCTAGAGCACTTATTGCGTTCAAAATGCCGTCTTGGAGTTTTTCTTTATCCTCGATGTAATTGTTTAGCATTAATAGTGAAACTTTAAGGGGCGATAGTTTTTGCTTTAATTCTTCGTGAAAGCTATTACCGATTTCGTATCCTTTAATTGCCTTTCTGATTAAATTATCAAGTTCGATTTCGTCATAACTTTGAGGATCATCATATGATTTCTTCTGAAATATAGCGATTAGGTAATCAATGCAGTAATTCACGCAATTCCTTATGATTTTTGCCTGGTTGTTTATCTTGTATTCTTCCATGAAATCTTTTAGTTTGGAGTTAAGATAAGAATCTACATAAGTATACCATTTTATGTCCTTCTTCAATTTACCTGAATTTGTATTTTCATAATCATTTGCCATTAAACATCACCTTCTTTTTTTTTGATAAAGGAATTAGGATCACGAAATTGCTGCCCTTTGTTGAATCTCCCTTTATACGATTTTCAACACATATTTTTCCACCGTATAATTCTATTAATTTAGCAACTAATGATAACCCGATTCCCATGCCTTTAGACCTCCTGCTTATCATATGAGAATCTTGGAAAATGATCTCTTTTCTATCGTCATCGATACCTATCCCATTGTCTTTGAACTCGAGCTTTACATAATTCCTATAATAAATATCAATCACAGAAATTACTACTTCTACTTGGACAACTTTATTTTTATTGTAATTAATAGAATTTATAAGTATGTTTTCAAATACTTCGCTCAACAGCTCATTTGCCATAACGCAAATGAATCCGTAATCAGAGACGACCTTAATATCAATATCTTTTTTAGGAAAACTAATACGAGTAAAATTAATCGCACTTGTCAACTTAGAAAACACTTCCACAGGTTCTAAAGGCATTTCGTATTCTTCCAATTCTGAAATGTTTCTTGCGTTTCTAATTAGCTTTTTACCTCGGTTTAATTGCTGAGAAATCATTTGGAAATACTCATTGATACCTTCTGATTTTACTTCGTTTTTTAGCAACGATTCACAGAGCTCTATAGAATTACTTATTATCTGGAACAAATTTGAAATGTCGTGAATAAATAACCCTTTAAGGCACTTTGTTCTCAAATACGCATCCTGATAAACATTTTCTACATCTTGCATAATTTTTTGCATCTTTTTGTTTTGTTTTGTGTTAATTTATATTTGTGATAAAGTTCATTAATAGTTTACAATCCAGAACTTTTGTTAGAGTTTTGGATTGATTTTAGACAAGGTTCATTTTTAATTAGTATAGCTCATCTAGAGAGATTCTATTGAATTACGAGGAAAATAAAATCCTGGTCGACAATTTTCAAAAAATATTCGAGCTGAGTAGTAACAAGGGGGTTATAGACCAGACTTCCATTAATAAGGGGCTAATTAGTTATGGAAGATATTTTTATACCTAAGATAGAAAGCATCTAATTCTAAAGTTTTATATAAGAAAAATCTAAATATATATACTAGAACATAAAAAGAATTAAATGAAGTGAATATCAGTTTGGAAGAAGAATCTGTAAAGAAAAAGATCAAGATAAAAGTCACAGTTATAGGAGACGGGGGTGTAGGGAAAACATCCTTAATTCAAAAATTCACTCAAGGGAAATTTCAAACTGATTATATCAAAACTATAGGGGCACAATTCACTCATTATGAAACGGAAATAGATGGATATAGGATTGAATTAATATTCTGGGACATCGCAGGGCAAGACAATTTTCATTTCCTACGCCCTTCTTTTTATAGATCTAGTAAAGCAGCGATTATCGTATATAGTTTAGAAGAAAATAATCTAGGGGAACGGAGTTTTGAACATATAACATCTTGGTATGAAGACGTTAAAGAATTTTGCGGGGAGATTCCTGCCGTAATCTTTGCCAACAAAGTTGACCTGATAAACGAACAGACTTTAGATAAGGAAAAGATTCAAAACCTCGTAAAGGAGCATAATTTCCTTGGTTACTATATCACCTCGGCAAAAACAGGGCAGGGGCTTGACCACGCTTTTAATGCTTTAAGTAAAGAGATACGAAGATAATTAAGTCTACTTTTTCCTATTTTCAAAAATTTTTTATCGACAATGTAGATATAAAAGATTACCTCTTTCTGTGATATTTCCAAACAATTTTTACTAGCCGAATCCATATTTCTACCAGTAAAAATAAGAATTTACCGGTAAGTTTCAGTGCAACCTTTATATTCACGATTCAACAAAAGTGATTTAATCATTATCAATAATAAAGTTGATAATGAAATTTGAGAGAAAAAAAGAAGGCAAATGAAAATGAGAAGAAAAGTAGTTAAAACAAGCTTGCTGGTGATCGCGTTGATGGTATCTATGACAATCCCCATACTCGCTGTAACAGCTAAAAAGAAAGAGTGGGTTATTGATCCAATCATTATTGATGAATTAGGAATAGGTTTGCCAGGTTTGCCAGGTTTGCCTTGGGCGGATTATGCAGATGAACCTTGGTTGAAGGGCTCTGGCACTCTTGAAGATCCGTACATGATTAAAAATGTGGTTATAGACGCTAAAGGTTCAAATTTTTTCTGTATGATGATTCTGAACTCAGATGCATATTTTAAAATAATGGATTGTACCTTCAGTAATACAGGTCCTGGGCCAGATGCTGGGAGAAATGCAGCTTTGATATTAGCCAGTACCCAAAATGGCGTAATTTTCAAAAACGAAATCTTTGATTGCGGAAATGTAGCCGGTCAAGGAAGCGGGATAGCATTAATAGCTTCCAGTAATAATAAAGTACAAAAAAATTTCTGTCACGACAATGCAGGGCCAGGTATTTATCTTCAGTACTCCAATGATAATGTACTAAGACAGAATTTGTGCAAAAGGAATCAATGGGGTATCATGATATCAGAGGGGTCAAATAATAACGAAGTAACAAAAAATGAGTGCTACGATAACAATGAGTATGGTATATTTTTGTATCTTGAGGCAAACAACAATCTAATAACGCAAAATGAATGTAAGGATAACTTTAATTCTGGAATTATAGTGATACAGTCACATGGAAACACTATAAGCGAAAATGATTGTAGTGTAAACGGGAATGGGATCATCATAATGTATTCTAATGGTAATGATGTTATAGATAATGTATGCTCTGAAAGTTTCCTTGAACACGGTATTCTCGTCTCGAATTGGGCTGCAGATAATACAATCGCGAGGAATAAATGCTTTAAGAACGCACGATCAGGGATTGTGTTATATAATATGGCATATAATAACATGATAACTGGTAACCTTTGCTACGAAAACTTTGAATCGGGAACTGTTATTGATAGTTCCTTTCTAAATGCTGTGGAAAATAATCTTGTGTACGGAAATAGTTATACCGGGATGCAATTATACTACGCCGATAACAACATGATTGCCTGGAATGTTTTCACTGAAAATTATATAGGAATACAACTATTGTACTCTAATGGTAATGAAATAACGAATAATGTCTGCAATGAAAATTATGATCAAGGAATCACGGGAGAATATTCGAATGGAAACATGATAGCTGAAAATTTCTGCAGCGAAAATGTAGGACCAGGTATTAGTTTCAGATCCTCCAATGATAATTTAATAACACTGAATTTGTGCACTGGGAGTCCATGGGGTATCCTTTTATCAATGTCGAATAATAACGATGTAACCAAAAATGAGTGTATTGAAAATGGAGAGGGAATTGTTGTCGCTTATTATGCTAACGATAATAAAATCACGGAGAATAATTGTACTGGTAATTATGAGAACGGTGTTATTTTGGCGGTAAACGCAAATTATAACATTATTAATCAGAATAATTGCTCGGAAAATCTCCTATCTGGTATAGCACTAATAACTTCTAGCGGTACTATTATATCAAAAAATGACTGCAATAATAATGGTGAATCTGGCATTTCTATTATCGGTTCCGATTACACCGATGCTAGAGATAATATACTCTATGGAAATATGATCGCAGGCAACCTAAACGGTATCCATTTCTCCGAAGCGGACAAAAACGATATTTTTATGAATACAATTAAAGAGAACGATGTGGGCATGCTAGTCGAAGGACAAAGTGAACTTAACCTCATCTTTCACAACAATTTTATAGATAATGTTGTACAGGCAGTGAATGAACGCGCAGGGCTTAATAATTGGCATAACATCTATATGTTAGAGGGTAATTACTGGAATGATTATGAAGGCGCTGATGATGACGAGGATGGTATTGGAGATATACCGTGGCCACGGTCGGACTTTGACGTACATCCATTCATGGAAGAAAATGGTTGGGAAATTCTTACTACTATAGAACAGGAAATACTAAATGCGCGAGCAGATCCCGATACTAATAGGTTCGGGTTCGGTCTCGTTTATCAATCTACCGAGCAAGGTTATCTAATTGTTGGATTAGGACAACTATTTTCAGAAAGGACGCATGACACCTGGATTCCTCCCTTTACATGTCGACTATGGTTTTATCAAGTAGTAAATGGCGAAGTAGTAGAAGTAGAATCTTACTTTCAAGGAAATCTTTGGTCTTTCGAGTGGAGTACTTTCTATCAAGAACCAGTATGGGCTAATTTATATTTCTTAATAATTCCACCAAACATTATAGATCTTCCTCCCGGAGAGTATCCATTTAAATGGGGAGTTAGTTTTTATAGTGGAGGGGAGCAGCAATTTATGAATTTTACTACATCCTTTAAAATTCCCGAACCCTAATAACGGCTCATAAGAGCCAATTTTTTTTTATTTTTGAGTGTAATATGATATTACTATTTTAAGTGTAATTAATTAAAATCAATAATTCTTGGATCGAATTACATCATACCATTGATTCCAAGTATTTAATAATTGTACAAACTTTTCTCGGGAAATTGAGTATTCCTTGAATTTACCTTTCTTAGAACTATGAATAAATTTATGTTCCTCCAAAATTCTAACATGATGGGAGATGGAAGGTTGATTTCTATTCAAGCTTTTTTCAATATCAGAGAGGAAACATGGTTTATTATTTAATAGATTTAAAATTAAAAATCTGTCTTCATTGCCTATGATTTCCAAACATTCTCGTAAGAACTTATAGGAGGTATTATTCTCGAAATTTTTTTTTATAGTTTTAATTTTATTCTTTGTTAATTCATCCATGGTTTTCTTCCTATTTTCTTTTTTCAATTATTTTTCGAATAATCAAGATGAGAGATTTTTAATCCAATTCTCCCATAGTTGCACGAATTCCATTATTTTTGGCTTATTTATGGAGTAATAAATATATTTTCCGCTTTTCCATCCTTTAATGAGTCCTGTTTTCTCTAATTGTTTAATGTGGTGTGAAGAGGTAGATTGAGATTTACCGATACACATCTGTATCTCATCCAATTTTAAGGGTTGAGATTTTACTATTTCTAATAGTAAAAATCTTTCAGGATTTGAGAACGATTTCAACCATTCAACTAAATTGATTTTTTCACCAAAAACATCTATTTCAAGCATAGGATCTATGTCTTCGTTTGCTTGTTCAAGATAATTTGTTTTTTCTAAAAGATTTTTAACTTGAGAGGGTAAAATATTTTTATCTGGTTGAACCAATTGTTTAATCTGTTCAAATTTTTCATGACCTTTCTTAAGTTTATTTTTCACTTGATGATTATACATTGCGAGTTCTATTGTAGGTAGAAGGTCATCTTCATTCGTGATAGGTTTTACGATATATCCATAAGGTTCCGATAATTTGGCTCTATTTAGGGTTTTTTTATCACTATATGCAGTTATGAATATAATGGGAATATTATAGTTTGAAGTAATAATTGCCGCTGCTTCAATTCCATCCATAGTTCCCGATAGAATTATATCCATTAATACCAAATCAAGATTTAAATTCTTGATTTTGGAAATTGCTTCCTCTCCAGAGGAAACAATAACAATTGGATTATAGTTTAATTTTTTTAAAAGAATCGCGATTGCTTCAGCGGTAATTAATTCGTCCTCAACAATCATAACTTTTAATTGTGTCATTTTACTACCAGATAATTATAATATGAGTTCCATTATTTTTTTCAATAGAAATCTTTCCACCCATTTTTTTGGTTATAGTGGATATAAGTTTTAATCCTAGTGTATCTGAATTTTTATAATCTATGTCTTTAGGGAATCCTATTCCATTATCATACACTTCTAATAATTTTCTATTGTTTATGGTTTTTTTGAGTGTAATAATAATTTTTCCCTCATCATTTTTAGAAAATGCATGTTTTAACGAGTTAGATACAAGTTCATTTATAATTAAGCCACAAGCATTGGCATCGTCTAGACTGAGATCAATATTATCAATGTTCAATTGTAGTTTAATCTGTTTGGTATTTGCAGAATAAATTTTAAATAGATTATTAACAAGGTTTTTTATGTATTTTGTAAGATATATCTTATTCAAGTTTTCGGAGTCGTATAATGTTTGGTGTATTAGCGCCATAACTTTAATACGACTTTGGAAATCCTTAAAAATATTAAGAATTCGCTCATCTTTTACATATTGTTCTTGTAGTACTATTAAACTTGAAATTATTTGTAAGTTGTTTTTTACTCTATGATGGATTTCTTTCAGGAGTATTTCTTTTTCTGCTAGGGACGATCCCAGTAGGGTTTCATTCTTTTTCTGCTCAGATATATCAATTATATTTATATACAGAGCAGAATTTCCTTGAAATTCAATCCTTTTTGAATATTGTCGAGTATACAAATAAATTTCATTTTTTTTCTTCATTCGTATTTCGGATTGAAATGAGGAGAGATCTCCGCTTAAAATTTTATTATATCTTTCAAGAGCTATTTGTAAATCTTCCGGATGAATATGCTGAGTTATAGTGTTTAGATTCCAAGATAATAGTTCATTTATTGAAAATCCTAAAATGTTAGATATACCTTTGTTTGCAAAAATTATTCGCCCATTAGAAACTATAAGCGTACCCAACAAGGATTGTTCTGTGAGCATTCGATATTTTTCTTCGCTCTCTCTTAACTCTTTTTCAGTAGAATCACGAACAATAACACCTGTAAGAACATTCGCTATAGATTGTAAAAAATTGATATCATCTTTTGAAAATATCCGATATTTTTTTGTATGAATTCCTAAAATACCAAATGGGGTGTTTCTTCCTTGAATAATAACGCTCATTCCGCTAATAACATCATGATCCGCAAGAAGTTTTGGAGCAAAAAATCTAGTTTCAGTTTTTAAGTTTTCCGCAATTACTGGAGTAGTTTTTAGTAGTGTAAAACCCGCTTGCGAATTTTTATTATTTTCAACGGTTGCATTTCCAACTAATCCTTTATGCCAGCCAATTCCTGTCCGTAATTTTAAAAATCTCTTATTAGGAAGAATTTCAAGTACCTTTGTATACTCAACATCCAATATTTTTGCAAGCAAAGATGTTGCATTTTTAAATATAATGTCAATATTTTTTTCAGTAATAGTTTCCAAGCCAAATTTGGCAATCAAAGCTTGCCTATGTATATGATCTTCAATGGACAATTGGATTTCCTTGCTTTTCGTTAAATCTTGGGAAACACAGAGAATTCCGATAATTTTATTTTGATTATTAATAATTGGTGCTTGATTTGATGTAAGATGTATATAAGTTCTATTTTTTTTTTCTAATCGATATTCAATGTTTTTAACCAATTTACGTTCCATTACTTTTTTAATTCCTTCGTTAAGAATCTTTTTATCATTAGGATGAATTAATTTATTAATACTTGATGAATCAAGGATTTCTTCTTTATCATATCCTAATAAATCATTAAAAGCATTATTAACATCAAGGAAATTTGTGTTTATATCTACTGTATAAATCATACAGTTAGAAATTTTAAGTAATGTTTGAAATTTCTCTTCAATTAAATCTTGAGAAGAATTAACATTTTCGTGTTTTTCACTCAAATTTCATGCACTATACTAAACTATCTTTTTTTTATTGACTTTAGTGTTTAATAGAATGTCTTTAATTATAATATTGGAAATTTAATTAAAAAAATATCTGTTTATATTTGATCCATCCAAGTTTTCATTCTACTTTTCTTAATAAGATTAAAAAATGCTTTAAAATAAATCTTTTGAATATAAATCGAAAAAGATTAATATTATTCATCTAAGATAGATTCAATAGAAAGAACTTAATTGCTAATCTAGCAAAGATTTTATGTGGTAATGTAAATTTTAAAGATTTTCTTCCATTTTTTATTAAGATTCTATCTAATTTGTCAATTTAAAAAACTTATTTATATGGGAAAATTTATAAATGAAAAAAGGTAAGAAAAGTCATATAAAAAATTTTGATTTTTTATTTAAATTTGTTTGTTTCAAAAAATATAATATCGAAAAAATAGGTCAATAAAAATGGTAAAACTAACAAATGAAATGAAAGAAGGTTTAGTTGTTCCCGGCAAAGGGGGCAGTTTGATTTACTTAGCAACGTCATCATTAGATGGTAAACCAAATATTGCCGCAATGCGTTATATAGATACATATAAAGACGATAAACTTCTGGTTGCAGATATGTTCTTGCTTAAAACTAAAGCGAATCTTAAAGAAAATCCGGAATGCACAATAACAATATGCCACCCAATGGACTCTGGAAGAGACTGGTCCTTTAAAGGTAAAGCTGTTGATATTGAATATGGTTTTCCTCCAGATTTTGATTGGCACGGAGCTAAAGCTAAAGATATCTTAGAAGGTTGGGGTGACTGGCATAATAAAGAACCTCCAGATGAAGTTCCTCCAGATGTAGTTTATCCTAAAGCAGCTCAACGCGGAATAGTAGTATTACATGTAGAAGAAATATATTCAATCGAAAAAGGAAAAGTAGGTGAAAAGATACAATGACTGTGAAATTAACTGAAAGGATGAAAGCTTGGATTAAAATTGGTTGTCACTTGAATGTAGCAACGAAAACTGGGATTCCTTTGGTCACCGTATCAAGAAATGTAAAATCTGTTTCTGATGATGAGGCAGTTTTTGCGTTATCTCAGGATGAATATTCCGTTATTGGAGCAGCTTTAGCTGAAAATCCTTGGGTTGCATTTGGAGTGTCTCGAGCAGGAGGAATCCGTGCTTGTTTTCAATTCAAAGGTAAAGGATCTATTGACAAAGAAGGAGATATTTATAATTTAAAGGTAAAAATATCTGAATTCTATTGCACCAAACCCGGATGCTATGCTGGAACAAGACTAGACACTAAACCCGCTCAAGAATGTGAAGAATGGGAACATGGTCTCTGGACCGATTTACCAAAATAATAAAATAATAAATATAATCAAATTTTTTTTTTGAATTTTAGTTATTTGAAAATTGAACTTTTATGGGTTAACGATGGTATTAATTTATGGAGAACAAAATAGTGGCTGAAGAAGATATCAAAGAAGAAGAAATAATTAAGAAAAAACCAAAAAAACCAAAAAAACCTCCGAAGCAATTCCCATGGTTTATGCCCTTTATGTGTGATGGGTGTGGTGATTGCGTTAAGGTTTGTCCACAATCCGGCATTGAATTATTAGGTCTGGACAGAAAGGTTCCATGTGCTTGGCTTATGTATCCTGATTATTGTATAGGATGTGGAAAATGTGCAGAAGCTTGTCAAAACTCAGCTGTTCAAATGACTGCATATGTAGAAAAAGCTATTGAAAGGTATAAGACAAAAAAACCTTTCCAATAAAAATTAGTAAACAAAGATATTTTAAAAGAAAAACAAAAGAGGAAATTAAAAATGGTATTTGATTTAAGAAGATGCGATTTTTCAAAATGTAAGGGAGAATGTCTCGCAAGGTGTTTGTTCATTGATTACAATGAAGAACAAGCTAAAGCAGATATGGTTAAATTAATTCACCAGAAACCTGCGGATGTACTTGCTAAATGCGTAACATGCTATGCGTGTAATGAATTTTGTCCACGAGGAGCAAATCCATGGGATTTGATTAATCAAATGCAAGAAAAAACAGGTCTCTATATATATCCAGAAGAGGCTAAAAAAACTGCATTAGGGTGGGCGAAAAAAGAGGATAAGATTATTAAAGGAGATGCTGGTAAACCAGCATTGTCTATAGGAGGTTTTGCTGATGCTCTTCCATATGATAAAGTGTTTAAAGGAAAGTTATTTGAAGGACTCTCTTTAATAATGGGAGGGTCGTACGCTTGTAGAGCACCAGAAACTCATATGTGTGATGCTAATTCTTGTTTAGATAATCTGCCTTCAATGATTAAAAATCTTACAGATACAGGTTACAAAGAGATAATTTTCTACCATGATGCATGTTATGGGTTTGTAACA
>Ga0114922_10005234_pt1 | contig 11981 bp, 7 predicted proteins | sample AartaG_FD_100975 | JGI IMG/M metagenome (GOLD analysis project Ga0114922, IMG submission 100975) | Deep subsurface microbial communities from Aarhus Bay to uncover new lineages of life (NeLLi) - Aarhus_00045 metaG | ecosystem: Environmental > Aquatic > Marine > Oceanic > Sediment | place: Aarhus...
ACCACTCGACCACTCGACCACTCGACCACTCGACCACTCGACCACTCGACCACTCGACCACTCGACCACTCGACCACTCGACCACTCGACCACTCGACCACTCGACCACTCGACCACTCGACGATTCAACATGAATAATGACGAACACTACCTTGAACTAATCCTGAAGGGCTTGCAGGAGCGTCATGGTGTTGACTTCTCGCTGTACAGGAAAGGGACCGTCAGGCGGCGCTTGTCCAGGAGGATGGCTGCAACGAATTCTGAAAATTACCGTGCCTATTTCCATGTCCTTGAAAAAGACCCTGAGGAATACGCACGTTTGCTAAGGTATCTCACCATAAAGGTAAGCCGCTTTTTCAGAAACTCACCTGTCTTTGAAATATTGTCTGATGAGATATTGCCGGACATAATGAAGGCAAAAAAAAGCCGAAACGACAAGACACTCCGGATATGGTGTCCCGGCTGCGCCTTTGGGGAGGAGGCATATTCTGTTGCCATAACGCTTGTAGAATACTTTGAAACGCGCCTGGAAAAGATAGAAGACCTTAACGTCTCGATCTTTGGTACCGACATAGATGAGGATGCCCTGGACAGGGCCGGGTTCGGGATGTATGACAGCGAGGGTGTAAAAGAAGTGAAAAAGGGGATTTTGGACACGTACTTCACTCCCATAGAAGGGGTGAAGCTCAGGTCTCAGGCAGGCTTCACATATGACGCAAACTACCAGGTGATTGAATCCATAAGAAACCTGGTAAATTTCAGCAAACATGACCTTACATCGGAAACAAAGAAGTCACCACCCGCAGGCGTTATAGCCAATTATGACCTGGTACTTTGCCGTAATGTTCTGGCCTATTTTTCCCAACCTTTGCAGAAGACCGCATTTTCAAATCTCTTCAACTCATTGGACCCTGGCGGTTATTTGATTCTCGGCCGGTCAGAAACAATCCCCAAAGACCTCGACCCTTTTTTCATCCCACAGAATCCACGGTATAAGGTGTATAAGAAAAGAGGGTCTGGATGAAACAGGAAAAAGGAACCCACCTGCTGCGCAAGGGACGCATTTCCCAAATAGGCCAATACTATTTGCTCACAACGGCAACGCGCGACAGGATCCCCGTATTCACCCGACCGGAAACTGCAAGAATAGTCCTTTCCAGTTTGGACTGGCTTGATAGTCAAGGATGCATCCATCTTGAGGCCGCCGTGGTGATGCCCGACCATCTACATTTCGTAGCTCAGTTGCGCTCCGGGAGTCTGAGCAAACTCATGCAGACTCTGAAAGGCTATACTTCACGTAAAATAAACGAGTTGTTAAATCGCAAAGGGCAGCTATGGCAGCCCCAGTATCATGAGCATGCCATCCGCACAAATGAGGTGCTTAATGAAGTCACTCTCTATTGCCTGCATAATCCGGTACGCGCGGGATTGGTACAGGACTTCCATGACTATCCCTACTGGTATTGTTGCTGGTCAGTGTGATCTGGTCGCGGCGGCTTTCTGTGGGAGCGGCTTTCTTGCCGCGACGCTCGCGGCTGGAAAGCCGCTCCCACAGTTTTTATTATCCCACAGCCTTCATTGTTCTGGAGACATGCCCCGGACATTGTGGGAGAAACCAACGATTTTAACTCCCCCTTCTAAGTACAGGACACTTTTTTGACAGGATTAACAGGCCCGCCCTGCCCGCCCTGGCGCGACATTGTCGCGAGAGGCTATCCCGCTTCACAACCCGGCCCGCCCTGGCGCGACAGAAGTTGGACAATGCCTCCGGAAGAAAAACCCGGTCTGGGCCAGGGTCTGGGCCAGGGGTGTGACTTTGCCTGGAGCACATTGTCATTGTTGAAATATCTCCGTAATAAAGATGTTGCGATCAAGCCCTGCAATATCGGTCTGGGCCAGGGATAAACTGGATAAATTTTGAATGAATCCAGTTCATCAATAAAATTAATAACCTGCAGGATTTTGACGCTATGGCAGACAGGTGTGGTTCATCCTGTCTATCCTGTCTAATTTTTTTGTCCTGTACTTAGACCTACCCGTGACAACTTGATAGTATAGGAATTTCGGCGTCCTTCACAGAACCCCAAAAGTAGTTTACGCTTTTTGACGTCAATCATTATTTGGGCCAATTTGTGGGAGCGGCATTCTTGCCGCGATTGTCGCGGCTAGAATGCCGCTCCCACACACATCTTGAAGTTGCCAAAACCATGATCAAAGCCCAAAGGAGCGGAACATTACCTTTTGGTCTCTATAGAAAAAGCGTAAACTGGCAAATGAAGGATGCCGGAATTTCCTTTTTTGAGTCCGCCAGGGGTGGACGTTACATAAGATCGCGAAGCGATTTTATAACTTGACAAAAACAATTAAAACGAGTATTTTGACCTAAATCTCATTATTCGAGTCTATCGATTCACTATTCTTCCGACCAACCAACCAACAGAGGGTAAATTGCCCTTCGTAACAACCTCCAAAGCTGCCAAAATTTGCGGTGTAGCCCGAACCACCGTCTCAAAGTGGATAGATGAAGGGGCCCTGAAGGCGTTTGTTACGCCCGGCGGACACCGTAAGATCAGGGAAGAGGATCTTGCCGATTTTTTGAGAAAGAACGGCAGTCGGCGATCTGCGGATTTGAGCGCCAAGAAACGTATACTCATAGTGGATGATAACCTCGACGATATCAGGCTGCTTGAAGCAGCCTTTTTGCCTGCCTCAGACAAATACGAGGTCCATTCTGCCACCGGGGGGTTTCAGGCCATATACAAAATAGGAGATGTCAAGCCCCATATAGTCATCCTGGATCTGATTATGCCCGACATTGATGGCTTCAAGGTATGCGAAGGCATCAAGAGCAACCCGGAGACAGAGGATATCAAGATAATCGTTGTTACTGCTTACTACGACAAAGTTAAAGAAACGAAGGCGCGCCGGTGCGGGGCTGATGCATTTTTTAGGAAACCGATTGACTTAAAAAAGCTGGTGAGGAAAATTTTGGAGCTTAGTCGAGCTGTCAAGTCATTGCCTCTCTCTGGGCCGGAGGCTCAGATGAGCCAGGGACTGCTTGAAAAAACGGGGGGGGGTAAGTATCTGATTTCCCAGACAAGTTAGCCACTCAAAGCTTCTTGTGTCTGTTGGGTTTTAACCCAACAAACTCAACAAACTGAATGAACCCAATGAACCCGACCACTCGACCATAAACAGGGGAGAGGTGAATTATGTTCAAAAGTATGAGACTGAGAACGAAATTGATCCTTCTTTTTCTGGTCATAGGGATAGTCCCGATTGCGGTGGCAGGCTACCTGAACTTCCACAAGGGGAGTGATATATTGGAGGAGCAAACCATCAATCAACTGATTTCGGTTAGAGAGGACCGGAAGGCCCAACTCCAAGATTTTTTCAGACATCTTGGACTGGATGTGGAAGTGCTGAGCGACCACCGCCTGTTAAAAGATGTCCTGATGGAATATGTCGCGGCGTACAATAAGGGGGGGCTTGCCGGAGAGGCATATAAGGCTGTTGATAGCAGATACCATGGCAGATGTGTGGATCTTTGCAAGAAGTATGGATACGAGGACATGCTCTTTGTCAACAACAAAGGCCGGGTCATCATCACGGTAAAGAAAAATGCGGATTGGGGCACAGACCTGAAGAGCGGCACCTATTCCGATACCAATCTGGCTGAATGTTACAAAAATGCTTTAAGTGGAACAAGCATGGTTGATTTCAACTCATATCCCCCTTCGGGCAAACCGGAGGTGTTTATCGGGGCGCCTATGATTAGCCATGTCCAGAGATCGGGCTTTGAACCAGGGGAAAGGATCGGAGTTCTGATTATTCGGATTCCCGTGGGTCAGATCAATGCCATCATGCAGAGAAAAGCCGGTCTGGGTGAAACAGGTGAGACATGTTTGATGGGAAGAGACATGTTCATGCGGTCAGATTCGAGGTTCTTAAAGGAGAGCGCTATTTTAAAGGTTAAGGCAAAGACAGTGGCGATCAGAGATGCCCTTCAAGGAAAATCAGGGTATGATAAAAAGGTAATTGATTATAGAGGGGCTCCTGTCTCAATTGCTTACGGCCCGGCTGAAATTGAAGGTATGGACTGGGTTATTGTGGCCAAAAAAGATCTTGGCGAAATTGTCAAACCGATATTGAGACTAAGAAACCAGGCCCTGACCGTCGGTTTCATTGTTGCCCTTGCTGTACTGGGTATAGGCATTTTGTTTGTTGCCGGTGTCATCATACCGATCAGGAGGATCAAAGAAGCTGCACATAATATAGCAGCCGGTGACCTTGCAACGCGCCTGGCTATTAGAGCCCGTGATGAAATCGGCGAACTGGCGGATTCTTTTAACCGGATGGCCCAGAGCCTGATGGAATCGAGGGCCGAGATTGAGGACTACAGCCGTTCCTTAGAGGAGAAGGTGGATGCCAGGACAGCAGATCTGAAAAAGAAAACCGAGGACCTGGAAAAGAGTAATCATGTGCTGGCATCCTACAATGAGATACTCACCGTCTTGAATGCCGAGATGGAGACCGAGCCGCTTTTGAATCAAATACTGGATAGGATTGCCATGTGCAGCGATTTCCAACTCGGGGTAATCTATCTTTATGAAGAAGAAAAAAGGGCTTTGCTTCCGGCCGCAACTTATGCCGTTGACAAGGGTCTGATCGGGGCAGGATTTGAGCTCGGCAAGGGCCTTCCGGGCCAGGCGGCGGCAGCCAAGAAAACAATTCTGGTCAAAGACGTTCCTGAAGACTATTTCCGTATTTCCTCCGGCACTTTCGAAGGAATACCCGAAAATGTTATCTGTATCCCGATCACCTTCAGGGATCAACTTATAGGTGTTCTGGAGCTTGGCATCATCGGTGATTTTACGGACAGGAATCTTGAATGTTTAAATGTGATAGCATCTCAACTCGGGGTAGGTATTCGTAATACGCTTTCTTATGTGCAGCTCAAGAAGCTCTCTGCTGATCTTCAAGAAAAGAATGAAGTTCTGGCCGTGCAGAACGAAGAACTCCAGGCACAAAACGAGGAGATCCAGGCACAGTCTGAAGAGTTGCAATCCCAGGCAGAAGAACTGGCAGTGGGAAAGAAACAGCTTGAGGAGAAGACCCGTATGGCGAGAGACGCCGATCGTTTGAAATCGGAATTTCTTTCGAACATGTCCCATGAACTGCGCACACCACTTAATGCTTTACTGGGCATGACCAGGCTGCTGAGCACCGGTACCCCAGGCGAGATCAATGAAAAGCAGAGAGGGTATTTGAATGTGATTGAGAAAAGCGGGACAAGCCTGCTTGAGTTGATGAATGACATCCTGGACCTTTCCAGGATCGAATCCGGAGTAATGGAGATTGATAGGCAAGAGATCTCGCTCAAAGGTTTTATCACGAATATTGCGGCCACGGTCAGTTTGCCTGTCAAAGAGAAAAATCTGATCTTAACCTTAGACATTGAAGAAGGTCTCTCGTTTTACAGTGATGCTGACAAATTAGACCATATTATCAGCAATCTCCTGGAGAATGCGGTTAAATTCACCGAAGAGGGAGAGATTTGTATCTCGGCTAAAGAGCAGAAATTCGAGGAGCGTGATATGGTCGCGATCAGCGTCAGGGATACCGGCACAGGGATTCCAAAGGATGCCCTCACCTATATCTTTGAACCCTTTCGCCAGGTGGATGGTTCCATCACCAGAAAACACAGGGGTACCGGGCTGGGCCTCAGTATATGCAAGAAACTGGTCAACCTGTTGAACGGAGAGATAGATGTCATAAGCGAACCGGGAAAGGGTTCCACTTTCACAGTAACCATACCAAAAGATATAAGAAGCAAATCCGGAGTAGAAGAGGAAGAGTGGAAGGAGAAAGTAAAGGAAGCCCTTGTCTCAGGCGTCGAAGCACAGCCCAAGGAGGCATACCCCGGGGATCAGCCTGCAAAGGATCGGGCAATGAAGGACATCCTGTTGATAGATGATGATCCGACAGTTATCCGGGAGTTGAAAATAATCTTGAAAGAGGAAAACTATTGCCTGAGAGTCGCCTTTGATGGTTCGGAAGGCCTTCGAAAAATGAAGGAGCAGATTCCTGACCTGCTTCTGCTTGACTTGCGCATGCCCGGGATGGACGGTTTTGACATGCTTGAAGAACTGAAAAAGAACAGGGATTGGAAAAACATACCGATAATGATTCTCACAGCCGCGGATCTTACGGAAGAGGAAAAAAGCCGTCTTACCGGAAACGTAAAGGCTGTCATCACCAAAGGGAAGATAGACAGGCAGGTCCTTTTCAGTAGCATCCAGGAGATTCTGCGCGGACCCGGTAATGGTCGCCTCCGGCCCGTAGGGGCACGGGCCTACGCCCCGGAGGGAGTGGTCGAGTGGTCGAGTCGTTGAGTCGGCAAATAGTCGAACGACAGGGCAAGAGGAACCTGGGCCCCGGAGGGCGGTGGAGAAGCAAAAAAGGGAGGGGCCTTTCAAAGTAATGGTAGTCGAAGACGAATCGCATAATATGTTTTACATAACAGAAACGTTAAGGGCGTCAGGTTATATCATTTGCGCTGCCACCGACGGACAGGAGGCCGTTGAGACGGCCAGGAAAGAGAGTCCGGACCTTATTTTCATGGATATTCAGATCCCGGTGCTGACCGGCGATGAGGCAACAAAGCAGATCAAAGAGACCGAGGGCCTGAAAGATGTGCCGGTAATTGCTCTGACTGCCAGGAGCATGAAAGGAGATCGTGAAAAAATACTTGCCGCCGGTTTTGATGATTATCTTGGCAAACCATTCCATCCCGGGGACTTGATAAAAAAGGTTGGGGAATGGCTGGGGGGGTAGGCATGGCCACCATACTAGTCGTCGAAGACAACAAAGATGTCTCTTTTATGATATGCGAGACATTAAGATCGTATATAGGCTGTAGGGTAGCAGCGGCCATGGATGGCAAGGCGTGTTTGGAGATGGTCAAAAAAGAGGCGCCGGACGTAATCCTTCTCGATATTCACATGCCTGGAATGGACGGCTTTGAGGTGTGCAGAATCCTGAAAGAGGATGAGCAGACAAAAGAGATCCCCATCATTTTTTTAACCGCAACCGCTGATGATATGAAAAGTAGGATCAGAGGGTTGGAGATAGGGGCGGATGATTATCTGGTGCAGCCGGTTGATAACCTTGAGCTGGTAACACGGGTCAAGGTGATGCTGAGGATAAAACGGCTTATTGATACAACTAAGAAAACCGCTCCTTCCTTTCCGGCCAACGCAGGCCACAGACTTCGCTCGCCATTAAACAGCATCATTGGTATGGCTGAACTGATTCAAAAACCATTTTACGGCCCTTTGACCGAAAAGCAGAAGGAGTTTGCCCAAACAATCTCAAGAAGCGGCCACCACCTTGTGATGGTGATCAATGAGCTTGAGAAGGGGTGAGTGGTCAGTGGTGAGTGGTCAGTGGACAGTGGTGAGTGGTCAGTGGTGAGTAAGCAGTAAGCAGTAAGCAATGACCAGTGACCAGTGACCAGTGACCAGTGACCAGTGACCAGTGACCAGTGATAAATGACCAATGATAAGGCACGCATACTCATCGTTGATGATGATGAGGCCAATCTGGCCACACTTGAGGCCTATCTTCTTACGTTAGGCTTTTTCCCGAAAAAGGCCAGGGACGGCTTCGAGGCATTGAAAAAGGTAGAGCAATCCCTGCCTGATATCATCCTGCTTGACCTGATAATGCCCCGGGTTGACGGATTCGAGGTAAGCCGCAGGCTGAAATCTGATCCTGAGACCTTCAAGATCCCCATTTTGGCTATCACTGGCCTCCATGACCGTGAGAGTAATGTAAAAGCGATTGAAGCCGGCGTGGATGGTTTTCTGACCAAACCGATTGATGAGGTCATGCTAAAGGCCCACATCAACAGCCTCCTGAAGTTGACGCGTCTGCACCGCGACCTGGAGGTCTCGGAAAACCGCCTTGATACTATTGGGGAGTACCACCGCCGGATTGCGCCGGGACGAAGCAAGACACGTGAACTAATCGGTAACAGCAGGCTGATAAATAAAGTCCGGGGCAGGATCGATATGGTCAAAGACTCGCAGGTGCCGGTCTTGATTCTTGGTGAAAGTGGCACGGGCAAGCAGTTGGTGGCAGAAACATTACACTGGGAAGGTCGGCGGGCACCCGAAGCATTCGTTCATATCAATTGCGCCGGGTTGCAGGAGAACCTGCTGGAAAGCGAACTCTTCGGCCATGCAAGAGGGGCCTTTACCGGGGCCACCACCCATAAGAAAGGCCTTATTGAAGTTGCAGAAAGAGGTACCCTGTTCGTGGATGAAATCGGCGATATGAGTCCCGCAGTCCAGGCCAAGCTCCTGGTTGTGCTTGACACAGGCCTATTCCGGCGCCTTGGAGAAACAGTGGGAAGGAAGGCCAACGTCAGAATTATCGCTGCTTCCAACCATGACCTGAAAAAAGAGATAAAAAATGGGCGGTTCCGTTCAGATCTTTTTTACCGCCTCAACGTTTTTGAGATTAAGACGCCGCCACTCCGAAAGCGTAAGGAAGACATTCCCATGCTGGCCGAATATTTTCTATCCAACTCCAGCATCGGGGCAGGCCAGAGCAAGACCTTCTCGCGTGAAACCATAGAGATCCTTTCCAAACACGACTGGCCGGGCAATGTGAGAGAACTCGCAAACGTGGTTGAAAGGGCCATTGTCTTTTCAAGGGGAAATAACGAGATCACCCCCCGGCACCTGCCCCCTGAATTGGCCCCTCCCAGAAGGGACACCGGTACAAGCCTGATACTCAGGGCCTCTACCGGGATGACCCTGGCCGATATAGAAATAGCTTACATCCATGAACTGTTAAAAAGAGAAAAAGGTAATCGAACACGGGCGGCCCGTCTACTCGGAATCTCCAGATCAACCCTGAAGAAGAAAATAGCCGAGCATCCATCCCTGGGGAAACTGGTCGAGTAGTCGAGTGATGGGGGTGGCATGGACAAACTTGTTTGTCCGTGCAAATGACTGACTGAGTGGCATGGACAAACTTGAGAGTATAGCTTAACATGCTCATCTTATTGTTTTCCCGTTGTTTGCGGTTTATGATATTGCAATGTTTTTAAAAGTAGGGGCGGCTTTACGCCGCCCGGCAAATCGATTCGGGCGGGATAAACCCCTGGCCCAGACCGGGTTTCTATATAGCACCAATTATTATTTTGGTGTCGCGCCAGGGCGGGCCGCCCCTACGGGAACCCACCCATAAGGATTAGATCATTCGGAAGTACAGTGGAGGGCGAAACGTGGAATTAGCGATAGATGATTTTATGTTTTCATCATCTGTTCGTTTATGTGCATACCAAAAGGGCACGGACAAACAAGTTTGTCCATGCCACCCGTCCCACAAATCACCATTCCCGACCACGCTACTGCTGGCCGTTTTTTGGCCACTCTGCCCTGAAATGGACCAGCTATGGATTATCCTTGAAATAACCAATAGATAGAAACTTCATCCGGCCAATAACCGGCCACCATACCTATCCCATTCATTCCTCTTAATTTCCAACCGAAAAACCCATTATCGACTTCCTTATTGATTAGAACATGTTACAAGGTTTTTGGTTTGTCCTTCCCTTTTGGCCCATCATTTGCCTTAAGAGGTAGACTAACAGAAAGCTCAAGTTATGAAATCGCTTCGCGATTTAATACGACGCGGCTACGCCGCTCAGAAAAGGAAATTCCTATACAATCAAATAGGTGAAGGGACACGACCAATTTCCCGGCCTTGATCATGGTTTTGGCCAGTTCAAGATTTCTGTGGGAGCGGCATTATTGCCTGTGGGAGCGGCATTCCTGCCGCGATAGTCGGGGCTGGAAAGCCCCTCCCACAGATTGGCTAAAAGCCCCTCCCACAGATTGGCTGGAAAGCCCCTCCCACAAATTGACCCAAATGATGATTGAGTCCAATTTCCCACTTGACCAATTTCCCACTCAACCACTCAACCAATTCTCCAAAGGAGACAGCACAGTGATCAACACAAACAATCAAGCAAAAATACTGATCGTGGACGATGACCCGATCAACGGTGTCATTCTAGAAGGATACTTCCAATCTGACAACTATGACATTCATTTTGTTGACAACGGCCAAAAGGCGTTGAAAACGGTGAACGAACTCAACCCGGACTTGATCATACTCGATATCATGATGCCGGGTATGTCAGGATTTGAGGTCTGTGAGACCTTGAAAAACGCCGAACCGACTCAGGACATCCCTATCCTTTTTATGACCGCCCTTTCAGACGGGCATGCTCACAAAAAGGCCATTGAGTCTGGTGGGGAGGGGTTTATAGCCAAACCTTTCAATGAAGGTCTGGTTCGGGCCTATGTGAAGTCATTTCTCAGGATGAAAAAAATCCACGACAATGTGAAACATCGGTTAGCTTCCAGCCGAGAGTTTACGAGTATGACCATCCATGATTTAAACAACTTGCATTATGCCGTTTCAGGCAATCTCGAATTGGCCATGCTTGAATATGATGAATGCTCGATCGCAAATAAATACGTGGGGGAAGCCTTATCCGTGCTTGAGCGCACGAAGCAGATGCTTAAGAAATTAGGGGCAATCGAGCGTCTTGAATGGAACGAGGAGAGGCTGAATCTTGCTCAAGTGAACCTGATTGATCTGATAAATATGGCTGTCGGACTACTTAAGGTGGAGATAAAATCAAAGGATCTGAGATTTGATCTGCAAGAAACGGATTTTGTATATGTTCACGGAGACGAAGAGTTGCTCTTGCGGGTACTCTTGAACCTCATGGATAATGCCATAAAATTTGCCTACCCGAATACCAGGATAGGTTTTGAGGTTAGAAAGAAAAAAGAAAGGTGTATGGAAGCAATTATTTCCAACGAGTGCCACCTTGTATCGGAAGAATTCCATGAATCAATCTTTGAAAAATTCAAACGGGGGCCAAACGGAAAAAATAGAAAAAGAGGCACCGGCCTTGGCCTGGCCTTTTGCAAGTTGGCAATAGAACGGCACGGGGGAAGGATCTGGCTTGAGTCTCCAATTGCGGGGCAGGAAAGCGGTATGGCAGTTCACTTCACACTGCCTTCGACGTGAGCGTTACCTATTTGTTAATTACCATCAAAATAGGGTCAGGTAGATCGTAGTGAAGAAGTGAGCTAAAGTGCCTAAAGTGTCTAAAGTGCCTAAAGTGAGCTAAAGTGTCTAAAGTGCCTAAAGTGTCTAAAGTGAGCTAAAGTGATCTAAAGTGCCTAAAGTGAGCTAAAGTTGATGCGTCTCCGGGGGAGAAAGAAGTTTTTTGGGCTCATCGCGCATTTGTGGGAAAATGGTCCAATCTGTGGGTGGGAGCGGCTTTCTAGCCGCGACGGTCGCGGCTGGAAAGCCGCTCCCACAGAAAGGCAGTGCCACACAAAAAAACTAGTGCCACAGAAAGCCGCTCCCACAAATTGGGCCAAATGATGATTGACGCTGGAATTTGTCATGAAAAAAATTCTGATTATTGATGACGAAAAGGAAATCTTAAATTCTCTTGCCGACCACTTTGAATCAATCGGTTGGCAAGTGGACTCAGCCGAGAACGGCACTCATGGCATGGCCATCCTCTCCGGGAAGGAATTTGACGTAATCCTCACAGATATCAAAATGCCGGGAAGCGTTGGCATAGATATTCTCCGTGCCTCAAAGGAATCATATCCGGATACGGAAGTGATTATGATGACGGGGTATAAGGATATTGATAAAGCAATCGAATCTCTGAATCTGGGAGCTTATGCATATCTTAACAAGCCTTTCCGTCTTGAAGAAGTCGAACACAAGATCCTTCAGGCATACGAGAAAAGACAACTTATAAAAAAGGAAAAGGAATATTTATTTCACTTAGAGAGGCTCGTACAGGATAAGGCCAGGGAGTTATATCAGCATGGGCGAATGATTTCCCTGAGTGAGATGGCAGCCGG
>Ga0114922_10005235_pt1 | contig 11980 bp, 9 predicted proteins | sample AartaG_FD_100975 | JGI IMG/M metagenome (GOLD analysis project Ga0114922, IMG submission 100975) | Deep subsurface microbial communities from Aarhus Bay to uncover new lineages of life (NeLLi) - Aarhus_00045 metaG | ecosystem: Environmental > Aquatic > Marine > Oceanic > Sediment | place: Aarhus...
CTTAGATTTCAGTTGGGATATCTTGATCTTGAACTCATGGCTGATGGCTTTTTGGATCTTTTCGACTGTTACAATCGTCATGGATGAATCCAACAAGGTTTTGAGGGCTTCTTTGGTCAAGTCCAGATCGATGGGCTCACCCTTTAGGGAAGAATAAGCGATAACTCTCCTCAAGTAGCCTTCAAGCTCCCGGATATTGGAGTTGACTTTATCAGCAATATATAGAGCCACACTTTCGGGAAGAGATATTTCTTCCAATTCAGATTTCTTTTTCAGAATAGCGATCCTTGTTTCTATGTCAGGAGGTTTGAGGTCGGCGATCAGCCCCCACTCAAACCGAGAACTGAATCTTTCTTCAAGATTGGGAATTTCTTTGGGAGGGCAATCGCTGGACATAACGATTTGTTTCTGGCTGTCGTATAGATGATTGAACGTATGAAAAAATTCTTCCTTTGTTCTTTCCTTTCCGGAGAGATAGTGGATATCATCTATTAACAAGACGTCCACACTTCGGTATTTTTGGCGAAAATCCAAAACCTTCCCGTATTGAAGATGATTGATCAAATCATTCATGAACTTTTCTGTTGTTATATATAGGATTTTCAGCCCCCGATTGTTGTTGAGAATACTGTGACCGATGGCATTCATCAGATGGGTTTTTCCTAAGCCGGCTCCGCCGTAAACATACAGAGGATTGTAAGATTTTGCTGGATTATTCACAACGGCAAAGGCTGCTGCATGGGAAAATTGGTTGCAGGAACCGACAACGAAGTTTTCGAATGTGTAATTGGGATTCAGGTTAGGATTGAGAAGGCCACCATGTTTGGAGCGGCGTTCATGCGGGGAGCTTCTCATAAATTGATTGGGAGTGTCTTCAAAAATATATTTTATCTCGAAAGATTTGCCAAAAAGTTCAATTGAACATTTGTTTATAAGGGTCAGATAATGGAAAGAAAGCCAATCCTTAAAATAGGAATTGGGAACTTTGATGTAAAAGCAATTGCTTTCTTGTCCGATATATATCGTTGGATAGAACCAGGTCTCGTAGCTATTCCTGTCGATCTTCAGCTTGACAGCGTCTTTGATAAGGAGCCAAGGATTAGAGTTTTGTTTGTCTTCCATGAGATAGCTTAAGATTTCCACAGATATTTCCACATCTGTGGAAAACCTTCAGTTTTGCTGAGTAACTTCTGTGGAGAAGGCTCGAACATAATAGCACTCCCGATTTTCAAATTCAAGGAAATTTTGTTTTTTTTTGAAAGTTCCTTCGGTAGTGGAGATAAAGAGCTAGAAATCGAATCCGATCCAGAATTTCAACTCGAATTTTCCGTAAGAATTGATACTGAAGGGACTGGAAATATCTTTTATTTCCAACCGTTTCGCCCATTCAAAGTGCAGCGGAAGGCCGAGGAAGAAAAATTGGAATCCAAAACCATACGAGCCGATGGCATCCGCCACTCTCAGTATCGGAACTCCCTGCTCATCATAACCAATATCATAGATTTTGGAGGGGTATCCTTTGAGTTTTGCACGCGTCAAATCGAAAAAGATGACACCACGAATAGGTCCGAGTCGGCCTAATATAGTAGACGCGACGTTAACCAGAGGGATTCGGAATTCCAAGTTTGCGTACCATCCCGTGTTTCCAATAATGTTATAGTAATAAGAGGAGCGGACCTGGTTGTTTCCTCCCCAGTAGAAAATATAAGGATTCCTTCCCATGCTGGTCATGGCTTTGAGACGGAAAGCAAAAAGCGTGTCTCCCCCGATCGGAAGGTATTGGCGCAGGTCAACGTGAGCCGTTGTGTTACGGATAAAATTGTTGGTCACAGGAATGGATTGGGAGAGGCTGAGCATGAAAGTATTTCCCGAGTATGGACCATACATTCTGAAATTCGTAGTCTCTCCGATTAAAGTAACGGAAGCTGAGAGGGCGTTTCCGTTATAGAAATATCCATATGCTTGATTTTGCTGGCCTAAAGCCTGGTTGAAATAGGGGTCGTAAAAGTCTTCCTCATAATTGATAAAATTGAGGCCAACTTGGGCTCTGTAATAGCGATTGAAGGGGTAGAAACCGTTGATGCTAGCGCCCATCATCGTTCTTGTTGCCAAGGCATCGCGGTAGGAGAGCATCTGGTAAAAAGTCGGATCTATGTAATTATAGGGAGTGTAGTAAAACATGGTGAATTGAAACGCCTCTGCCACAAATTGAAATCGATTTTTCAGGTTTGCATAAGAAAAACTATAGGACCGGAAGCTCCTTACCTGGTAAGCAGTCAGGTTGAAATTGTGATCTCCTAAAAGATCGGAGAAAGTGAGCGCCGTGCCTCCGTAAATGGACCCGTCGGTAGAAATGATTCCGCTGATCGGAGGCCGGTTGCTCAGGTAAAGCTTGCCCAATCCTTTGTAGGGAGTGATCTTTTTTTCGTCGATATCTACAGTTACGATTGGCTCGAACCTCTCAAATTCCTCTTCATAATCCATGTCGGCAAATGTCACGGATCCTTCCTCTTGGCCTTCCATTTCGCTCTTGAAAATCTGAAAAGCCCCCTTGTTGAAGGAAGAGAAGAGGACCTGGTTGGGTTTGTTTGGCATGGGAACTGGAAAAAAATTTCCTGTTCTTACATCTGTGTATCGCAGGAGTGTCCCAGTTTCCAGATTGAGAGAATAGATATTGTATGCTTCTCTTATGTCTCCAGAGAAGAAAATTTCTTTGTTATTCTGTGAAAAGGTTGGGGTGATCGTGTTCCCCTTCCCAAAGGTTAGCTGTGTCCTTTTTTTCAGGTCCTCGATCGGCGAGATAAAAAGTTTATCATAGGCATCTATGCGGATGGTGTAAGCGACGGATTTTCCATCGTGAGATATAGCCGGGGCTTTTTCGAAAAGATCATTGGAGGTTAGGTTGAAGACTTCTCCGTTCGCAAGGTTCACTTTAAAAATATCATGAATGCCATTCTTGAAGGCTGTGAAAAGGAGCTCATTTTTATTGGGGGAAAAACAGGGAGAGGAGGGTTGGTCCTGAAGGATTTTTAAATTCTGGACTATTTTCCCCGTAAGGGGATTGGCTATAAAAAGAGAGTGTTTTTTCCCCGCACGTCCGAAAAAGGCGATCCTGTCTCCATCCCCAGACCATGCAATATCTCTGCCTTTGGATGGGTCCACGTCAAACCTGATGAATTCGTATTTGAGGGTATACCCTTTTGTGATATTTTTTATAACTTTACCGTCTTTTGTTGAAAACAAGATGATGTCATAGTCCAAATCTTTGTAGTTCGCAAGGATGGCAGCGACGATGTCGCCAGAGGGAGAGAGCGCAATCGAGTAGGCATGATAGTAAGGATTCATCGGGAATTCAGGTCCGATCGGGATGCTGTAATCTTCGGGATTTTCTCGCGTCAGGAATGGTTTGTTTTTGTCGCGGAGGTATTTTTTAAACTCGTAGTTGAATTCTTTGACAGGCTTGTCAAATGCCCGCTTTATGGGATTTTGATTTCCGATAAGGGGAGCATTCTTCAAGGAATGCCAGAAGTCTCGGACTCCATTTTTGCCGTATTTGTGTTCGATAAAATCAAACAGGGCATGACCAAAATCGTAATCTGGCGGTCGAGGCAATGGATAACGGGAGTAAAGATGGCCACTTCCGATGAGATCTGGAATCCGATCGTTAAGTGCGGCATCTCGGACGATCATTGCAGACCATGGAGCCCAATTACGGGTGTTGTATTCACTGTAACCCTCGAATATCCATCCAGGAGGCTGGGAAAGAGAATACATCACCCCACCCGGAGACCCCCAAAGGAGATCATATTCGAAGACATGGCTAAGCTCATGTTCGATGAGGTCATGGATTTCATCGATGGCCATATCTCCTTGAATCGCGATGCGGTACAGGAGAGGCTCCGCCACGCCAAGGACTCCCTCGGGGAGTCGAAACAAATTTGTCTGGTAGAATTCTGTGGAGGTTCTGTAGTAAAGAAGTGGAACAGAGGCTGAAAGCTGATGTTTGATATCCTCGCTTATGGATTTGTATGCGCTCTCGGCGAGGTCGGCGATTATTTTGAGGTCGCGGGTGTCATCCCCGTAGTAAAAAATGTCGAAGTGATCGGTTTTATACACTTTCCAGTCGAATTTTGTGTAAAGAACTTTGTTCTTTCCGTAATACGGAAAATAGACAATTTGAGAAAAACTCATGTTTGCGCTGATTATTACAATGAGAAGAAGGAAAAAGCATTTTTTGATAAATGTCATGATTTCTCCTCGATTTTTTACTTAATGAGATATCTTTCTTGGATTTGCTCTTCGCCAAGAATCTGGCGAAAGAGCTTATCTCTTATATTTAACATCATGTCACAGAAGGCAAAGTAGGCAGTCTGGTTAGGATTTTTATACGCTTTGCTTTCTTTAAAAGTTCGTTTGTAGAGAGCATCTCCCGATTGTGCGTCGATGAGGTAGAGATGAAGAGAGAGGGAATAAAATCTGCGCTCCTCGATCCGGGATTCTTCTGGGAAAGGCTCCTCGAACCGTCTTTTGCTCGCGGATTTGATCGCTTTCCGGACTTCTTCCGTGTATTCCAGGCTGCCTGTGAACAGGAGGGTTCCCTTTTTGTCAGGAGAGACTTTTTGCCAGAATGTTTTGTCCTGGAAGACCTCTTCATTCTGTAGCGAAACTTCGGTGGATGAGATTTTATTTTTTACTTTTTGGCCAAACTCCACGGCAAAGTATTCTGTCAATTCTTTGTTGAGATCAAAGTCTTTGGCCTCTTCCTTCACAAGAAAACTTGTGATGGTAATCTCTTCAAAATCTCCCAGGTTAATCGGCGCTTTTCGCGGCATTTCAATACGCAACCGCACGTGCTCTCCCGTTCCACAGGAAAGAAAAAACAAAAGGCCGAGCAGCAAAATGAGACTATTTCTTTTTTTTATCTTTGTCCTCATCCTCATTGCCTTTTTCCATGCGCTGTTTGAATTTTTCATAATTGGCTTGGATGTATTCGTTTTTAGGATTCAACTCGAGAGCGACTTCATATTCTTTTCCCGATTCTTCCCAGAGCCCTTTTTTTTCATATGCCACAGCCAGGTTGTTGTGAGCGGATGAGGAATCCGGCTCAAGCTGAACAGCTTTTTTCCACCGGAAAATGGCTTCATCCCAAAGATCGCGTTGTGCTGCAAGGATTCCGAAATGAAGTTGGGACTTTGGAAGAGGCGGTGCACAGCGGGTGAAGAGCATAAAAAGAGATAAAAGGAGCAGGAGTAATATGGTTTTTTTATTCATCTCTCTCATAAACTAAAATACTTGTTTTGTAAAACTTCGTCAAGAGGACAAAATAATGCTGCAATATTTGTACCAAATGCATTCTGGCATAAGTTTCCTATTCCTGGGGAAAAAGTGTACATAAAAGAGGACATGGTGCTGTTAATAGAAAAAATCTTTACAATCGTAAAAAGCCCAGAATATTCCTATGTTAATCCGAACCTCCTCCCTTTTGTATAGTCATGCTCAATACCTCCTCACGTCAGATTCCCTCGAATAGCAACCTGTAAAGAAGGCTTGGTTAGGTTGGGACGGGGTCTTCAATGCTTGCTTCAACCATCCCTAAAAGCCCTATTTATCACGGGGAAAAAAGATGCTTACCCAAAGGAGTTGGTTTTTGATCCCAATTATGGTATAAATACTTTTTTCTCGAATCATCAATAACAGAGAACATAAGATGCCAAAAGCTTGTGAAATTTGTGGAAAGGGTCCGGTCTTTGGGCAAAGTCTTAGTCATTCACATAAGGCTTCCAAGAAGAAATGGAAGCCAAACTTACAAAAAGTCAAAGCAAAAACGCCGGCAGGGACAAAACGCATATGGGTTTGCACAAGATGTCTTCGATCCGGGAAAGTTACCAAGGCCGCTTAGCCTGAATTATTCAGGTTAGACTCTTTCGACAGAAGAAACCTCTTTAATTCCTAATATCTTTTTTATTATTTGCTCAAGGTGTTTGAGATCTCGGATAATGATCGTCAGTTTGATTTGTGCCTTTTGACCATCATAAGTATCGACCTGAGCCTTGGTGATATTTCCTCCTAGCTCGGCAATAACTGTTGTGAGCTGGGCCAAAACACCGGGTGAATCTTGGCTTTTTACCAGAATTTTGCTTTGGTATGAGCCCTCTCTAGAGGAGGAAGACCAGGAAGCATCCACGATCCGCTGGGGATCAAGGATTTCCTTTTTTACCAGCGCGCATCGTTGGGCGTGAACCGTTACTCCTTTGCCTGATGTGATATAGCCAATGATAGACTCTCCACGGATGGGGGCACAACATTTGGCCAGGTTGATGATGGCCTCATCCGCCTGTTTAATTTCGATCAATGGTTTTGGTTTTTTGGCAACCTTTGCGACCACTTTTTTGAGAATGGTCTCTTTTTTATCCGTCAATTTTTTTTCTTGGAAGAGCTTTTCCATAAACTTTTTATTGAGGACCAATTTTCCCGAACCTATCAGAATATAAAAAGCATCGATATCCGGAAGGCTGAAGGGCGTTTTCTCGGAGAGTCTTTTCAGAAGATTTTCTTTCTTCAACCGCGGCGGGGGCAATTTGTATTCCTTGATTTTTTTCTCCCACAGTTTTTTGCCAATGGCTGTGTTTTTTATTTTGTCCTGCTGGTTGAACCAGCGCTTGATGTGGTATCTTGCCTTTGAAGAGAAGGCATTGTTCAGCCAGTCTCGACGAGGCTGCTTTTCTGAGGAAGTGAGAATTTCGATGATGTCTCCTGTTTTCAGGATGGTTTTTAATGGAGTTTTTTTTCCGTTGACAATGGCCTCTTTGGCTTGGAGCCCGATTTCTGAGTGAATTTTGAAGGCAAAATCTAGGACCGAAGCACCTGAGGGCAGTGTGACTACTTTTCCTTTGGGGGTGAACACGTAAACTTCTTCAGGGATAAGATGGATTTTTAAATTTTTCAAGAATTCCTTTGGGCTCTTTTGTTCTTTGTAAAGCTCAACCATTTCTCGCAGCCAGTGAAGTCGCGCATCCTCCTTCATGATGGTCCTAGGGGATTTTTCTTTGTATTTCCAGTGTGCAGAGATTCCGTTTTCTGCCATGTTGTGCATTGCCTGTGTGCGAACCTGAATTTCAATTGTATGTTTATTTTCGGTAATGATCGTGGTGTGAAGGGCTTGGTACAGATTGGGCTTGGGCATGGAGATAAGGTCCCGGAATCGGTGCGGAAAATGAGGCCAGTTTTGGTGGAGGACACCTAGGGTGGAATAGCAATTTTTAACCGAGTCTGTGATGATCCGGATGGCCATGAAGTCGTAGACTTGATCGAAATCGATATTTTGGCGTTTCATCTTGTTGTAGATGCTGTAAAGGCGTTTTATACGCGAGAAAATTTCAGCGGGGATGTTGTTTTCTTTCATCAAGCCCTGGAGTGTGTTTTTGATTTTTTTGATTTCTTTCTCTGCTTTTTTCCTCTGAGGCTCGACAAATGAGGTCATTTTAAAGTATTCCTCTGGGGCAACATACCGGAAAGAGAGGTCCTCCAACTCTGCCTTTATCCGACCCATTCCCAGTCTGTTCGCAATCGGAACATAAATCTCCAATGTTTCCTGTGCAATCTGTTTTTGTTTGTTTTCTGGGAGAAACTTTAATGTTTTAAGGTTGTGTACCCGGTCGGCCAGCTTGATGAAGATCACACGAAGATCATCGGTCATTGCCAAGATGATTTTTCGTATACTCTCAGCTTGCCTGGTCTCTGGAGAGGTTTCCTGGACGCGGCTGATTTTTGTGACGCCTTCAACAAGATCGGCAATTTCTTTTCCGAAATCTTTTTGCAGTTCAGCGGCAGTCACATCTGTGTCTTCCAAAACATCATGCAGCAATCCTGCGGCCAGAGTAACACAATCAAGCTTCATCTCCGAAAGCATCCTGGCAACTTCCAGGGGGTGGCTTAGATAAGGTTCCCCTGAGCGGCGGATCTGTCCTTTGTGTGCCCTGGCTGCAAACACGTATGCCTTTTTCAGAATGGTGATGTCTTTCTCTGAATAGAGAGAGGACGTCTTTTCCAAGATGTCATCAAATCTGATCATCTGACCACTGGTTTAGTTAAGGTTTTGATTTTTCCCTTTCGAGAATCCAGTCCACCGCATCAATCAGTGTTTCTGCCACGTGGGCCGGTTCCATTCCCTTCTTCCTGAGCTTTGGGAGAGACTTTTGACCAAATCCTGTTAGTAAGAGTATCGGGGTTGCGTTGATGTTCATTCCGAAAAGGATGTCTTCTACTTTGTCTCCGATCATGTAGGATTTTGCTGTGTCAATGTTTAAGTCTTGAACGGCTTGTTGGGCCATCCCGGGATTGGGCTTTCGGCAGGAGCAAGCCTTCCTGTATTCAGGTATCTCAGAGTTCTCATAATGGGGACAGTAATAGATCCCATCAAAGGAGGCTTTCTTTTCGGCAAAGGCAAGACGCATTTTCTGATGGATATTGTGAAGGTTTTTTTCTTCGATAAGTCCTTTCCCGACTCCAGACTGGTTGGTCACGATAACAGCCAGAAATCCGGCCTCATTTATTTTTCGGACGGCTGCGAAGCTGTAAGAAAAAATTTTAATCATGCTGTAGGAATTGGGATAACCAACGTCTTGGTTGATAGTTCCGTCTCTGTCGAGAAAGACTGCGCGTTTTTTCATCATAATAATTTTTGGCAGGCTTGAAGAACCTCCTTGGGAGAAATATCCAGCATACACCTGTGGTCAAGCGGGCATTGCCTGTAAGAACAGGGCCAGCAAGAGGCTTCCTTGTGGATAACTATGGCAGGTTGCTGATAAGGGCCCGTCCGGGCAGGTTCTGTGGGGCCGAATAGGGCGACTAAGGGAATCTTCAGGAAATTTGCCAAATGCATGGGACCTGAATCGTTTGTCACAAAAAGATCTGCGAGACTCAGTAAAGCGGCCAATCGAGGTAGATTCGTCTTTCCCGTCAGAACATACGGGCGTTCGTTCATTAAGGAGGAGATGGCTTCGGCCAGAGGTGTTTCCTCGGCAGAGCCGATGATCAGAATCTGTGCCAGCGTCTTTCTTTGAAGGAGGGAGGCAAGTTCAGCGTATTTTTCTGCCGGCCACCTCTTGGCGCTTCCGTAGTATGCCCCTGGGTTGATGATGATAAGAGGCCGTTGGATTTGAATATTTTGGGATTCTAACCACTCTTCTGTCAGCGTCTTTTCCTTTTGGTCTACCTGGAGGGGGTGCTCCTCAGGGAATTCTTTCATTCCCAGGCCTGAAAGGAGATCGAGGTAGTAGTGAGCTTGGTGGACTCGATTTTCTTTGGATTGTACAGGGATTCCTTTAGTGAGCAGGATGCCTCGCCCGTCTTTTTTGTATCCCCACCGTTGGGGAATTCTTGCCAGGTAAAACACAAACGCAGATGCAAAGGAATTCGTGAACAGAATGCCTAAGTCAAAACAGAAAGTTCGGAGGCGACGGGCTGAAACATGAAGGTTTTTAAATCCTTTCTGTTCGGGGAGAGAGATGGTGCCTGCAAACATATCGCTCATCGAAAAAAGATCTTTGACCCAATCTTGAGCAGCTATCCAGACTTCGGACTCCGGGTAGTTTCTTTTTATAGTATTCATAGCCGGGAGGGCAAGGACGGAATCTCCCACCCAATTTGGCGCACGAACCACGATTTTCATGAAATCCATTGTATTCACTAACCGGGATCTTGTCAAAAGCGATGCTTTCTCGCCTTCGAATGGCCTCCTCATCAGTTTGTATGGCTTTTGGTAGTATGGGGTGCGGGAAAGGGGCTTTTTTTATGGGAGAGTGGGGGGGGGGATTAAGAATTGTTTTTTCCGGAGGAAGAAGAAGGTGCCCCTTTCTTTTTTAGGGATGTGTCTTTGTCTTTTTTGGGCTTTTCTTTAGGTTCGGAATCAGATGCTCGGTTTTTTTTTGAGGTATAATCGGTGACATACCATCCGCTTCCTTTAAACTGGAGAACCGGAGGGGAAAGAACTTTTTTTACAGCACCTTGGCAGTAGATGCATTTTTTTAGCAAGGGCTCATTGACCTTTTGCAAAACTTCAAAAACAGATCCACACTTTGTACATTTGTATTCGTATAGTGGCATTGGTTTGCTCGAAATGAAACTTTGTATTATACCAGACTTATTCCGGGATATAAAGGTGCGGTTTTTTTAGGCATGGGAAAGCAGGAAACGACTTTAGTGAAAAACAATGGCTTCAAACACAAATATTTCGGCACCGGATCGCCAGGCGTTTTTTGGCAGGCCTGCTTTGAGGCAAGCCCGTTCCAAAAAGGTTTCGCGAGTCCAGTTGTGTTCAATGGCGACCTGGGGAAGGAGAAGTCCTCTTTTCCCATCCTTTGCGATTACGAGGCCATGCCTGCCTACGGTTATCCTGTTTGGATTGATTATTTTTTTAAGCGGAGTTAGCACGGAAATTTCCACCTTCAGATCATCGAGTTCATCTCGAGTAACCGGGAGGAATCGGGAATCTCGGCAGGCCGCATAGATGCTGGCCTGAATGACGGTCTGGTGGAGCGGTAAAACAGGTTCGATGAATCCGATACAACCCCGCAGTTGCCCATATTTTTTAAGCGTCACAAAAGCCCCGCAATTCTGCAAAAGATTTTCGCTTTGGGGTTTGTATTCCAGCACCTTGTTTTCCTGGACATACAGGTTAACTGTGGAATAGGCCAGCTGCAATAGCTCTTTTTTGTCCAGTTCGGACAAAAGAAACTCTTTTGTGGAAGGCTTGGCAAGGAGGGCGGCGGCAAGATATCCGACTACCCGGGATTCATCCTTGCTGGCCTCGGAGGAGTCGGAATACCGCAAGATTTCTACGCTGGCTTTATCCTTTCCAAAAAGAAGGGTCGCCCCAACCGGGCCTCCTCCACACATGATGTTTTCTCCCTTCTCGCACTTCCTGATGAGTTCGTCCGTTTTGAACTCTCGGATTAGAGCAATGGTCTCGTTATCTTTTTTATTGGCTTCTTCTTTCGTAAGGAAATGAGAAAGATCGGTCGAAGCGATGATGAGGATTTTTTTTCCAGCCGTGGCCTTTTTAAGCCCCTCTGCAAGGCGAGTTATCGTAGCCTTTTTGGGAATTCCCATCACGATGGGCACAATTTTTGCCTGTGGCAGAACTTTTTGCACAAACGGGACCTGAATCTCAACGGAATGTTCGGCCTGGTGGGCTTGAGCGATATAACCGAATCCTGTGGCCTTAGAAATTTCAGCAGCAAGAGACGCATCGACCTGAGCAATGCCAAAAGGTGTTTCATATCCTCCTTTTGGATAGATGGAACAGCCTTCGAATCCGAACTGATGGGATGGAGCTAGAATAACAACGGACTCGTAATTTTTATTCTGGATAGACTTGTAGGCGTAGGCTGCTACTTGACCGGAAAAAACATAGCCTGCGTGGGGGGCTATAATCGCCATGATGTTGCCTGATGGAGGGATCGATGCCGGCACATTTTTGAGGAAATAATCGATAAGCCTGGAGAGTGCCTCTGGATCTTTTGGGTACCAGGATCCGGTCAGTTGAGCCTTTCGTAAACCTTGAGGCCAAGATGCTGAAACAAAAACCAAGATCAAAAAGACAAAAAACACGATTTTTTTTCTCATCTGAATGACAATCCTTATGGGGCGATCCTAGCAAAAATATACTCCGAATACTGGGAAAAAGCAATGGGTTGACTTTTATCCGTATTTGGATGAAAATTGGAAAGAAAGACCATGAAAGATATTTTTAAATCCTTGTTTGTTTTAATACTTGCATCTTCAGCATTTTATCTTGGCTTCTATATGGGCAAAGAGAATGTCATGTCCCAGATTTCTGACTTTCAAGAAGAGTCAGAGGAAAAACTCCCCGAGGGATAATAGCGCATTTTATTGTTCCGAGCCTCCCTTCCTGCTTTGGGTGTTGCCTTTTCCCTGAATTTGAAAATCCGATTTTCCAGCCGTTTTTATAAATAATTCA
>Ga0114922_10005236_pt1 | contig 11979 bp, 8 predicted proteins | sample AartaG_FD_100975 | JGI IMG/M metagenome (GOLD analysis project Ga0114922, IMG submission 100975) | Deep subsurface microbial communities from Aarhus Bay to uncover new lineages of life (NeLLi) - Aarhus_00045 metaG | ecosystem: Environmental > Aquatic > Marine > Oceanic > Sediment | place: Aarhus...
CCGATGGCACCGTCCCAGATCCATTCGTTTATCAGGCGGGCACCTTCGCCGGCGTGCCCTTGGTTGCCCATCTGGGTCACGACTTTTGCTTCCTGGGCGGCCTTTTTCAGCATGCGGGCTTCTTTGATGGTGTGAGTCAGGGGTTTCTGGACAAAGGTGTGTTTCCCCATTTTGATAGCCATCATGGCGATAACGGCATGGTTATGATCAGGTGTGGTGACGGTTATGGCGTCCAGGTTTTTCTCCTTTTCCAGCATGATCCGAAAGTCCCGGTATTTATTGGCCTTGTCATACATAGGCTGGTTTTTGGGATCGTTCCGCTTATGTTTCAGGAAATCGGCCATGTGGGTGTCATCGACATCACACAGAGCGACGATGTTTTCAGAGGAAACGTTCCAAATGTCAGATGTCCCTTGTCCTCCCACGCCCACGCATCCGATATTCAACTTGTCGCTGGGCGCAGTTGTGTCCGGTCCTCCCAAAACATGCCGGGGAACGATCATCATTCCTGCGGCAGCTGTGGCCGAAGCACCCAAAAATTCACGCCGTGTGATTTTTGATACTTTTTTCGATGGATTTTTTTTGGTTGTTTTCATGAGTTTTATCCTTTCATATAGTCATTTTTTCCATGATTTTTAATGCTTACTCAATATTAATATACTTTGATTCACTTATAGTCAATATTCCTAGAAAATCTTTTAGAGATGCCATTTTACCTGCAAAAACAGCACTCTAAGAGAAGAAATCAAGAAAAAATTAAATTATATTATTAATTATCAACTACTTAAGTCGGTCTGATCCTCAATTTTGGTTTCCACGGCTTTGGGCTCGAGGCCGAGGTCGGACAGGATCAGATAGACGGTGAAGCCGACGACAAAAGAGATCAGGGTTTCCAGCCCGTATGGGAAACCGATGCGGGGGATCACGCCGAGGATACCGAAGAAAAATCCCACGGCCCATGCGATATAACCGGCCCAGTTGATCCCTTCCCGTGGCCCGATCCACTTGCCGTTCCGAAGGTAATCGGCTGTCATAGCCCCGATTATCGGCCCGAAGGAGGCGCCGATGATCAGGAAAAATCCCACGAGGTTTTGAGAAACGCCGGTTGCTGCCAACACAGTTCCGACAGCCCCAGCTCCCAGGGTCAGGACGATCCGGGGAATCTTAGGGATCATGGTGGAGAAGGCGTTTCCTGCGAGGAAAGCACAAAATCCTGTCGGGCAGATGCATGCGATAACGAAAACCCAGAACATGATCAAAGCCACGACACCGCCTACGGCCCCGATGGAGTTGATGAAGACGGAAAACACATCCACATTGGCTGTCCCCATTCCTCCGTTTGCTGCGATTTGGGGATCTTTGCCGATGGCCCCAGCTATAGTCAAGATAGCGAAAAATCCTGCGATCAGGGCGGCCACTGTAATACCGAAAAATCCTCCGAGAACCACGTCCTTTTTATTCCGGTTGTTCATAGTGAAATCTGCACCCGCAGCACCGGCTGTGGCAAAAAAGCCCGCCGTGGCCTGGAGAGCTGCAAAAGCTCCTAGTGCCATGACCGGGATGATTACCGCTGCACTTCTACCGGTTATGATTGTCGAGGAGAAATTGGAGAGCCCCTTCATGTTGGAAATTCCTGCAATCACAATGATCAACAGAGGAAATGCCGGGATCCAGCTGGAAAGCCATGCCAGCCATTTGATTCCCAGGGCGCCGACAAAAGCCAAGGTAAAGCCCCAAACGATACAGACGATCCAGAAGAGCGGCGTGTTCGGGCCTGCTTCAGAGCCGATCGCCGACATGAAAAAGGATGCAGCCGAAAAGGTGAAAACCGCATGCCATCCGATCTGCAGAAATCCCATCAACAAACCGGGGATGAGAATCCCTCCTTTTGTCCCGAAGGTGGATGATCCCACCACATACAAAGGCATTCCTGTCTGCATGCCCAGAATTCCCGGGACATAGTACAGGGCAAAACAAAAAAGAGCTCCCAAGACCAATCCGACTATCCCCGCCCATATGCTGCCGAACTGAAGTGCCCCAGCCATCCCTGCCATAAACGGCACCGATAGAAAAATTCCTGCATACGAAGGCGCCGTATTCTTGTACCAGGGGGTCCGATTTTCGGTAGGATTCGGTGTGGCCGATTTTAAGTAGGCAGGTAGTGTTCCATTACCCATGATTCTCCCTCCTTGATTTGAAATAAACAGAATAAGCCCCTCAAAGGCTGTTTTTGTTTGCCGATTTCCAATGGATTCCCTCTCATTATATAAAAATCCGTCCGGTGGTCAACCCTATTTGTATGTGGAAAAATTGAGGTGGGCGAGGCGCCCTTCCGAAGTCGCTGACCTGAACATCTTTGACCCAGAGTTTGTTTTCCTGGCTCTTTCCTCCGTCGACAAAACCAAACCCCACATGGTGGTTACGGACGGCATCGATGCCTTGGATCAATCCTTCCTTTTCTGATGAAAAATAGCTGACGCGAGAGTCCAGAAGAAACAACTGATCCACCATCGCAAGATCGCAGGAATTCCACATCGCCACCCATGATGTGATCAATTCCTGGACATCTTTGTTTCCCGGGTTATCAATCGCGATTTCCGAAGCAGACAAGGTTGTAACAGTAAAAAAAATGAGGAAAAAACACAAAAAAAAGTTATTCTTGGTCATTTTTTATTCTCTCCTAAATAACTAGCTCCGCCAGAATCCCAAGACAGAGAGGATTTTTATCGTTGCTCCCGCTGCCACCACCAAAATGGCGACGATCAAGATGATGTTCCAGAGCGTACCCTTGATTCCCCGATTGACCTGTTTGCAGAGATAACTTTTTTTGTTCTGGAGTACAAAAAAACCGATGTAAGCCACCGGCATCATAACTAGGTTGAAGGAGGATACGATCACAGGAAGCCAGAGGGGCATCTTATAGAATGCGCCGATAATTCCGATATTGGCGATCATCGTGCTTATCCGGTAGGCCCGACCGTGAAACTCGAAGTTAAGCATCTCGCTCAAAACGAATCCGCATATCAGCATCTCGATGACAAGGGTGGTAAGGCACATGCTCAAAATTCCGAGCGAGAAGACCAGGCGCCCGAAGGTCAGGCCTGCCAAAGGCTGGAGTGCGTGGGCCGCATCGACAGCATCCCTCACTTGGATGCCCTTGGTGTGCAGCGTGTTGGCGCAGGCAATGATGACAAAACTTGTTGCTAGCACGAACGGGATAAACATGGATGTGCCCAGGTCGAAATTCTTCAGGCCGCGGTGTTGTTTTCCCCAGCCACGGGCCAACAGGGTGTAGGGATACAGAAAAGTCATGTTGACACCGACCGCTGCGCCGAGCTGGCCCAGCACGATCGTGATGCCCTGTTTATCGGTCGGGATGTGAAAGGAGAAAAATCCTTTAAAGAGTTGTCCCCAGTTTATGCCGGTTTTGATCACCACGAGAAGGAGGGATGCCACCATAAACATCAGCATGTACTTTAGTGTTCGTTCGAACATGCGGGTGGATTTTCTGCTTCCTTTTTCGTAACTCCAGCAAATGGTCGTTCCGATCACCAGCAAGATCAGGGCGATAATCCCCTTGGGAATGTTCACATCGAATACAGCGAAGATGTCTTTGAAAACGGCCGTGCCCAGGGAGTACTGGGGAAACTGCCAGACGACAGAGGCCAGGAAAACATTAAAACCCCAGAGAAGAGCCAGGCTGGGATGCAGTTTTTTCCAGAAAACATCGTATGGGCGTGCCCGGGTCGTCAGGAGTTGGTGGCCTATGGCGGCAAACATCATCACACCCAGGAACATGGCCACTGGTTGCACCCATAGCAATTTGTAACCGTAAGCCGCTCCAGCAAAAATGGCCGCGCTTGCTGATCCTGCACCCAGTGTCAGGGCGCTTTGCACCCAGCCGGGACCGGAAAGCCCCCAGTAACCTTGCCAGCGCTGCCAGAAGTGCGGCCGGTCATTGATGTTTGCCAGAAGCTGTTTTTCCTGCTCCAATGCTTCCGGGTCGCGTGCTTCCACCATAGGCAGACCACGCCGCAGCTCATTAGACATTCCACCTTCTCTTTTACTTAAGAGATAGCCGAAGGTCAAATAAAAAATAAAAGTGCGAGAATTAACATATCCATAATATTTGCTATAGCAGTCAGACAGGCTGAAGAGGAAGCCATCCGGAGGCGAGCGGGTTTGGACCTCAGTTTAGACCTTTGGCTAAGCCTGCGCCACGGGGATCGGCGGCTCCGAAAAATCTTACCGGCTTTCCGCCCTTTCCGTACACGATGGTCAGGCCATGCGCTTTCCCCAATCCGCCAGGTTTTTTCAATACCTCAACTTTGTGCCCGACAGCTCTTAATCTTTCGATAACATCAGGGCTGATCCCCTCTTCCAGGCGGATCCGGTCCGGTTCAGAAAAGCATACTCTCGGAGCGGATATGGCTTCGCGGATGTCCATTCGGAAATCGATCAGGTTCATCACCATCTGGGGAACTGTTTGTCCGATGGTGTGGCCTCCGGGTGTTCCCAAAGCTACCCAGGGCTTTCCATCTTTCACGATGATGGTGGGGCAGTCACCGGATAGTTTACGGCGTCCCGGATGGGCGTCCATCGCCCCCCCGCTGGGTTCAAAGGTGCAAAACGACAGGGAATTATTCAGCCAGATCCCGGTCCCTTCGGGCATGATCCTGCTCCCGAAACCTCCTCCCAAAGTCTGGGTGGCGCTAACGATGTTTCCTTTAGCATCGGCCACAACGAAATGTGTGGTGTGCTGTTCTTTTTCTTTATCCAAACCAGGATAGCGGAAAGGCCGTGCTTCATCCATCTGGATCAATTCCGATTGCGTTTTCCAGTAATCAAACGAAAGAAGCTTTTCAAGGGGCGGGGGATTTATTTCTGGGTCACCGGCATAGCTCAACCGGCACCAGAACGCATGTTTGGTTATCTCGAGGAAACGGTGCAGCATCTCGAAGCTGTTGTGCTCTAATGCACCCACATCGAATTGACTCATGATCCCGAGTCTGATTAAAGAAGGGAAAGCCGTGCTGGGCGGGGATGCGGTATAGACTTCGCAATCCCTGTATGGGATACGGATGGGTTCCCACCACTCGGCTCTGTCATTAACAAGATCGTCGAGGGTGAGAAAACCTCCGGCCTGTCGAACGGCTTTATCCATAGCTTCCCCGATTTTTCCGCCATAAACAGCTTTTGCCCCTTGCTCTGCGATCAGGCGCAGCGAGGCCGCAAGGTCTTTCTGAACAAGCCTCTCTCCCGGTTCCAACGCTCTGCCGTTCTTTCCATAGAAGCTTTTGGCATGGTCAGGAAATCTATCGAGCGAATACTCGATCGTCCTTGCCAGGTGCTCATCCAGGATAAATCCTTGTTCTGCTGCTTTGATGGCAGGTTTGAAAAGGTCCTTCCATTCCATTTTTCCGTATGCCTTGGACATCGCCTCCCACGCATTCACATTTCCCGGTGTGGAAACCGCTTTGGGGCCATACCGGTTTTTTTTATAGTCTGGATTTGGCTTGCGGAAAACATCGGAATCCACGGCAGCAGGGATCTTGCCCGAAGAATCGAGAAATCGGATTTTCTCTTTCTGGGCATCATAGATCAGGATGGTTCCATAGCCCCCGATACCGGAATTCATCGGTTCGACCACATTCAATGTGGAGGCTATCGCCACAGCCGCATCGAACGCATTGCCCCCATTCTTCAGAATCTCGAGTCCAACCTCTGTTGCGATGGGATGGGCTGAACTCACCATGCCGATAGTTTTTTTCGTGGGGATACCCCCAGATTGTCCCTCTCCTTGAGCATCACAAGAAGGCATGAATATGGTTGCGGCCAGAAAAGCGGATACAAGGATAAGAATATTTTTATTGCTCATTACATCCTCATTATTTACATGATGTTACTTGAATGAAAGCCTATCCCAATTCATTCTCTCAGTCAAGAAACCCAAAGTTTTATTATGCATCCTTTTTCTCGCGACAATTTCTATTAAGTCAGACAAGCTGGTTTGGAAGGTATCCGGAGGTGAGCGGGCATGATTCGAGTTTTACACCGTTTGTGTGTTTTGATAAGATTGGGCAAAATATAGGCCTTTGTGGGAGTATTATCATGTATTCAATAAAAGTTAAAGTGACACGAGCTTCTGCCTTTCTGATTGTTTTATGGGCGATTCTTATGTGCGGATCGAGCGCGTATCCAGCATCGAATCTGCCTGAGGAAGCGAATCTCCTGAGCGGGGCTTACTCCCTTGAAAAATTGAACGATATCATCCTGTCTGCTGCGGACTGGCGTCCCTTTCCCAAAGCATCTGAACACGATGCATGGCAAAAACTGCCTGATCGCGTGCGAAAGGCCCATATCCAACAGGCGGAAAAACATTTGAACGGTGATTGGGCTACACCGAAAGCGTCCGTATTTATGGAATACGTCCGCAACGGGAATAGGAGTAATTTCCAGAGGATCTCCTTTGGCCGCCGCACAAAACTGGCTGAGCTGGTGTTGGGGGAATGCATGGAAGGGAAAGGGCGGTTTCTGGATGATATCATGAACGGGGTGTGGGCGATCTGCGAGGAAACATATTGGGGCGTTCCGGCTCATGTCGGTGTCCAGAGCAGGGGGTCTGGCCTTCCGGATGTCACCGAACCGACCGTGGATCTTTTTGCTGCAGAAACAGCTATGCTCCTGGCTTGGACAGACTACTTGGTGGGGGAACAACTCGATCCCATCTCCCCACTCATCCGGGAGCGCATCCATCACGAGGTCGAACGCCGGATCCTATCCGTCAATCTAGAAAGAAATGATTTTTGGTGGATGGGTTTCGGAGGAAGGGTTGTGAACAACTGGAATCCGTGGATCTGTTCCAATTGGCTGGCCGCTGTACTCCTCCTGGAAAAAGATGAGGCGCGAAAGGTACAATCCATATATAAGATCTTGCAATGTTTGGATAACTTCTTGAATCCCTACCCGAAAGATGGGGGGTGTGACGAAGGCCCGGGGTACTGGGACCGAGCAGGGGGCTCGCTATTCGATTGTCTCGAACTGCTCCAGAGCACATCCGCTGGAAAGATCGACATATTCGACAGGCCTTTGATCAAAAAGATAGGCAAATACATCACCAAGGCTTACATCAGCCATCCCTATTTCATCAATTTTGCCGATGCTGCGGCTCGGATTAATGCCAGCGCAAGCCTCATCTTCCGATACGGAAAAAACATCGGTGATGAAGACATGATGGGATTTGGAGCTTTTTTAGCCGATAAACAGGGCCTGGGAGAGGCATATATCCGCGGGAGCTTTGGTTCGTTGGGGAGGGTTTTACCGGCACTTTTCCAGCTCGAGATGCTGCTGGAGGCAGAGTCCAGAGAACCATTGATCAGAGATATTTGGCTGCCAGAGCTACAGGTGATGGCCGCCCGTTCTGGGGAAGGCTCAATCAAGGGATTTTATGTGGCTGCCAAAGGAGGACACAACGCAGAAAGCCATAATCACAACGATGTGGGTAACTTTGTCGTGTATGCCGATGGCTATCCGGTTTTTGTCGATGTGGGTGTCGAGACCTACACAGCCAAAACGTTCAGCAGCAGGAGATACGAGATTTGGACCATGCAATCGGCTTTCCATAATCTTCCCACCATCAACGGCATCATACAAAAAAATGGCAGAGATTACAGGGCCAAGGGTGTCAGATATAAAGCCATGGAAAAATCTGCCACACTCAGCCTCGATATTTCCCATGCTTATCCAGAGGAGGCGAAAGTCCGGTCTTGGATACGCACCATTGCTTTGAACAGAGGTAAGAATGTCGTCATTCATGATAAATATCAGCTTGGGGAAGCATCAAAGAAGCTGCAGATGACCCTAATGAGCTGGCGGAAGCCAGTGCTGGGCAAGGAGGGAGAGATCAAATTGGAAAGCCCAGAGGGGATTCCCGATTTAGAACCTATTGTCGTCAGATACGAAAAAAAGAAATTTGTGGCGAATGTTGAGGTTATTCCCCTAGAAGATGCAAGGCTCCAAGCATCATGGGGAAGACAGCTTTACAGAATCACATTGACAGCAAAGCAAAGGCTTATCGAGGACGAATTTGCCATAAAGATTCAAAAATAACTATTCCTCATCCTCCAGGATTTTTTCCAGGACATTCTCGGCTGTGTTCGGAGCATCCTCAGGAAGATAGATCATCACTCCGCCTTTGACTGGCCGGATATTGATTTTGCCTTCTCTGGCCAACCTTTGGGTCGTCTCTATAGGGTTCGTTCCGAAATATTCTTTAAAGGCAGCGTTAAATCCGCTGTAGACGGTGTGAATTCCCTTATACTTTCCCCGGAGCTTTTTGACGGCCTTTTGTACGAACTCTTCCTCTGTGAGTTTGGGTTTTCCTTCCTCAGGCATTGCAACCTCCGTGATGGAATCGGTGAGCATATGGTCGATACCAATAGAGTACCCTGCAAAGGAGGAGAGGTCAATAGGGGGAGTAGAAGGATGTGCTAGTCGAAATCGATGCCCAAGCTGATCCCGATTCCCCTGGTTTTCGTTTTGGAATAAGCGTCCTTATTTATGGAGAGATTCTACGGCGTCGATCCGAAAAGTGGATTCGCCAGGTTGTCTTCTGTTGATTTTTTGGGGAAGATCTGGATTACTGTGAGGTCTAAACATAATCCTGATCTTGCTCACCGAGGACAGGCTGCCGAAGTCGAATTTTTCCGGGCTATTTGTCCCTGTGCCTTTTCCTATGGCCACCCAGTCACCTTGATCATCCATACCAAGAACGCCATACCATAAACCTTCCCAATACTGAAAGTCTGCTGATAATTCAGGTATCCCACCCTCTTCTGCGCCACCAGGCATCATCTCATTTGCACCTGTCTGTCTTGCATAGATGGCGATATCCGGTCCGGTCCCGTTTTTTGCGCTGATTTCAAGATCTAAAATTCCCAGGATGGAAATTTCGGCGAACCTTCCATCGGGTTTGTCCAGTGCTAATTCAGGATTCCTGACAAGCTCATTGGAGTTCAAAACCTGAGTGGCATAATCGCTCCTGAAACCTCTCGCTTCCAGTTGATCCATCTGATCCACTTTGTCCACACTGAGGTCTAGTTGATCCACATTTTCTATTTGTTGGGATGGCCGCCTTATTTTGGAACGAGGTTGTGTCGTCGGGATCGTTCTCTGGGTTTTCTGGGGTGTTGCTCCCCGGACACTCTGAGTCTGTTTATCAGGAGGAGTTATTCTTATCTCTGCTTCCTTTTCGGTCTTGTACAGATCATAATTTGTCACGACAAGTGCAGTTTTCTTTTTTAAATTTGCCCTTCGTTCCTTTTCTTTTTGTGCCGCTTTGACCAGATTTTGGGAAAACATGAGAGAGTTGCCGAGAAATAAAACAATAATCACGAATGTTATTTTTTTCATTTTCTCCTGCTTTACGTTTATATAATAAAACATTCCGACAATAAGTCAACAATTGGCAAAAAAAGCATTTTCATGATAATCTCAGAAGCGGCTTGCATGATGTTTTGTCGAACAACTCGCCGGGATTTTATAAAAATGTTGGGTTTGGGGGCTGTTGCGATGGTCCATCCAATTACTTTTTCCTCATGCAAACGAGAAAAGCCCCTCAATATTCTTGTTTTATTCACTGACGACCAGAGGTTCGACACCATTCAGGCTTTGGGTAATCGGAATATTCAAACCCCTCACCTAGACAACCTCGTTCAAAATGGGGTGAGTTTCACGAATTCTTACATCATGGGCGGGACAAGCGGAGCTGTGTGTATGCCCAGCAGAGCCATGCTATTGACGGGACGCGGACTGTTTCATATCGAAGGAACAGGAGGAACGATTCCTGATGATCATATAATGATGCCTGAACTCTTCAGGAAACATGGATACCGGACTTTCGGGACCGGTAAATGGCACAACGGGCGTGGAGCTTTTGCCCGGTGTTTTTCGGATGGGGCTGAGATCATGTTTGGCGGGATGAGCGACCATTGGAACGTGCCTGCTTATGATTTTGATCCGACCGGGGCTTATGTATCACGGACTCCTGTGATAGAACAGCCATTGCGCTCGAACAAAGTCAGCTACAAAGGTTACGACCATATCATGGAGGGAAAACACTCGAGCGAGCTTTTTGCCGATGCGGCTGTCGATTTTCTCGAGGACCATAGATCTTCGGATCCTTTTTTCCTTTATGTCTCGTTCACAGCCCCTCACGATCCACGGACAGCCCCGAAAGAATTCCTGGACATGTATGATCCGGAAAAAATATCGCTTCCTCCCAATTTTCTTCCAGATCATCCTTTTGACAACGGGGAGATGAATGTTCGGGATGAGCTTTTAGCTAATTTTCCCCGGACTTCCAAGGAAGTTCGAAAACACATCGCCGAATACTATGCGATCATAAGTCATCTGGATGCTCAGATCGGACGTATCATAGATACTCTTCACAGGACAGGCAAGGCAGAAAATACCTTGATCGTTTTTACCTGTGACAACGGTCTGGCTCTTGGCCAGCATGGTTTGCTTGGGAAACAGAGTGTTTATGAACACAGCGTTCATGTCCCGTTGATATTTTGCGGGCCTGGGATTCCCCATGGAGAACGACGGGCTGACTTTTGCTATCTCACAGATATTTTCTGTTCTGTCTGTGACTTGACAGGAATCCCGAAGCCCGATTCGGTGGGAGGGGAAAGCCTGGTTCCGGCCATCAGGAATCAAACAAGAAAAGGACGGGAAGCCTTGTATTTTTCCTACAGGCATTTTCAGCGAGCGCTCCGAACAAGACATTGGAAGCTCATCCTTTATAATGTGCAGGGGAAAAAAAATACCCAATTGTTCGACATGGAAAACGATCCCTGGGAGACGAACAATCTTGCCGAAGAACCTTCGCAAGCCGAAAGAATCGGAAAGATGACAGATCTACTGAAATCCATGATGGAAGAAGCCGGAGATCCTGTCCGGTTGGATATGCCGGATTGGGGGGTGAGTGAATGAAAAGATCGATAATTTTTCTTTACGTTATTGTCGTTACCATGGGATTTGTCCTGACAACCCAAAAATACCGATCATCATGGGAGTCCATCGATCGACGGCCTATCCCGACGTGGTTCCAGGACGCCAAATTCGGGATATTCATCCATTGGGGGGCCTATTCTGTGCCAGCCTGGAGAAAGGTCACAGAAGGGAAATACGCCTCTTATGCTGAATGGTATTATGCCCGTGTGATGTTCGACGAGCAGAATGGCGGGCAGGAATTCCATGCCAAGAACTTCGGAAAAGATTTCGAATACCGGGATTTTGCTCCGATCTTCCGGGCCGAGTTGTTCGATCCCGACCAGTGGGCTGATCTTTTTGCCAGGTCGGGCGCCAAGTATGTTGTCCTGACTTCCAAGCACCATGACGGATTTTGTCTTTGGCCGACCAAAAGTCCGTATAAAAAGGGATGGAACAGCATGGATGTGGGGCCGAAAAGGGACCTTGTCGGGGACTTGACTAAAGCCGTGAGAGCCAAGGAGTTGCGCATGGGTTTGTACTATTCCATCATCGAATGGGAGAGCAACTGGACCCACAGGACCGAAACCGGCTATTTTATCCCGAAGAGGCTTGTGGACAAATACGGGATCCCTGAGGACAAATACATCGATGAGCACATGATCCCGCAGCTGAAGGAGCTGGTGATGACCTACGAACCGGCCGTGATATTCGGCGATGCCGGTGAATGGGACAGGACAGCGGAGGAATGGAAGACCTTGGATTTTTTAGCCTGGCTTTACAACAGTGCGCCGAATAAGGATGAAGTTGTGGTCAACGACAGGTTCGGCAAAGAGATGCCGGGACGGCACGGGGATTACTTCTCGAGTGAATACGAGGATGCGGAAGGTGTGGGGACTTTTCATCCCTGGGAGGAAAGCCGGGGGATAGGCGGCTCTTACGGGTTCAACCGGGATGAAAATATCGACGATTACAACACATCGGAAG
>Ga0114922_10005237_pt1 | contig 11979 bp, 9 predicted proteins | sample AartaG_FD_100975 | JGI IMG/M metagenome (GOLD analysis project Ga0114922, IMG submission 100975) | Deep subsurface microbial communities from Aarhus Bay to uncover new lineages of life (NeLLi) - Aarhus_00045 metaG | ecosystem: Environmental > Aquatic > Marine > Oceanic > Sediment | place: Aarhus...
CATGTGTTCTGCTGTGAATGCGAAGGTGCCTGGGAGCCAGTTGAGAAGGGTGAATTTAACCCTGATTCCATCCATAAAGATATTTCGTCTGTATGGCGGTATAAGGATATTTTTGGATTAAAAACAATTGAATCACCGCTCAGTCTGGGCGCTGGATGGACACCTCTGCTTTCTTCAGAGTGGGAGGGGAATGATACCTTCTTTAAACTGGAATATATTTCCCCGACCGGATCGTTCAAAGACCGCGGAACGGAAGTAGAGATGAGTTATCTAAAAGCTGTTGGCGTGAAACAGGTGGTAGAAGATTCGTCTGGCAATGCTGGCGCGGCGGTGGCTGCTTATGCAGCGCGTGCGGGAATGCGTGCGCATATCTACGCACCGGATAGCGCTTCCCCCGCTAAACTTTCACAGATCCGGATCTATGGAGCTGCACTCCATAAAATATCCGGACCGCGCATTGAAGCGACGAAAGCCGTTCTCAAGGCGGTTGCTGGCGGCAAGGTTTACGCTTCGCATGCATATAATCCAGTGTACCTGCTTGGCCAGCAGTCTGTTGCGTGGGAGATCTGGGAGCAAACCGGTGGAAAACTGCCTGATGCGATCGTTATCCCGGTTGGGCAGTGCGGGCTGCTGATGGGTGCCTGGCTGGGTTTTAGACGTTTATTACTGGCAGGAGTTATTGAAAAACAGCCCCGTTTATACGCGGCGCAGCCGGAACGCCTGTCACCGATTTATCATGCTTTTACTAATGGTTTGGATGATATTCCAGGTGCCCATCCCACGCAATCATCAATTGCTAAAGGATTAGCGATTGTCAAGCCTGTGCGCGGTAAACGCATCTTGCAGGCGCTGCGTGAAACTGGGGGAGGGGCGGTTGTCGTGTCAGAAGATAAGATCCTTCAGGCATACCGAAATCTGGCAAGAAGGGGCCTGTTCGCTGAACCTTCCGGTGCGGTTTCGGCCGCCGCGATTGGCGCGATCCGACAAGAATTGGGTGACAGCGCGGTAATCCTTGCGGCGCTGACTGGCAGCGGGCTGAAATCCCCTGTCCTGGAGGGTTAGCTATAGTAATGACAGATATGATTATTGCATTCACGCGGGGAGTTCCCCCGGCAGAAAGTTTTCCAAATGAGGAATTGATCGAATGCACTCGGCAGGTGATCAGCGAACACAGCGCCAAGATTTTGCAGTACGGCAGCGCTGCGGGGTACGAACCTCTACGAGAATATATAGCGCGGCAGTATTCCGTTGATGTAGAACAGGTGGTTATCGGGCAGGGTTCGCTGCAGCTCCTGGACATCCTCTGTAGTGTTTCGTTAACAGAGGGAGATTCAGTTTTCGTTGAGCAGCCCACATATGACCGCACGCTGACAATTTTCAAACGAGCAAAGGCGGAACTACGGGGATTCAGGTTTACGACCGGGCAGATCAATATTGAAGAAGTCAAGATGTCGCTAGAAAAGGGATCTATCCCAAAATACTTTTACGTAATCGCGGATTTCCAGAACCCCAGCGGGTGCGTAATGGGGAGAGCAGAGCGTCAAGCGTTGACTTCTTTGGCAAGACAATATGGATTCATGATCATTGAAGACAACCCCTACCGCCGCCTGCGTTATGAAGGAATACCGCTGCCCTCCTTATTTGAAATATCTCCAGACGTGGTCATCCATATGTCCTCATTCAGTAAATTGGTCAGCCCCGGTTTACGGATTGGGTACATGATCCTCCCGAAAAACCTTGCGGAGAAACTCATTAAATATGCAGAAGATACCTATGTATGTCCGAGTTTCCTTAACCAAGCAGTCGTGCTTGAGTTTATTGAGCGGGGAATGCTTGAAAAGCAGTTGAAACACCTGATCAGCCTTTACCGTCCGCGCCTGCGTACTATCTTATCTGCGATGGATTCACGCTTGAATGGATTTGGAGAATGGATAAAACCACAGGGTGGCTTTTATGTGGGTTTAACCCTGAATAATAATATTAATATGTTAAATCTAAACGATGCAGCCGCATTTAGATTGGCGCTCTCTGACGGTCGTGGGTTTTTCTTGAGCGGCGGCAGCCATTTCATTCGACTGCCTTTTTGCGCCCTCACCGAGGGTGAGATCACGATGGGAATCCAGCGGTTGGAGGATGTGATCACAGTATCCCTGAAAGAACCGTGACACGATGTTAAATTGGAAGAGTAAAAGTGAATATGCTTCCGTACCCTTTACCTTCGCTGTCAGCCCAAATCTTTCCTCCGTGCGCTTCGACCAGCGATTGGGTGACCGTTAACCCAATACCGCTGCCCCCGCCGTTTTGACGGGAGCGCGATCTGTCCGCGCGGTAGAAGCGTTCGAAGATATGCGGTAGATGATCCGCCTCAATTCCAGCGCCATCATCTTTCACCGAAATATGCACATTGGCATCCTTCTTCTTAGCGCTGATCTCAATGGTGCCGTTCTCAGATGTAAACTGTAGGGCATTTCCTAATAAATTCTGAAGCACCTGGATGATGCGGTCATGATCTGCCATCAGGGATGGCAAATTCTTCTCACTATGAATGGATACTTGTATCCCTTTTGTATTGAAGGTATTCAGTAATGGGGCGAGCGCATCGTGAAGCAGTTCATCAATACTTATTTTTTTCTTGCTAATTTTAAAGGCGCTTCCTTCCACCCGGCTTAATTCCTGCAGGTCTTCCACCAATCGCTGGAGGCGATCCGCTTCCCGATAGATGTGCTGATATGTGGTCTCATCACTGGTAAGAACGCCGTCTATCAATCCTTCCATTGAACCTTTGATAGCAGTCAGGGGTGTGCGCAATTCATGGCTGATATCACCGATCAACTGGCGGCGCATGTTCTCTGTTTGTTCAAGCTGTTCAGCCATGCGGTTGAAGCTGTATCCAAGCTGCGCAAGCTCATCCCCATTATCAACGTTCACCTGGACCCGCTGGTTATAATTACCTTTTGCGATTTCCTGACTGGCCCCAGTGATGGACTGCAGTGGTTTAGTGATCTGCCTGCTGGTCAGAACGCTTGAGATTCCCGCGATAACGAAAGCAGCGATGCTTGAGAAGAGCAGTGATTCATTCACCGCGGCTTTGAAATTTTCATATAATGTGCTCCCCCTGTTTCCACTTTGCCCGCCCTGCTGCAGCCCTTCATTGGCCATTAATCTGCCAATATGCTTTTCGTAGGTAGATTCAATGGATATATTCATCACGGCAGCCAGGATCACACCGGATAAAATGGCGACCAGAAAAAAAGCTATTAGGATCTTAAAAGCGAAACGTCTGCGGATGGCCTTGATCATTTATTGTTTCTCGCTGTCCTGCAGGCGGTATCCTGCTCCGCGTACAGTCTCAATAAAATCCTCGCCCACTTTTTTGCGGAGGTGCCCAATATGGACGTCAACAACGCGCAGGTCTCCAAAATAATCATATCCCCATACTTTTTCAAGCAGCTGTTCTCGGGAGAGTACCATCCCGTGATGAGCGGCAAGTGTGTGCAGTAAATTGAACTCTAATGTGGTCAGCTCTATTTCCTGATCGTCAACCCATACACGGCGGCGGCCGTTGTCAATTCGGATGTGTTCGAGGGCAATCACGCTCCGGCTATCTCGCGGGGATGAGGTATGCAATCGCCGGAGGACGGCTTTGATGCGGGCCATTAACTCCCGCGGACTGAAAGGTTTTGTGAGGTAATCATCCGCGCCTACTGATAAGCCAATGATCTTGTCTGTCTCTTCCGAACGGGCAGTCAGCATGATCACATAGGCGTCCGATTCACGGCGCAGCTGCCCGAGTACTTCTATACCATCCATGCCCGGCAGCATGATATCCAGGATGATAATATCCGGTCGGTAGGACCGCACCGCTTTTAGTGCGGAAATGCCGTCTTCAGCGGTCATAAAGTCATACTTTTCAGATTGCAAATAGGCGGTTACTAATTTCAAGATACTTGGTTCGTCATCTACAACTAAAATTTTGGCATTCGGCATATCTAATCCTGTTCTTGAAATGTGAATTCTATGTACGTTTACTTTATCAATAGTATACGCTCAATGAGTGATAACCGCAGAGTTATTTCTTTAAAAAATATATCGGTTAAAAAATCACCATTTACTTCAAATAAATTTACTTGATCCTTGTAAAGAAGATAAGATAGATTTATGAAGTTTTTGTAAAGAAAAAATTTCGCTAGTAATCTTTAAGATTTCGTGCGATTTCAATTCAGAGGACAGATATTGCTGAACCGCCCTTGAGTTCGATGTGCTTCTGGCAAAGCGGATATGATTGTTATTATTGGGGATGAAAAACAATCTGCCATTTTACATTTCTATCTTGATATTTTAAAATAATTAATGTAACAATGAAAGTAAAGATTTGAGGAGATCATATGGTTCGGGATAAAAAAATAACGCAAAGCGTAATCGATTGGCTGCTGGAAGAAGATGATAATGATCCTTCCATTCGTTATTTCACATTGGTCAATCTAATTGGGGAAGAACCAGAGTCGCAGAAAGTGACCCAGGCGCGAGCGAAATTAATGGCATGCGGTCCTGTCCCCGAGATCTTATCCAAACAGCACGCTGATGGGTATTGGGTTGAACCCGGAGCAGGATATCGCCCTAAATACACCTCGACTGTTTGGTCGCTCATCATGCTCGCGCAGTTAGGTGCTGACGGCATTGATCCATCCGTACGAAAGGCAACTGATTATATCCTCGACCATACTCGTGGGAAAGGTGGATGCTTTAGCATTTATGCTACCCAGACTGGTGCAGTACACTGCTTGCAGGGGAATTTAGCCGCTGCTCTGATTGACCTGGGAATGATCAGCGATCCTCGCCTTACCGAGGCGATTGATTGGATGTCGCGTAGTGTAACTGGAGAAGGATTCGGAAGCGTTGGCGAAAAAGATATTACCCCGCATTACATTCGCAGCGGAATCAGCGGCCCCGGCTTACTGTGTTCAGCAAATGACCACCAGCCATGTGCCTGGGGAGCGGTGAAAGTAGCTTTGGCGCTATCAAAAATTCCACCTGAGAAGAGATCTCCTCAAGTCAACAGTGCGATCATTGCTTGTAAAAAATTTCTACTGAGTAGAGATCCTGCTGTTGCTGATTATCCGCATCCTTACGCGAAAAAACCGAGCGGAAGTTGGTTTAAATTTGGATTCCCGGTTTTTTATGTGACAGATGTTCTTCAGAATTTATCAGCCCTTTTGGGGCTGGGTTTGGCTGGCAATCAACGTTTGAGAAATGCGATTGAGTTAGTAGAAAGCAAGCAAGATGATGTTGGCCGCTGGAAGATAGAATATACATACAACGGTAAAACCTGGGTGGATATTGAGGAAAAAGGACAGCCCAGTAAGTGGGTGACTTACCGTGCGCTATCCGTGCTGAAACGATATCATCACTGAAGTGCTAAAGGGCAATTTCCTGAACGGTCGTTTTCCTGAGGATATCTTCAAGGTTGTCATGATCGAAATCCCCCGGTTCCATTTTTAGGGTGCTGGCAGTTGCCAGTGCGCTGCTGAAGCGCAGGCTATCAGCGAAGGATTTTCCCTGGGAGAAAGAAGCAATCAGTCCGGCGGTCATCGAGTCTCCAGCCCCGGTCAAACTGAGGATCTCGACTTGAGGAACGCGCACCTGCCACATTTTCTCTCCGTTATACCCCAGCGTGCCTTCAGCTCCCATTGAAACAACTACTTTCCCAATCCCGGTCTCTTGAAGGGTTCTTATCGCGCTTATTGTTTCGGGAGTATTGGTTATTTCTCGTGTAAGTATTTCCCCTAATTCAGACCGATTAATGCGCAGGATATCTGGTACCGCTCGGATACCTTGTATGAGCGGTTCACCGGAGGTATCCAAACAGGTGATAATGCCTGATGGTTTACACATCTCGATCAGTGATGCATAAAAACCTTCGGGTATGCCAGTTGGGATACTGCCGCATAAAGCCAGCCACTTGTGCGTGTTAAGCAGCTTATTTAATGAGGATTCCAATTTTTCTAGATCCTTTTTCGGTACCCGAATCCCGGCCTGGTTAAATTCAGTGTCGCGGTTGGTGGCTGTTTCCATGATCTTATACGTGCTGCGGGTGGAACCGTCGATGGGTAAGAACGCGCTGTGGATACCGATAGCCGATAATTTTCTTTCAAGCCCAGCGATGTCCTGAGCGCCAATCAATCCTGCCGCAGTTGCTGGAATACCTAATTTCCCCAGGGTGAAAGCGGCATTGATTCCCTTCCCTCCATAGAAGATCTGCTTACCGGTGAGGATGTTTTTGTTGTACAGTGATACTGAATCGACCGTCAGGATATGGTCTATGGTTGGGTTGAGCGTGAGTGTAACGCTATTTATGCTAATGGTCATACTTTATATTCTCTGCGGGTTTATTAATCCTGACAACTTATTTCAGGTCCGATGTACAGGCGGGGCAGCGTGTGGCTTTGACTGGGATTTCCATCAGACAATACGGGCATGTTTTCGTTGTCACTTCAACCGGTTTTTCTTCTTTCTTTTCCAGTTTGTTCAACTGATGGATGAGTAGAAAAATGGCTAGTGCGACGATCAGAAAGTCTATTATTGTATTCAGAAATATGCCAATATTCAAAGTTACAGAACCTGCTTCTTGCGCTTGAGCCAGGGTGGCGTATTTTTCGCCGCTCAAAGTGATGAACAGGTCGCTGAGGTCCACTTTTCCCAACAGCAGTCCAATCAGGGGCATAAGAATATCATTGACCAGTGAAGTGATGATCTTCCCGAGAGATGCGCCGATGATCACACCGACAGCAAGGTCAATCACATTCCCGCGCATGGCAAATTCCTTGAATTCTTTTATCATTTTTCCTCCTGAAATTATTTCTTTTCTGCAATATAAATATCCGCTTCGATCATTTTACCTTTTCGGAAGAAATGGTGAGTGAAGAAAATATTCCCAGCGTTGTCAATGGAAGGTTCACCCGCAAACTGGGAAAGGACCAATTCGGGTTCCCCCCATTCTCCGTCTATCCACTGCGAGCGGAAAATGGCGGGAGTACCGAGATATGTCCGCGTGAACCAAAACTCATGCCCATCTGGCGAAAGTGCAGGCCGAGAATCATCTTGCGAAGAATTTAGGTTGTCCAATTTGACAGGCAGCCCCCATCCGGCCCCTTCCTGAGGGATTTCCCAGAGATCATACCCGCTATTATGGTCCTCATCTTGTCTGTGGTAGAGAAGAACGGACCCGTCAGGACTGAGGTGCATCTCACCGATCTGCAGGTCCTGGTTTCGATGGGCGCCCGCGTTGATGATATCCATCCAATGTGTGCCGTCCCAGGCGGTTGTCCATATGTCAATATCGCAGAAGTTCCCAGCCCGGATCGAGCAGAACCAGAGCACATTGTCATGAAAGAACGGGCAGCCGTCCAAAGCCAGGGCACTACCCTGAGTGAGCAGCACACGTTCGGGCTCTTGCCAAGTACCGCTCACTTTTTCCGAGCGGTAGATGCCAGTTACCTGATCGCTGATCTGCTGCTCGGCTGGGGTATCTGCGGAAGGTGTGTAGAAAAAGAACAGAGTGCGTCCGTCCGATGTGATGAATGGGCTGTCTTCCAGCCCAGCAGAATTGGCCGATCCGCTGATGGGGTGCGTCGTTTTCCACTCCTCAGAATGCGGGATTGGGGGGTAATCGTCGTGTTCCGGGAGGACTTTTTCAACGTTGATCAAGTCATATCGTGAGGGGATTTCTTTGTGGATGCCGGTTGGTGATTGATCGGATTGGCAGGCGGAAAACAGGAGCAGCCAAGATATTAGGAGTAAAATTCCCGTTTTTTTCCTCATAATTAGCCAATTGATTACGGAAGAGAAACCTCTTCGGGCTTTTCAAGGCGTTCTGCTGTCCCGCCGCAGGACCAGTTCCAATCGTTGATCACTAGATTAGTGACCGGTGTATCTGGCAGAACGTTTAGCACAGCCATCGATTGCCCACAGGACGGCTCTATACCGGTGAACGCCCCACTCACATACGGCACATCTTCAATTCCATAGGAATATGCCAGGATGTAATACTGCCCGGGATATACATCCAAAGAGAAATAGGGGTGGGTATTCTTGGTGGACACAGTAAAGAACATCTCGCTGTTTAGATCGAAAAGAACCACGGATGCCGGCGAGCCCGGGGGGTGGTCGTCATACAGATACGGCGGGGCGCTGCTCATATCCACGATCCCCGATATATTCACCATTTCAATATTTGTCACGTTCAACTGATGGGGAGGAATCGCGTCAATCGCGGCAGACCCCAGACGGGCGATGTGCGGCATGATCCACACCGCGTGGTCATCGTCGGCAGCTCCGTTATCTCTAACCGTCAGCAGGAACTGCACGGTTTGCCCTGCCAGAGGATCCAGGCTAGCGTCCGCGTAGATGTAGCTGCCTTTGGAATCATACTGTTTGTCCCATTTTGCGTCTGGAACCTGTAGGATAGTATTACCGGATACGTAATACTCCAGCGAGAAACTGACATCACAATTGGGATGGTCCTCTACGCAGGCAAGGACTGCCTGGAAGTGGTCTCCGGACTGTACGGTGAATGGTGGATATTTACCGAAAATGGCGTAAAAACCACTGTCTTTCTGGGCAGGGATGGTCAGCAGACCGGGCTGATTGATGTGGATATTCCCTTCGATCACAATCGCGTCAAAGCGGTCTGCGTATCCTCCGCTGATCTCCCCCATATTTCCGGGGCAGGGCAGGTATTCGCCGTTGTTGGACCAGGATGCGATGCATGGTTGCTCGGAAAAATCAAGCGCGACCGTCCCGGCCATGGGTGTGGGCAGCTCGAGCAGATTTCCATCGCTTTCTGCAGGTTCGGGAGCGGTGGTATTCGTTGGTGATACTGAAGTTAGGGTTGAATCAACTGTTTCAATGGTGGGTTCCGCGGTTGAGCAGGAAACCGCGGCCAATAATACCGTAAAAAACAACAGAAGTTTGGTTTTCATGGTAATTCATCTCTCCTAATTCTTATTCTGATTTTTATGAATATATCATTTTTCGTGGTTGATCAATTCGCTTTTGATCAGAGCCATGAAGATATCTACGATCTGTGGGTCAAAGTGTTTCCCGCTCTGGTTCTGGATATAATCGAGAGCTTTCTTGGCGGTCCATGCCTTACGGTATGGGCGGTCAGAAGTGAGCGCATCCCATACATCCACCACCGCGAAGATGCGCCCGGCGAGAGGTATCTCTTCGCCCTTTAATTGAAGGGGATACCCTGCGCCGTCCCAGTGTTCATGGTGGCAGTAGGGGATATCGAGCGCGGGCCGCAGGTGTTCGATGGGATACAGCAGTTCATACGCATACACCGGGTGGTGGCGCATGATCTCCCATTCCTCATCAGTCAGCGGACCGGGTTTGAGAAGGATAGAATCTGGTATTCCCATTTTACCGATATCATGTAGCAGGGCACCTTGCCGAAGGTGGATTAGTTCTTCTTCCTGTATTCCCAACACTTGCGCGATGTGCAGTGTCATTTCGACAACGCGCTGCGTATGGCCTTCCGTTTCCTTATCCCTTAGGTCGAGGGCCCTGGACCAACCCTCGAGTGTAGTATCATACGCCAGCGTGAGTTCCACGTTAGAGCGGTGCAGATCTTCCAGTAAGCTGGTGTTATCGATCGCGATCGCCGCCTGCCCGCCCAATGTCTCCAGGAAGTTGAACCAATCCTGGTCGGGGTTCAATGGGGTACGGTTGAAGATATCCAGCATACCTTTCACCTGCCCCTTAGCGACCAGGGGTACGTTGTAATAACTGACGAAATTTTCCTCCTGCATCAGGTTAGTATAAGCAAGATCATCATCCACTTCGGTCAAGTTGAGCGCCTGAATTAAATGGCGTTCCATGGCTGACTTTCCGGAAAGTCCTTCTACCATGCGCAGTGAATATTGTTCAATTGTCCGTGAGCGGAATCCTCGGCTGGCTTTATATTCCAGCATATTCGATTTAGGATTCAGCAGCAGCACAGCCACGGCATCTACCTGCAGTTTTTCAATCAGCTGATCTAACAAGATATTTAGAGTTACCCGCAGGTCCAAACTAGAATTGATCACCTGGTCAATATCATGAAGAGCTTTAAGTCGCTCAATCTGGCGCTGAGATTTTTCAATTAATTGGGCGTTATCAACTGCGCTGGCTAACTGCGCGGCCAGAGATTCGAGCAGACGCTGATGGTTCTCATCAAACACGTTTGGGGCGAATGCCTGCACTGACAGGCCGCCGACAACTTTCCCCTTCGTGATCAGCGGCACACCCAGCCACGAGCGGGCTGGTTTTCCGCTTGGGGGTGATTCCACCGGAAGAGAATCCGTGGAGAGGTCACGGGAAAGAAAGGGTTTGCGCTGCTGGATCACCCACCCGATCAGGCCGCTTTCGGATTTCTCAAATGTCCTGCCCAGCCAATCTTTAAGTGGTTTCCCTTCCTCCATCACAAACGCAATCTTACTGGTCTCATTCTGCCCGTCGTATTCCATGAGCACGCAAGTATCCAGAGGGAATAATTCCAGCACCTGCTCATAGATCTTTTTATACAGTGATCCAGTATCCAGGATACTGCTGGTGGCGACCGCAGTATCGTACAACGCAGTGATCTCTTTTATGCGCTGCTTTTTGGATTTATCAAGCTGTATCTTCGTGATGCTGGTGGATAACTGGTTGGCAAGAGTGATAAGCAATTTTTCATCTTCCTCTGTAAAGTGCTCAATCACTGGGCTTTCTGCGTTGATCACTCCGAATATTTCATTATTTACGATGATCGGAACCGCAAGTTCTGACTGGATTTCGCTGTATGCTTCATGATAATCCACATCCTTTTTAACATCGGTTACTCTTTGCGGAAGGCGGGTTCGAACCGCGCGTCCTAAAACGCCAATGTTAATCGGTTGGTTATATCCTTTAAATTGATCATCCTCTTTATTAGTTTTATAAGAGTGATGGCGGTGCAGGATTTCTTTATCCGCGTTGTATAAAAAAATGCCGAAATATTCTGGATAGAGGGATTGCCCTAAAATAACCGTTGCTGCCTGAAGAAGATCATCAATATCTGTGGCGACACTACCGGCTGAAGTCAGGTCTTGTAATATCGTTACTTCCTGCAATTGACGGCGCAGTGCTACCTCTGACCGTTTGCGCTCGCTAATATCGCGTACGAAAGCCCACATAGTTTCCGCTTTTCTTCCGCTACCTTTGGAGAGGAAAGCAGATACTTCGATCGGGAAAACCGTGCCGTTTTTATGCTTATATTCTTTTTCATACAGGTCGGAATGTCCGCGCCCGATGATCTGTTTCTTCACGATCTTTTCTTCCATCGCGTGCCATTTCTTCGGGGTGAGGTCCCAAAATGATATCTCGCGCAATTCTTCCACAGAATATCCAACCATCCTTTGGAAAGACGTGTTAAAATCCAGTATTTTCCCTTCAAGCGTAACAGTTGCTATGCCATCCTGGTTGTTATTGAATAATTGTGCGTAGTGTTCTTCAGTGTTGGTTAATGCCCGGGTGGTCTCATATTTCTCCAGCGCGCGGCTGATCGTCAATACTAGCTGTTCCACGTCGTACGGTTTCTGTACGTATGAATACGCACCCAGGTTCAACGATTGAATAGCGGATTCAGTGGATACGAATCCGGTCATGACGATGCATTCCGTTTCCGGAGAAACTTCCTTAATTGCTTGCAGGACATTCAGGTCGAGCATATTCTCCAGACAAAGGTCGATCAGGGCAAGCGGAAGAGCTTCCTTTTTTAGGCGTTCAATCGCTTCCTTTCCGCTGTTCACACCAATGGGTTCAAATCCTCGTATGCGGAGGATATCTTCTAATATCTTGCGTGATTTTTTATAGCCATCAATGACTAAGATACGCAGCGGTTGTTTAATCAAACCCTCTCTCCGTTATGTTAGCTTTATTCTCTCTATCAATATACTTCGATTCCAAAAAAATAATGATGTC
>Ga0114922_10005238_pt1 | contig 11979 bp, 5 predicted proteins | sample AartaG_FD_100975 | JGI IMG/M metagenome (GOLD analysis project Ga0114922, IMG submission 100975) | Deep subsurface microbial communities from Aarhus Bay to uncover new lineages of life (NeLLi) - Aarhus_00045 metaG | ecosystem: Environmental > Aquatic > Marine > Oceanic > Sediment | place: Aarhus...
GCTGGCCAGCGCCTTTTTCTTTATGCCGGTTAATTCATCGCCCTGGCCAAGGTCTGCTGCGAAGGCTATTACCTCGTACCCGTACGTCTCTTGGAGCCAGGGCAGGATTACACTGGTATCCAGCCCGCCGCTATAGGCCAATACTACTTTTTCCTTCTTTTTTGCCATCATTGTGCCTTGGAAATTATTAAAACTGATGTGAATTATATCGGCTGTTGCCTGCAAAAACAATTAAAAGGGAAAGAAAACTCGATAATTTAGCCACAGGGGTCACAGAGACGCAGAGCAATGATTGAATTGGTCAATGTTATACAGGCTCTCTGTGAGCAAGACAATTAGAAATAGTTTTACACATGAGATTGATATCGGCAGTGGTGTTTGTGAAGAGTTTGAATTGTGCGGCGGCTTGGTTTATGAACATTGACAAGCCGTCGATTGTTTTGGCACCGGTGTCCTTTGCCTGTTTTAGCAGCAGTGTCTCTGCGGGGTTATAAACAGTGTCAAATACGATTATATCTTTTTTGATGTACTCTTTTGGTAGAGGAGTTGTGTCAACATTTGGGTGCATTCCAATACTGGTAGAATTTATGAGCAGTTTAGCCTTAAGGTTTGGCAAGTCATCCAAAGGTGCAAAATCGCAGTTAAAGTCGGCTGCGAGTTTTTTGCCCCTTGCGACAGTTCGATTATAAATCTTTATTTTTGCGCCAACATCACTTAAACCTGCCACTATTGCCCTTGCAACCCCGCCTGCACCAATAATAGCGACAGGCCAGTCTTTCAAATCGGCTCGAGTAATACCCCGCGTTCCTGTAATTGCATCCAGTGCGCCAGCATAGTCGGTATTGTAGGCAGAAATTCGTCGCTCGTCGCCCGTCGCCCGTCGCTCGTCAATTAACAATGTATTGACGGCCCCGATTGTATCAGCCAATGGCTCAATAACACCTTGATTTTCTTTGACGAAATTAAGAGCGTTTTGTTTGTGTGGTATTGTTATACTAAAGCCGCGCAAGCCGAGCCAAGGCCTGCTCAGGACATTGTTCATAAACTTATCAAATTCATCTTCGCCTCCTTCGACAAGTAAAGGCAGATATAACTTATTGGCTCCAATATCAGCGAAACAGGTGTTATGCAAAATAGGGCTTAGAGAATGGGCGATGGGAGAACCGATTACTCCATAGAACTCGGTATTGGAGTTTATGAAATCCCAGCGGTAAATTGTTTTAAACTGCTCAATGGTCGACTGGCCGGGGGCGGTTGTGCTTTTGTCATCTATGCTTGCGAAAGTAACAAAACTGCCGAGCTTTTTTGCGATAATTCTGCTGATTAGACCAGCTTGGCCCATACAAAAAACTATTCGCTCACCGCTGGTATTGTCCAGCAAATCAAATGCCTCAAAGCAATCATTGATATGATTGGCGGTATAAATGAGCTTTGGTATCACCGCCGGATGGGAAGATGAGATATCACGATGTAGTTTCACAATTTCATCGAATCTTGCTTGGAAATTGTGGGTGGATAAAATAAGCCGACTGTTGGGTGCCTGCGATAGTGCCTGCTTTATTGCTTTCTGGTTTTGGGAGATAAGAAAATTCTCATATTCAAAATCGATAAAATCGGCACCGGCATTTAAGGCGTTGGTTAGCACATCGATTCGCAGTTGCAATGGCCAGTTGTTTGCACCACCTTCTTTTTTATCCCGACAGGTAACAATAATGGGGATAGATGGGGTAACAGCTTTGGCCTCGGCAATCAGCTTTTTAACTAAATCAACGCTGAGATTATCAAGGTAGTCAGTCCGCAATTCGAGCACCTCGGCACTGGCAGCTTGTGCGGCGTTGATTTGCTGCTTTGCCTGCTCCAAACTCGTGGCAGCTATGGGAACAGCTAATTTTGACTCCATAATTTTGAAGATATAGCAATGATTAGCCCTAAAAGCAAGGGCTAAAATCGGGCAGACCGCATAGATACAGGGTATCCGAACTAAATCGGTCTGAAATGCCAGGGTGTCAAATCGGATGTTTTTTTCTTGCGTTTTGGAGAAGTTTGATTAGATTTTACAGGAAATCATCGAGCCAGACCAGCAAGCAGAGTGTGAGATTGCTTCGCAGAGTTTATCCTGAGCAAGGCGAAGGGCTCGCAATGACGCAAAGATTGGAGGTTTGCAATGATAGGAAAAATGATAAGACTGGAGCGAATAATCGACCGCAATTCCAGCAAAACGGTAATTATTCCGATGGACCACGGCGTAACGGTTGGCCCTATTGAGGGGCTGGCGGATATGCGCGAGACGGTGAGTAAGATTGTGTCTGGAGGGGCAAATGCTATCCTGATGCACAAGGGAATGGTCCGCGCAGGCCATAGAGGTAAAGGCAAAGACGTTGGTCTGATTATTCACCTTTCGGCAGGGACGTCAATGAGTCCTGACCCGAACGCTAAAGAGCTGGTCTGTACCGTAGAGGAAACCATTCAGCTTGGTGCCGATGCGGTCTCTGTCCATATAAATTTAGGTGCACAAACCGACAGGGAAATGTTGCGGCAGTTGGGACAGGTCAGCGAGCGATGCCAACAGTGGCAGATGCCGCTTGTTGCTATGATGTATACACGCGGACCAAAAATTAAAAGCGAATTCGACGTTGCAAATGTCAAACACGCAGCAAGAGTCGGGGCTGAACTTGGAGCTGATATTGTCAAGGTACCTTATACCGGCAGCGTCGAAAGTTTCACCGAAGTTGTGCAAGGTTGTCCGGTGCCGGTAGTCATCGCTGGCGGAGAGAAAATGGACAGCGATGAGGATATATTCGAAATGGTGGATGGTGCCCTCAAAGCCGGTGCTGCAGGTGTTTCTATTGGCAGAAATGCATTCCAGCACGAAAAGCCGGACAAAATTGTCGAGGCCCTTTGCAAAATGGTACACCAAGGCGCCAGCATCGAAGAAGCAACAGCAGTACTGCAAAACTAAAATTATTGCCCTCGTGGTAAGTAAGGAATAGGTTCGATGAAAAAGCTGCGGGTAAATGTTGTTCCATGCAAAAAAGCAATGTAGGGTGCGATCCATCGCATCAATTATGCTCATTTTTTGCATTATATTTGTTAGATTTATATTGAATAAATAGGCAAAATTTGGTATAATATGGGGGAATGATTCCTGCCAGGAGCGGGAAGCACGCGGAGAACCGCAAGTCTTACGGGCCTGCAGGCCGAGGTCAATAATAATCGTTAGGCAATGTTCGATGGTGAATAACTACCAACTACGTACTACAAGCTACCTGTGCCTTAGGTACGCAAACCGCCTATCCAGCCCAGCTTGTCAACCAATTATGACCTCTTTTATGCAAAACAAACCCAATTTCCGAAATGATAAAATGAACATAAGCCCAGCTTTAACAAAGGGTTATGAACATAAACCACACCTTCCAACTGAGCCAAAACAAACCCAATCAAACCCAATTTCAAACGTGACCTTGCTAAAATGGGTAATCACGAGACGGCGAAAGGTGTTGACACGGTAATGGAATTCACGTTAAATCTTATAAAAAACAGCGAGGCGAAAGAATGAAAAAATTGTGGGTAAATGCTGACCCTTATAACAAAGAAGTGGTGATATCGGCGCTTGAGAGTGGGGCTGAGGCGGTGGTCCTGCCGGATGGTAAAAGTGCGACCGTTCGAGAGTTCGGTAAAATCAAAACGGTTGAGAAAAACGGGGATATAGTGCCCAGCAAAGACGTCGATTTCATAGATATAAAAAGTAAAGCCGATGAAGATAAGGCTGCGAAAGTGCCTGAGAATAAAATCATTGTGCTTAGAATGCTCGACTGGACTATTATCCCGATTGAAAATCTCTTGGCTCGGCGCAGCAAAAATATTATAGTGCAGGTGGAAAACAGCAAGCAGGCCAAACTTATGGTGGAAATCCTTGAAAAAGGCGTTGACGGGGTTTTGCTCAATACAACCGATGTAAACGAGATTAAAAAGACCGCTGAAATTATTCACGGCATAAGCGAAAAACTTGTTCTTATAACGGCAACGATAACAGGTACGAAACAGTTAGGTATGGGGGACCGGGCCTGCCTTGATACCTGCACTCAGATGGTGTTGGGTGAGGGTATGTTGGTAGGAAATACTGCCTCTGGTTTCTTTTTGGTGCATTCTGAATCCATCGATAATCCTTATGTGGCATCGAGGCCGTTCCGTGTCAATGCCGGAGCGATACACGCATATACGTTGGCGCCGGGTGGCAAGACCAAGTACTTGGCGGATTTGAAGGCCGGCGATGAGGTATTGGTTGTAGATTTCAAAGGCAAAAGCCAGGTTGCATACTTGGGCAGAAATAAAATCGAGAAAAGACCTATGATTCTAATTGAGGCTGAAGCTGAGGGTGAACCGATTAGTCTTGTTATGCAAAACGCCGAGACGATTCGATTGGTCAGTCCGGATGGGGAAGCGATTTCGATTACGACTTTGAAGCCGGGCGATAAAGTACTGGGTCATATCGAAAAGGCCGGCAGGCATTTCGGCATGCAGGTCGATGAAACACTAATAGAAAGATAAAAAACTCAAGACAAAAGGGGAAGAGAAAAATTATGAACTGGCCGGATGATGTGCTTTGTATAGTTTTGGCTGTTGTATTTGGCGGTGCAATTGGATTAGAGCGGGAGATTAGAGGCAAGGCTGCGGGCCTGCGGACAAATGTTTTGATATGCCTTGGTGCAGCAGTTTTTACGATGATATCGAGGCAGATGGGCGCTGGCCAGGAAGGGGCGATGACAAGGATAGCAGCTGGCGTGGTTACGGGTGTGGGTTTTCTCGGTGCAGGTGCCATTATCCGCGAAAGAAGCGGTGTGCATGGATTAACTACCGCTGCGACAATCTGGCTTGTTGCAAGTGTTGGAATGGCATGTGGCGCCGGGTTTTATACTTTGGCGGTCATATCAACCGTCTTTGCGGTTGTTGTTTTGATAGGCCTTGCCGAACTGGAAAAACCTCTTGGGCGTATTAGAAAAAAGAACGAGTCAGAAGACCTTTCTGACCTGGAGAATTAAATAACACCGACAATTTACAATCGAGCATTTACTGACCTGGTGAAGGGTCATTTGCATCCCAATTGATTACATCATTGCCATAATCGTTTGGGTCAATCCGTATAAGCGCTTGGTCATATCCGTCTGGTGTAGTTGGCCACGGGGCGTTATCATCAAAACGCACATTGTCGATGCGGATGTAGTGGCGCTCACCGGCAGCGTCGACATCGCCTGGCATACTAATCTCTATATTCTCACCGTCATTAGCCAGCCTGCCTGATTGCCATTGAAATACCTGGACGTCACCAGGCACGCTTGTGTACTCAGCCGTAAATGCGATTGTATCTCTGACCACCAGCAAATAGCTATGGGTAGGGATGTTCACGTCGTTCGGGAAAGTGAATTCAATACCATCGGTGAACTTCCAGGGATTGCCTTCGATATCAAATAAATTTACATCGGCATTGGTAATATTATAAAGTTCGATATATTCGGCGTCTGTGTTGGGGTCGGGATGATACATAATCTCATTGATGACGACCGGGCCGACCTTCGGATAGGCATTGTTGCTGTCAGGCGTGTTGGAGTCCATCGATACAAAATCATATATGCCGGTGCTCTTGAGATAACGGCCGAATGATACACCGGTCTGCGAGGCACCAAACTCCTGCTTTTTATAATATCCGGTCAGCACATCGTTCGCGGCTGAGGATAAGCAGACCATTTCGCCATTTTCGCTCAGCGCAAATTGGGCGTTGCAACCCGGGTCGCACGGGTCGTTGAAATCAGTATTCTCATAGAAGACTATGTAGTCGTTGGCATCAATTATTGTCCCGCCAGCAATTTTGTATTTCGTCCTGTTGCCATCGCTGTCGCTAAGGAACCATCCGCCGATATCGATATTGGCATCCGTTGTATTGTACAGCTCTATCCAATCGGGGGCACCGCCGTGAGAGTGTGCCAGCATTTCATTAATCACTACGGTAGTAATGTTGGAAACCCTGGGAGTTGGCGGCTCGAAGAAATCATAGGTGTCGTTACCATCCGGAGAACGGCCTTCTGACACATCGGTTGTCTGTGGATAGTAAATAACCTGGTCGACCTCATTTAGCTCGATGTCGAACAGGCCGATTATTTCCTGGTTCGGCGCGAGTCGGAAGTTCAGGTGGTTCGCACCATCCTCGGGGTCGCTGTCAGCGATAAAGACAGTGTAACCTGCACCATCAACAAAGCTGAGCGGTGTAATATGGTGCCGATTTGGCCAGGCGACTGGGTCGTCGGTCAGGTACATACCGCCCATATCGACCGGCATCGGATAGGGATTGTAAATTTCAATGCGGTCGTTGTTATGCAGGACATCTTCATCTGTAAGCCATTCATTGACCTTAAGGTTGGCGGGGTTGCCGAGGATACGGGCGATGTTGGCTTGGCCAAGGGTGGGTTTGCTTAGACGCCACTGGCCGTCGGCAACTCGGCCGATTGACGAATCGCCCAGCTGTATACCAAACTCGACTGAATCAATGAGGTTACTGTCATTTGCTAAGGTATCATAGAGATACACACCTTCACCGTCGGCGTTGAGATTGAAGCCCAGATGGATGCCCGATTGTGAGGTGTTGTCATCAGCATAAAGCACGAGGTATTCGCCGGGATTGATAGTCGTACTTGTTATGAAGTAAAACTTTCTCGGATTGTCCGGATTGTCGCTGATGCTCATATCGTAGAGGTCAATCGAAGAAAGCCCATCGTAGTATAGCTCGATTACATCAGGTGTGGTCCCATTGTGGTCAACAGCCTCAATATTTCGGGCGAGGACCTCATTGATAACCAGTTCGTAATAAGAGGTATCTATGGTCCAGGTGTTTGAGGCATTAGCATAATTAGCGTCTTGCCAGGTGCCGGCGGAGTTCTTGCCTATTGTGTAAACGGTGTAGGAATTTCCATCCACCAGACTGGTCAGCTCAATTGGAGTATCAACTGTGCGCTCGCTGCTCCAGGAGCCATCGTTGAGTCGGTACTTATAGTGGGTGGTGCCTGGTCCGTCTACGGTTAAGTTGGCATCGGTGCGGTAAGTTAGTCCGTTAGGCTCACCCATGACCGAGGCGCCGCTGGGTATATACGCTCCCATATCCAGGCCATTAATTCCAGCACCTTTGGCCGGCGAGATGGGTCTGAGATGGAAATCGTTTGCATCAGCATCGACGAAAATGGGGTCGGCGTCGATATTATCTTCGCCAAGGTAGTGCATCTCGGATGAGATAATACAACGGTTGACGATGATATTCGGGTCGGCGCCGAACTCGTTCTCGAACAGGCTGTTGTTGTCCCAGAAGATATTTCCTACAAGGTAGGCGCCATCGCCGGGGTCAACTCCTCCATCTTCCTGGAAGTTGATAGCCGAGACAGAACTGCCGGCGAAGATATTATGCTCGGCCTGTAAAAAGGCGAATCCCTTTAGCAGCACCGCGCGGTCGTTGTTTAGGAAGATGTTACGAACGGCGGTAACATCGGAATTAACATCGGTTGCGATTGCGTTGCTTGTGCTCGATGCGCCGCCCTTGAAGTTCATAAAGATATTGCCCTCAATATGGGCATCGGTGCCGTCGAGGTCGAGAGCGTCATCTTCGCCGCCGAGAAAGATATTGTCGTATACCTCGAAAATTGGCCCCGGCCGCTTGCAGCCGGAAAAATCAACTATGTCATTGTAGCCGGTTGTTGTGCCGAACGTATTGCCTTTGAGGATTAAGTACTCACTTCCCGATAGATTGCTGCCATGGATAATCTCGACGCCGGTCGTATCAGGGAAGACCGAGTTTTGCACAGTAAGCGATGGGTGGCTAACCTCGAGTATCAGGCTGGTGGTATTGAGCCAGTTCATATTGTCAATCAAAAGCCGTGAGTTGCTGTCATAAATCGCTTGGCTGCCATTGTCAGCATACTCCATATCGACGTAGCACATCCGGTTGTCCTGCGAGCTGTTAATAAAAGATATACCGTTCCAGGTTTGGTTGGGGGGGCCGCCAGCTTCAGGGTCAACCGCCAGTCGGATGCGCTGGTATTCGGTGCCCTCAGCGACGAGCCGGCCGTTGACTGTGAGGGCTTTGCCTTTGCCGAAGAACACTGTTGTCCCCGGCTGAATCGTCAGGGTCTTGTCAGATGGGATGGTCAGATTGTCATTAATATACCATGGGCCGGAAGCGGCGTCCAGAACGGTATTAGTGTCCACGAGTGGATCGGGTACACTGCTTCCTGAAGCATCGTACCAGATATCGACGGCGCCGCGTTCCACTTCATTGCCTGTTCCATTGGCATCATCGAACGTCTGAACGATAAGACGGTTAATACCGGGATTGAGTGTAATATTTGTATTGATAGTCCACTCGTCGTCGCCATCCCACCATTTTCCACTTACGCGCTGCCAATCAGCCGATTGGCCGTTCACTCGCACTGACAGTGGTTCAGTGGTATTGTCGGTGAAGAAAACAGCCTTGAGCTCTGTCAAGGTGGTGCTGCTGGATTTGCGGTAGCCTTTGGACATCGTGAGGTCACTGTCGATTGAAAACTCTTGCGGGATTTGTGACAGCACATATGCGTTGCGGGCAGCGACGAAGTCCTTTACATCATTGATAATGGACTGGGGTATAAAGCCGTCAAGGGCATGGTCAAGCATTGGGTTTATCTTCTCGGGTGAGAACGTGGTCCTGATTTCTTCCTTCAGGTAAGCGTAGTAGCGCCCCACGAAGGATGGATGCCTGAGAAAACGTTCGATTCTGGGAGCATTGTCGATATTTGAACTTGTATCCACCGCCTCGCCGAGCCAGATGGAGGCATTATATACACCGGGGTCCGACCACGAGTCTGGTATGTCGTACAAGCTGAGGATATTGTCCAGGTCGTACGGTACCAGCATGAAACGCGGGTCTACAATCCCGCAGTACAGGTAGTAGTCGTCGCCGTAACCATTACCCAGGTTTGTTTCGGTATTGGAGAACAGGCATTGGACGGTGAACCATCGCAGCCACTGCTCGACATTAACAACCTTTTTGACCTCCTTAACGTAGTTGGCATCGGATTCGTTGGTGAGCACATCGCAGAGGTTTATAAGGTCGGACCAGTCGTTCTCAGCCGTGTTGGATTTCTTGTTGTAGCCCCTGGCAAGGTATGAGGCCGGGTCGGTGCCAAGATAGGTCAGGTCGGCCTGTTTATCAGGGTCGATTACCCTGTAGAGGTTGCCGGCGTCATCATTAGGGAAGTGTTTGTCGGCAAAATCGCTGTCGATGACCTCCATATGGGCATATGTGTCAAAGTATGGATTTGTTGAATCAGTCCGGTTGAGTCCGTTTACGTGGGTTTCTACTGCGGTGGCTTCCGCCGCCGGCATGCCGGCCAGGCGGTTAATCACATTGCCTATAAGACGTGAATGGGCGACCCGGCTGTTGATATTGATTGCAGTGGCGCCTTCCCAGGACCGGTCGTTCGCGAAGTTAACGCGATAATTCATTGGCGGGCCCAGACGGGAGCCCTTACCGCGGTTACGAACGCCACAGTTGTAACGTGTTTTGATATCAGTGCCGTCGATACTAATGAAGGTGGCGTTCATCTGGGCGTTACTGTATAAATCGCTGCCGCCATTACCGATTTCCACCAACAGCTCATACCGTTCGGCATCGGTTATAATAATGTGGTAAATCGGCTGGCTGCCTGGGACCCATCCTGCATTGGGGTCGAATCGGTCGTTGACCTGGTAGAGCAAATTCGTCAGTTGCTGACCGCTCGGCTGCGTGGGACCGGGCCAGGTGCGGGTGTTACTGTTGCTGTCGTTTGCTTCGATGTAGAACTCGATGATAGTGTCGTTTGGTTGAGCTGGTATCTGGGCGCCATAGATTTCATCGCCTGCTTTGCCGTCGCCGTGTGCCCCATCGTCATACATCGTCAGCGTGCTGAAGGTGTTGGGTGTCTCACCATAGTTGACATCAACGCGGTAATATAATGTAGCGCTGATACCGGTTGTCAATTCGTCTAAGATATAGGCTGTTATTGCTACCGTGTTTGTAGACTGAGGGATGGTTGGATAGTGCTCTGCATCCAGAATCAGTGGCGCAATGTCATTCGAATCAACGGAATTTTTCGCGCCGGGCGTGCCATCATCAACAGTGCTTGCAGCCCAGTTCTGCCCGTAGTCATTGGATATCGCCCGATTTATCAGTTCCAGGCTGTTGCCGTCGCCATCATGTGCATCTGACCAGACCCATCCACGATGGTTATTGTCAAGCGGCCCTTGCTCGCGTACCGACCAGTCGCCCTCATCGGCATAATGGACCGTATCTACTCTCACACCAGCGGCGTTGATAAGTTCGATTTCCTCACCGGAGTTACTGAGCTTTCCTGCCCAGCCCCCTACCACATTGGTTACACTCGGGTACTTGGCCGAGAATGTCGGCTCATTCGCAGCTACAACAAGGTATGCACCTGTACCAATAGTAACATTGGGGAATGTGAAATCCACGCCGTCGGTAAATCGCCAGCCGGTTAAATTAACATCGCTGTCGCTACCGTTAAATAGTTCAATGTACTCTTCCCCGATATCCTCCGGCTCAAGGGCATCAGCATCGTGATAGGGATTGTACATAATCTCACTGATTAGCACGTGTTTGCCGACAGGTTCGCCGCCGTTAGATGCTCCCGGCGTCGGAGGTGTGTTGGTGTCGTGAACAAAGACCTGCCAGCTGCCGCTGCCATTGGGATAACGCCCGTAAGAATCATCTGCATCCTGTGACGGGAAGTTGGTGATATTGTCAATCGGTGTACTGCCGTCAGTATCAAACAAAGCGACATCCTCACCACCGCCGGCACTGAGCTTGAAGCTTGTATGTAGTGTGCCTTGGAAAGTTTCGTCATCGGCCCAAATCAACAAATAGCCGCCTGCTGCTATTGTGCTTTCGGATGGATTATCACTTGGAATCTGCCACTTGGTGGTATTGCACACATCATCGGTGAGATACATACCGGCTGTATTAATATCTGTGTCGCCAGGGTTGTAGATTTCAATCCAGTCGTCATAATTGCCACATGGGTCCTGGATGAAGCTGTCGTTACTGGCCATGAACTCGTTGATTACCAGTGTAATGCTGTAGTCTTCACCCCAGTTTTCAGCCAACAACACAAAGTCACCCATATTTACGTTAGGCTCGCCATTGAGGTTGGCTGAGCCGCCCGGGGTGTCCAGCCACTGCAGGCTAAAAAGCCGCAGGTCCTCCCAATCGACATCGCAGTCATCATCCAGGTCCCCCACAGGACAATCTGCCACTGCAGAACAGGCCAGAGATGCTATCAATACCAGTGATATCAGCGAGATTTTTATATAATCGAGAATGCCCTGTCCCTTCCTCACTATAGTTTTCATATTATTAGCTGTGGTTTTAACCTCGTAAGTTGCTTGACTGAAAAATCTTATAAAGATTTACCTATTTTAACATATGTGGGTGGTTTAGTCAATATATTCTGTTGCGCTTAAAAGGGTGCCTGCATATCATACTCCCTTGGTGTAGCGCGTAGCGATAATGCTTGGGTTCCCATAAAAGGCTGAGATAAGTCGCAGTTATCTACTTTTATCGGGAATTTACCAGGTGGATAAAGGCGTAGAAGTTGCAGTCCAATTGGTTGGGTCATTGCCCGACTTATTTGCAGCGGTTGAGATGCGTTTAAGGGCGTCGCCGTAGCCATCCGGACTCTCAGGCCAGGGCAAGTAATCTCCGTACATAACCTCATCCATAATCACCCAGGAGATGCCCTCGCTCGGCTTGTCCGGTGCCTGGGGTTTCTCGAGAGCAATTCGTTCACTGCCGTTGGAAAGGTTGCCGTCCCACTCGCCAAAGATATCCACGCCGGCTGTAAGATTGCCGGTGCCATATGCACTTTCGAAGGCATCCAGACGAGCTGTCTCTATGGCCGGGTCAAAGCC
>Ga0114922_10005239_pt1 | contig 11978 bp, 13 predicted proteins | sample AartaG_FD_100975 | JGI IMG/M metagenome (GOLD analysis project Ga0114922, IMG submission 100975) | Deep subsurface microbial communities from Aarhus Bay to uncover new lineages of life (NeLLi) - Aarhus_00045 metaG | ecosystem: Environmental > Aquatic > Marine > Oceanic > Sediment | place...
ACATTTTAGAATATAGAGCAGAGATAAGTTTAAAAGAAAATGTAATTTCAGATAAACTGATTGAATCCGTTGCGGAAATAGTTTATCAAAGCGGAGATATTAGGTATGGGTTAAATTTATTATGGAAAGCAACCAAAATTGCTGAAAATCAGAATTTAAAATATGTTACAATGGAATGTATTCGTCTTGCAAATCAAGATTTCGTTCCATTTTCTGCTATTGATGTTTTAAATTATATGCCAATACAGAAAAGTATTTTTTTATTAGCCATAATTACCGCTCTAAAGAAGAGTGGAAGGATTCAAATCTCGGTGCTAGAAATAACAAATTCATATTTAATAATATGTGAAAATTTAGGAATTCAACCCCGGTCTCACTCCCAACTATGGAATTACCTTCAAGAATTTAAAAGAGATTACCTAATTACCATGGAAATAAAAAGTGAAGCGATTAAAGGTCGTAAAGCCTTGATCTCGATTCAAGACATTCCTATTTCAAAATTTGAAGAAATTCTGGTAAATATTTTACAAACTAAGGGGATAAAAATTTGATCGCAAAAAAATTAGAAGAGAATTACAACATAGAAAATTTATTAGGCTCAAAAGCAAGAGTAAAAATATTGAAGATACTTGCTAAAAATGAAGAACTCTCAATCTCTCAAATAATTCGAGGGACAAACCTTAATCATTCGAGTGTTAAATATCATTTAACCTGTTTAAAATCCTATAACTTAGTTCAAGAAAAAGTATTTGGGAGAATAAAAATTTATAGATATAAGTTTGAAAACATTCGCGCTAAGAGCTTAGGTAAATTTATAGAAATTTGGGAAGGCGGATTATGAGTAATGATATTAAACCTCAATTTATCTTTTTACTATTCGAACATAATTTTAATTTATTGTACGTACCGGGATATTAAATATAGGAAAATATCTAACAAAATTATTATAGGTTTTTTATTTACAAGTTGTCTAATAGTTTTTACTGAAGATCTGGGTATTTATAACAACTTATTTATATTTTTATTGACAAAGATATTTTTCTTTTTCTTTGTATTTCTCTTCTCGCTTATGTTATTTTGCTTTAAAGTCATAGGAGGGGCCGATGGTAAATTGTTGTTAATCCTGGCTTTTCTTAATCCAACAAACATTTTTAACTTTCATGGGATATTTACTTTTTTTTTTGTCTTTTTGTTCCTATATTTTTTATTAATGCTAGTCAATTTTCTTCTAAATAATGGTTTATCAGGGAATAATTCCTATGATATGATACACGGTTTAAAAGAAAAAATACCAATCTTACATAAAATTTTTATAATTTTATTTTATAAATTTTTAGATTTCTCTCAAATTAATAGTTATACAGACGAAAAATTCATCTTAAAGTCTTTAAATCTATTCTTTAATGAAAAAAAAGAAAAATTTCAAATTCTAACACAGTTTAGACCACCGCTTGTGATCCTTATCCTTCTTACAAATAATTATATCTTGTTAAATTATTTTTATTAAAAAAAAAAGAAAATTAGCGATCGTGTTCCTTTTTCTGATTACTTTTCCAATTTACAACGATGAAATAATGATAAGGATAATTTTAAATTGGTTAATTTTTATTTAATATTTGAATTTTAATTATCTTTAGAGTGAACTTTGACTAATGGAAATAGAAAAAACGAGAGAGACATCGTGGAAAATTCAGTTAAAAAACAAAAATGAAAGTATAGAGTTGACTTCAGTTGAAGTAAGTGGAGAAGTTCGGATTTTAAAGCTTACATTATTAAAAAATAGTGATTCTTTAGTTGTTGAAATGAAAAAAGAAGAGTTTTTTAATTTTTTATCGCTAATTTCTGCTTTTAGGGATGTAATAATTGGGGATGATCAAATAACCATGACAGAAAGTTTAAATTCTAAAGAATTAACGCCTGACATCAGAACTGAAGTTGAGAAGAACGAATTTTATAGAAATGAACCTGAAATTGAAGAGAAAACTCTTGACAATAAAGAATCAAATGAACTTAATCCCGAAGAATGGGATCCATGGTGAATAAAATCGTTAGAAACTTTTCTCTATTCTAAATTCGCATGATTTTAAGCTAGGATCTTCTATACAACATATATTTTCTATTACATTTACTTTATAAAGTGCGTATTCACCAAAACCTGCTAAAATTCCCGTTAAATAATAACAAATATATTTAGATTTATTATCTAAATCGTTAGAGATGTTATGCTGCAATTCAATTACGATTAAGTTGTCAGATATTTTTTTTGGAGCAAAGCGCCCCCAACCTTGATTGCTTAATATAGTACAAAATTGACTAACTAAATCATTTAGTGATTTTGATTTTAAATTTTCATCCCAGTTTTGAATTAATACCCACCCAACCTTTTTACCTAACCAAACTAATAAAGATTTTACCCCCTCTCCATAAATTGACGATAAAATATCGATTATTTGAGGAGGGAAAAATACAAATCGCTCATCGTATAAGTCGTATTTCCCCTTGCTATACTTTAACCCCTTCAATTTTAAATTTCTCATAATAATAATCAAATCATTTTTTTATATAATATTTTCTAGGATAACGATTATTTATACATAATTTAATTCTCATCTTGTTGTAATAGAAATTATTTTTAAAACAATTATTCCTCTTAATCTAATGCGAATTCAATCTTTATATTAAAATATTTCAGATATTTTTTAGAATTTTAAATAGTCTATTGTTTAAAATAATTAGGAACATGTCAGAATTTAATTTAATTGTTATAGAATTCTTTTTATTGTTAGCTCTATTCTTCTTCATTTTTGCATTTTCAATAATATCTTCTGAATCTATAACAGTTTTTATTTCAATTGTTCTGTTTTTTATTTTTTTAATACCTTTTTTTCAAGTTTTAAGTGAAATAAGTTTAGTTGTGTTTAATGAAGGTTTTGAAGCTACTTTACTCAATTCAATAATTTCCTATTCAAAATTCATAATTATCTTTATTGGAATTTTTTTATTTGTCGAAATGGTTTATGTTTCTCTTTTTAACTAGGGTGTATTAATACTTCCTAAAAGTAATTAAGAACATTCATAAAAGTAGAAAAGAAAACTAGGATAAATATTACATTAGATACAATAATTAAGATTCTTTTTCTTTCATATGATATGATTTCTAAGAAATAGTGTGAAGAAATGAAAACGCAAAAAAGGAGTGAAAAAAAGATGATAACAAAATCATAAGTAAATAATATTTCGAAAAAAACAGAAAAGCTCTGGCTACGGTTAAGTGAAAATTCTCCTATCATGAAACTAAACAGTGGAAATAAGCCCCCAATTCCTCCAATTATTATAGGTAAAAGGAACAAAAAAAGTAAGACTTTAAATCGTTCTCCTTTTATGATAATTTCTAACCTATTTTCAAGTTTTTGATGAATCGATATCTCGTTTAATATCTGTGTAATTTTTTCGTGTGAGAGATATGCATTTTGAGCAACAAATTTTCCAATGACATCCAAAACTATTTTATAACGTACTGATTTCAGCTCAATTTGCAGTCTCTTTAGTATTTCCTCAAATGTACAAGAAAAATTTAAAAGTTGGGAAATTTGTGATTTTAGAGGTCTTTCCAATATGTTGTATTGTAGCTCGTTTTGTGTATAAGCTTTTACAAATGCTAATTCAGGAGAAGAATTCTTCTGTAAATTCAGGGTAAAGCTTAGTAAAAAAGAAATAAATTCGTTAAATTTTGCTTTTTCCTCCTTTGAGTAATTGTTTATTAAACCGAGTAAAAAAAAATTGTTTTTTAAAAATTTCTTATTAAGTGTTTTTAAAGATATGAAAAATAGTGGTAAAACAGAAATAAGTATGAAATAATTAATTGTGTGGAACAAAATTAGAAAACTTAATCCTAACGGAAAAAACAAACCAAAAAAAAACAAAATACTTAATTTTGATTCAATTTCCCTCAAATACTTCCTAAAATTTTTTTCCAGTGAGTTTTCATTTTGCCGATATTTATTCTTGAAATCTGATAATAATAATCCTTTTATATATGAATTAAAATCTAATGAGGGAGTAACTATTTTAGATAACAGCATTTCTGGATTTCCACCTAATTGAATTTTACTGAGCAATTTTCTAAATTCTTTTGAGATTGGAAGTCTAGATTCACTGATTAGTTTAATGAAATTAATAGCATGGTCAGCGTTATCTCCATGAGATTTTTGAATTAAAGAGAAATTAATTTTCACTATATACAACAGTGCGTTTAATTGATTCTCTTTTTTTAAAATCTCTTTGTTAAGGATTTGACTAAAATAATAGGATATTATTAATGCTAACAAGAAGGAAAAGGACATAATTAGTAATAGACTAAATTTAATCAATATAATTGAAGAAATCAGGAAAATTATAAAGGATATTAAAAATATAATGAAATTGGCTTTATTAACATCATTTTCCTCAACATTAAACTCCTTTTTGTAGATAATTTTATATCGATTATCTAAATCTTTAAATTTCAATTTAGGAATCTTATAAGTATGAAGTATTTGGTATAAACGGATTAAGATATTGTTTAGTGCCATAGAATCAGCCACATTTTTGAACTAATTAAACTGGACTTCAATAAAGTTATAAAGATTTGATATTCTTAAAATATAATTATCAGCCGGTAAATTTATATAACTGTGATCGATAAAAGGTCTAGTATATTCGATTATTTTATAATAGATTTTATTTCCTATGACATAATCATATTTACAATAGAAATCAGTTAGAGTTATGTTAAGATTTTTAGGATAATCAATATTCTTTATATATGTTGCATTAGGATTCTCAATAATGAATTTTATTCCTGAATCTACCTCAAAAAAGAAATTTTCACATTTTTCTATATCAAGATTAATAGTATCATTAAATTTAGAAATGTTTATTATAAAAGGATTAATCATTGAGATGAAAATGGTTAATATGAATATTCCAAAACCTGTTATTAATGCTTTTTCTAACAGATTTGTCATGCTACCTATTACTAATTTAAGAATTTAAACTACTTGAGTTTTTCCAGCTATCCCAAAATAGACGAAGGCCATCTATGCTATTATATGATTGAAAGGAAATTCGATCAAATAATTCGATTAATTTCGTGATTTCCAATTTCTCTATTTTTTGTAATGTATCAAACACATCTTGATAGAGAGAGAATAAAATTTCATATTTATCTTTCTGCAGATCTTCATATTTTCTCAATGTTTCAACAATATTGGAGTCGTATAAATCTCGGAGAGCGTCCCATTTTTTTAAATGTGGATCGTGCTTGAATAAATTGTTATATATTTCACCATTATCAATTAAATTGTCATTAATTTCTGTAATTGAATCGACAAATCTCTTTTCTCGATTTTTCTTCATTAGAATGATAAGACCTAAGTCTCTTAAGCATGTCTTATCAATATTAAAGTGATAAATAATTCTATTTATCAAAGAATTAATATTATTTGAGTGAATTGTTTGAAAACCCCTCAAACCTGCGGCTAAACAATGAAACAATGCTTCAGCTTCATTTTTAGTTAGAATTTCACCCAAATAAATAATATCTGGAGTTCTATGTAATAAATTCTTAATTTGAGTTTGTTTTGAAAGTTGGTGATTTGTTTGGTCGTGAAGAGAATCGACTTTATATTTTAATTGGTGTCTATCATATTTAGATTGGTTTAAAGATTCGATAACATTTTCTACATAAATTTTTCTAAATTCCTTTGGGGTTAATAAATCTAAGGCATTAATTAAAGTTGTTTTTCCTGTATCTGTTTCACCTGTAACTGTTATGTTTACTCTTCTTAAAATTAAAAAATATAAAAATGAAGCGATTGCTGGGTTTAAAGTACCATTTTTTAACAAATCTTGAACGGTAAATATATTTTTATTTAATTTTCTTATATCTAACGCAAAGTTATTTACTTGAATTGGTCCTACATCGATCGCAAACCGACAATAAAAATATTTATTTTTTAAAACTACTTTGATACTTGGGTTCGAGTAATCAAGTCTTTTCCCACTAAATATCCTTAAAAATGTTTTTAATCTTTCGATATCGTTTAGATCGAATTTGATTTCCGTTCGGCAACGCCCAAATTTTTGGTGATTAATGTAAATCTTTTCGTCTGGAGAATCCAGAAAAATTTCCTCAATAAAATCATCAACTAATAGAGGAAAAACCTTTTCTAAGTTTAATTTATGTAATACAGTAATATACGCAACTTTTTCTTTTTCTGTGTTAGAGAGCTTGTACTTTAAATCTAGAAAAGTCGTAACTTTTTCCTTGTATACATTTACTAACTTTTCTAGCGGAACGATTTCACTAAACTCAATAAGATTCAAGTTATTTTTTGCATCGTTTACTACAGTTTTGAAGTAATTTTCGTCAACCTTTGATTCGAAAGCATAATGAATTGAATATTTTTTTTCATATTCGCCATTCACATCGAAGATATAAATTTGGAATATCTGATTTTCTCCGGAAAAATAGGATTCAATTAATTCACCATGAGAAATTCTTGAAAACTTATTGAGTATCTGATTTCTTTTAGAATTTAAAGGTAAATTAAAGAAATATTTCTCATAAAAGTTAACTACATCTTTAGAATGATTATTTTTTTCCTGAAATTCACTGTAGTCTTGAATTACTCCTAACTTATTTAAAATATCTAAAAGTACTTCTAAAAGGCCTAATATCTTTTTAGAGCATTTCTGACATTCTATATTATAGGATTTGTGAGAAATTATGTCATCCTTTTTTTCAGTAACAAAATTGAAAACTGAAATTGGATCAAAAATAATGCTTTCACTAATTGGAATGAATGTATTATGTATAGAGTCGACCCTACAATTAAATTCTTGATAGAGACAATTATTTTTTCCTACATTTTCAATCTTTCTCCAAATTCTTTTTATGGATTTAAGTTTTTTAAAATAGTTAAATAGTATTTTAATCTTGTCAGGATTAATTATAGTATCATGGATTTTTAAACTTGAATTTTTGAAATCCTTATTTCTGCTTAGATATAAACTCTTTAGAACGCATTTAATACATTTATCATGTGTATATTTATTTTCTATTAGATCTGAACACTCGGAACAATCAATATTACATATTTGCTTTTTGTTGTTAATAATCCCTTGTTTTGCTTGGAGATAATTCAGATTATCAGTTTTTGATTTCATCTAATATCTTCTTTCAAATGAAATTTAAAAAGCCCATTTTTCTTAATTTGAAGGGATCATTGGTTATTTCTGAATGACAAACTTTTTTTATTTTGAAATATTTAAAGCTTTAATATCAAAGTGATTAAACATGGGACATCGTAAAAAACACGCCCCCAGACATGGTTCTTTAGCATTTCTTCCCAGAAAAAGGGCCGCGGTTACTAAGGGCCGAGTAAGGCATTGGTTAAATGTATCTGATAGTGTAGCATTTTTAGGTTACGCGGGCTTTAAGGCAGGCATGACTCATATTACATATATAGAGGATCAGAAAAACAGTCCCTATTTTGGGAAAGAAATAATGAAACCTGTTACCGTTATTGAAGTACCTCCCTTAATTTTAATTGGAATTAGAGTTTATAATGAAGATGAATATGGAAAATATATTGTGGGAGATATTTTTTCAACAGAATTAAACAATTATCTTAGTCGAAAAATCAACTTACCAAATTTTGAAAACTACGAATTTGAAACAATGAAAGAAAAGCTCTCTAAAGCATTAAACAATACAAGTCAGATCAGAGGAATTTTTCAAACTCAACCGCATCTTACTTCTTTACCTAGAAAAAAACCGGATATTATTGAAATTCAAGTAAATTCGGGTAGTACCCCTACTGAAGAATTTAATTTTGCTTTAAGTTTTTTAGGTAATGAAATTAGAGCACGAGACATATTGATGGAAGGAGAACTAGTAGATATTTTAGCGGTAACTAAAGGAAAAGGATTTCAAGGACCAGTTAAAAGGTTTGGTATTAAAATATTAACCCGAAAAAATAATAAGGTTAAAAGAGCTGTAGCATGTATAGGGCCTTGGCACCCCGCAAGAGTACTTTATACAGTTCCTCGACCAGGACAGTTAGGATTTCATCAAAGAACTGAATATCATAAGAGAATTATGGTAATTGGTGAAAATGAAGAAGAAATAAACCCTAAAGGGGGATTTATTAGATATGGTGAAGTTAACGGAGATTATCTTCTGGTATTAGGATCTATACCAGGTCCAAAAAATAGGTTAGTTAGAATAAGAAAAACAATAAGACCTGTTAAAGCCTTTACGGTTAAATCACCGGAAATAACATTTATAAGTAGAGAAAGTCAACAAAGGAAATAATTTTAAAAACTGTGATTTAATATGGAAAAAGTGAATGTGTACGATTTAGATGGCAATAAGAAAAATTTGATTGATGTACCGCGAATATTTAACTTTAAACCCAGAAAAGACCTTATACAAATAGCAAGTGAAATTGCTTCAAGCAAAAATAAGCAAGTTCAAGGTAGAGATAAAAGAGCCGGGTTAAGGAATACTGCTGAAGGGTGGGGTACAGGTCATGGAATGGCAAGAACTCCACGAATAAAAGGATCAGGGTTTCCGACTTCTAGAAATGCTGGACGAGTCCCTTACGCAAAAGGAGGGAGAAGAGCACATCCCATTAAGACTGAGAAGGTAATTGAAAAAAAAATAAATAAAAAAGTAAACAGACTTTCAATTATATCTGCGATTTCAGCTTCCGGGGATTTAGATTGGGTTAAAAATAGAGGGCATAAAATAAGTAAAGTTCCTGAAATTCCGTTAGTGATAGATGATAAAATTCAAACCGTAAAAAAGACTAAGTTGATGTATTCAATTCTCACTGAATTAGGGTTGGAAGACGATTTAACCAGAGTAAAGAAGGGTAAAAAGACTAGGGCTGGTAAGGGAAAAAGAAGAGGACGCAAATACAAAGGTAGGAAAAGCATTTTAATTATTATTAAAGAAGATTTTGGAATAATAAAAGCCACAAGAAACATTCCAGGAATAAATGTTGTGAAGTTTGAAAATTTATCAATAGCGCATTTAGCACCGGGAGGGTTACCTGGTCGTCTAATTCTTTGGGCTCAATCAGCATTTAACGAATTAAAACAATATGAGGAGTTAATATAGAATGGAAAAATATTACAAGATCATTCAAAGGCCTTTAATCACGGAGAAAACTTTCGATATAATTGAAAGAGAAAATAAGCTGGTTTTTATTGTTGACAGTAGAGCAAATAAGACTCAAATCAAACACGCTATAGAAAAAATCCATAATGTTAAAGTGATAAAAGTGAATACAATTATTACTCCTAAAGGTGAAAAAAAAGCTTTGATTAAACTTCACCCGAATTACTCTGCTCAAGATATAGCGATAGATCTAGGAATTTTCTAATATTAACTCATATTTTAACTTATTTATATTAAACTCAATAAAATCCCTAAAATTTATGGTCTTTACTTTCTCCAATAATCTTATTTCGCTGGACTCAATTAACTTATTATATTCTTCCATGTTTAAAATTAAAATTATTACAAAATATTTCGAGAAAAACTTTTCTAATATTCTGGAAATTTCAATAGGGTTATAGAAATCCAAAATTAAGAATAGTGTTTTTTCTTCTATGAAAAAAAGGTTAGGTTTTAATTGATGAAAATCAACCTGGTTCAAGCGCAAAGTCTTATCAAATTGAACGCTAAACTTAGATAAATCTTGAAAGTTGTAATTACTTAAAGATAGAAAAATATCCGAATCAGGAGTCATGTTATAAAAATTTTCAGAAAAATTGGCCCTCCATAATATACAATTTAGGTGGTTTAAGTGTATTACAGACTTATTTAAAACTTCGGTATTAAACAAACGATTAATTTCTTCCTCAATAGCTATAGATTTTTTGTCTTTTTCGTATCTAATATTAATGAAATACGCGTTCGAAACTATTCTTCCACTATTAAGGGATTGTATATTGAAAATTATATAACCCTTTTGATTGAAATTATTGAGTGCTTTCAGTAAGTTATGTAATGAGACTTTATCACTTTGCATAAGATCGCAATTTATTTCATAAAAATATAAAAACTTTTCAGTATCACTCTGTTTTATTATCAAAGAATCCCCCGTTTTCAAGGCATTAATATTATTATCTATTTTACTCGATAGTATATGAAAAAATTGTCTCTCTAAATGACGATTTTTCAAAAATTTGATAGATTTGTCATATTCTTGTATCTTCTGATAGATTAAATTAAAAAATTTATCAATTTTAGGTCTATCATTTCCGATAAAAGTTAATATAATTGTTTTTCTTCTATTTTTGGGTATATTTATCTGAATGGAATAATAAAAGAGAAAATTGGTTAACAGAAAATCGTTTAAAAGAGGAATAATTTTAAGTAAGTTATTGATCTTAAAAATTGAAAACGCCACGAATTTATCGTTTTTATTAATGCTTTTGTAATAGATTAAATGCTTTTCAGTTAAGAATGAGAATAATTTGAATTTTCCTTTTCTTACCATATCATAAATTTTTTTAAATAAAATTATAAAAACTTATCATATTTGCTGGTTTGAGGACAATAATGATTAATATTAAAAAATCATGATGAAATATATAAATGCTGAAGCGAATTTTAGAGTTTATTAATAATTTGAACCCAGAAATTGTTATCCAAGCACCCTCCAGAATCAATTTAATAAATCCGTTAGATGCTGTAGAAGGGGATTTTTGGATGCCGTCAGTAGCAATTAATGGAATAAATAATCCTCTATCGGCTTTTGTTTATATAAAACCAAGAGAAAACATTAGTGTTATAAAATCTTATTCTATTTATGATAAATTCGGTGAGTTTAATATTCAGATCGAACATGAAGAGCAAATTTTAAAGCATAAAAATAAGCTAGAAGAAAAGCTAATTGGTGAATTAAAAATAATTTATGCTGTCTTATATAGATTTATTAATACTTATTCAATCTTTTGGGAAAAATTTAAAAATTCCAATTTTGAACTTGGAATCTTAACTACAATACCAGCCCAAAGTGGACTAGGGGGAAGTAGTGCGATTATAATTGCGATTTTATATGGCTTATCAAAATATTTTAATTTATATAATAATCTAAAATGTTTAAAAGAAAGTGAGTTCCCATTAAATAGAGACACTATCGCGGAAATGGCTACAAAAGTCGAAGATCATGATCTTAAAATAACTGCAGGGTATGGAGATAGATATGTGATATCTAGAGGGGGTTTAAGTTTTTGTTCTTACTCTGGAAAACTACATCATAAAAAGATTTCATTAGAACCTTTAGCTATTTACGATAGAATTGATACATTGTATGATATTCATAGTTTACCAATAATAGTTTGCTTTTCTGGAGTATCTCACGATAGTGGAAAAGTCCATGAGATACTACGACAAAGTTACTTACTCGAAGATCCGTTTGTATTAAATGGTTATAGAAATCTAGCAGAAATTTCATGGAAATCACGTTTTGCTATTATGAAACAGGACTGGAAATTATTAGGTGATTACTTTAAAGAAAATACTACGATTATGGATGATATCATGAAACATGTTGGATTTAACCATGGAATCGGATTATCCAATAAAATTTTAATAAAACTAATTGAAAATCATCCTGATGTTTTTTCTGTGAAATTAACTGGGGCTGGAGGGGGGGGATCTGTATTTGCTTTAGTGAAACCAGATAAAATTAAGGAAGTTTTACTCGATTGGGAACATAATTTAAATGAAATAATCGACAATGACTCAACTTTCTTGTCTCTCTTCCCAGCATATCCTTTAGAAATAAGACAAAAATTGAAAAAAGCTCAATTCTTTAGAATAAAAATAGTATCTGGAGTGAAAAAGTTATAATTTAATGAAGATTTAAAATAATTATTTATAAGGTGTAGAGTAAATTTGAGTAAATTTGATAGAC
>Ga0114922_10005240_pt1 | contig 11978 bp, 9 predicted proteins | sample AartaG_FD_100975 | JGI IMG/M metagenome (GOLD analysis project Ga0114922, IMG submission 100975) | Deep subsurface microbial communities from Aarhus Bay to uncover new lineages of life (NeLLi) - Aarhus_00045 metaG | ecosystem: Environmental > Aquatic > Marine > Oceanic > Sediment | place: Aarhus...
CAAACAGACCAGGATACAAAGGAGCCCATGTAGATTCCATGAATTTCCATATAGCCATTACCGCGTATAGATATCCTTAATTTCATGCCATTGGGCGTAAGCCCGTGGCTACAGACTATCGCCCTTTGGGCTGAGAAAACGCCAAAGACGGGCATTTCGAGCGCGAGGAACACCATACCTGTCGTCCTCGTCGTCCCGCCTTCTCAGGCCGCCGGCATCGCGTCTACTTCGACGAACGTCTTCGTTCGTCGCGCCGCCTTCTCAGGCGGCCGTTGCCATCGATTCACGGGAACCATAATACCGGGAACCATAATACCTTGTCGCACGCTAGTCGATAGAAATTGCTTTCGGGCATCGAACTCGGAAGCACTCGCTTCGGCGCTAACTCCACCAGCGAGAACGAGGATTATAGCTTTCGGCCCGGGCGAAGTCAAGGCGGGGCCCGGATCTTTTAATTGCTTGATTTTTGGCCTGTATTTGTTACAATACCTATGTTATGCGCAGGGCGCCCATAATCGCCATCGACGGACCTGCCGGCTCGGGCAAGAGCACTGCGGCAAAAAACATGGCCCAAGCTTTGGGTTTCGGTTACATAGATACCGGCGCGATGTACAGAGCGGCCACGTGGAAGGCCCTTCGCGAGGGAGTCGATCTCGAAGACGAAGCCGCCCTGATAAAACTGACTGAGACGATCGACATCCGTATTTCCACGCAGGCCGAGAAGGTGCGGGTTTTCGTCGGCGGCGTCGAAGTAACCGACGAGATACGCTCCGAGGAAGTGTCGCGGCAGACTTACCACATTTCCGGCTCAGCCGAGTGCCGCAAGCACATTGTTGCCTTGCAGCAGCGGATGGGGGCCGACGGCGGCGTGGTGGCCGAGGGCCGCGATATCGGCACGGTGGTCTTTCCCGACGCCGAGCTGAAGTTCTTTGTCGTCGCCGACGTCGAAGAACGGGCCCGCAGACGGCGCACCCAACTCCTTGCGGCGGGTGAGAAGGCCGGTTTCGAGGATGTCCTCCGCGAAATGAAACTGCGCGACAAGCGCGACGGCGAGCGCGAGGCATCGCCGCTGAAGAAAGCTCCCGATGCCGTAGTGGTCGACACGACCCGCAACAGCATTGAGCAGACCCTTGCGAAGATGCTCGAGCTTGTGAGAAAACGCTTTCCCGAGCTCGCAGAGAGCCAGAGCCCGGGCGCAGAAGCGAATTGAGGCCCATGACAATGACGGCTTCGGGCCCCCAAACAGAGCGCGAATCTGAACGCGAGGGCCGAAGAGAAAAACCCGGCCTGCTGTATGCGGTCGTGAAGTTCTTTTCATCGGTGGCTATTAAGCTTTTTTTCCGATTGAAGGTCAAGGGAGCCGAGAACGTGCCGCGCGATGGCGGCGTGCTGATCGCGTCGAACCATCAGAGCTTCCTCGATCCGATAATCGTGACCGCAAGCAACAGGCGTCCTGTGAGTTTCATGGCTCGCGACACGCTCTTTCGCATTCCGTTGTTTGGGCGGTTTATCATGAAGCTCCGCGCCTTTCCCGTGCGGCGCGGCGGCGCCGACCGCAAAGCTGTGCGGGAGGCGGTCGACAGGCTCAAGGCCGGAGAGGTGCTGCTGGTTTTTCCCGAGGGCACCCGAACGCGCGACGGCCGCCTGGGCAGGTTGCGGAGCGGGACGTCGATGCTGGCGTACCGGGGGAGGGCGCCCATCGTGCCGGCTGTCATAAAAGGTGCGTTCGAGGCGTGGCCCCGAACGAGAAAACTGTTCCGCTTCCGGCCGATCAGCATAACATACGGGCGCCCGATAGCGCCCCCTGAGCGAAGTGAACACGAAACTCACGAGAAAATCCGACGAAAATTGCAGGACAGCCTCGAATCCTTGATGGAAGAGGCATGACCGTCGGACTTCACGAGATCAGGAACCGCGGCGGGGATTGGGCCGCCTGCGGAATCTTTGCTGAAATGTAGCGGCTTTGCCGCATGGTTAGTTTCCTTTGGCTACGTGGCTTGCCGGCAAAGGCCACGCCGGCAGGCATGATTTTCTGGGTGGCCATGTTTTTTGGAGAACCATAGTTTTGCCAAGTAAGAATCCCTTAGTAAAAGAGATCGAGAGTCAGCACGAAGAGATCGAAAACGAGCTCCGGGCCGCAATGGATGCGCGGAGCGAGGAGGAGGTCGAGGAACTCATAAACGAGACGATCAAGGATTTCGAGGTCGGCTCAATCCTCCATGGTCTGATCATCAATCGGCGGGGCGACAACGTTATCGTCGACGTCGGCTACAAGTCCGAAGGAATCATTTCGGCGGAAGAATTCGACAAGCCCGAAGACGCACAGCCCGGCTCCAAGGTCGAGGTGCTCCTCGAGTCGGTCGAGGACGACGCCGGAATGATTGTTCTCTCCAAGCGGAAGGCCGACCGCATCCGCGGGTGGGAGAAGGTGATCAGCCAGAACGCCGAGGGTGACGTAGTAAGCGGCGTAGTTACGCACAAGATCAAAGGCGGACTGCTGGTGGACATCGGCGTGCCGGTGTTCCTTCCCGCTTCGCAGGTGAGCATTCGGCGGACGGGCGACATCGCCGAGTACATCGGCCAAGACATCGAATGCAAGATCATTAAGATCGACAAAGAGCACCGCAACATCGTGGTCTCGCGCAGACGGCTGCTCGAAGAGCGCCGCGAAACGCAGAAAAAGGCGCTGCTTGCCGAGCTCGAGCTCGACGAGATCCGCAAGGGCGTCGTCAAGAGCATTACCGACTTCGGCGCGTTTGTCGACCTGGGCGGCATAGACGGTCTCCTTCATATCACGGATATGAGCTGGGGCCGCATAAGTCATCCGTCGGAGATGGTCGCCATCGACGACGTGATCGAGGTGAAGGTGCTCAGCTTCGACCTCGAGAAAGAGAAGATTTCGCTCGGTCTCAAGCAGAAGACCGAAAGCCCCTGGATGCGCGTCGAGGAGAAATATCCTATCGGCTCCATTGTCAAGGGCCAAGTCGTAAACATTATGAACTACGGCGCTTTCGTCAAGCTCGAGGAAGGCGTCGAAGGACTTGTCCACATCTCCGAGATGTCGTGGACCCGCCGGCTGAACCATCCGTCGGAGATGGTGGCCATCGGCGACACGGTCGAGGTGGGGGTGCTCGGGATCAACAAGGACAAGCAGGAGATCTCACTCGGCATGAAGCAGGTCGAGGTAAACCCCTGGACGATGATGGAGCAGAAGTATCCGCCGGGCACCATCATCAAGGGCAGGGTCCGCAATATGACCAACTACGGCGCCTTCATCGAGATCGAAGAGGGCATCGACGGCCTGCTGCACATTTCGGACATGTCGTGGACGAAGAAGATCAAGCATCCTTCCGAGGTGATCAAGAAGGGCGAGAAGATCGAGGCGGTGGTCCTGAGCGTGGACCAAGAGAAGAAACGCGTGGCGCTCGGGCTCAAGCAGCTCCATCCGGACCCGTGGGAACACGAGATCCCGATGCGTTACCGTGTTGGCGACGTGGTGAAGGGCAAGGCGACGAAGTTTACCAACTTCGGCGTATTTGTCGAGCTGGAGGATGGCCTCGAAGGGCTGCTGCATATCTCCGAGTTGGCCGACCGCAAACTCGAATCACCCGAGGAGATCGTCAAGTCGGGCGAGGAGCTGGAAGTCCGGATCATCCGTGTGGATGCCAAGGAGCGTAAGATCGGCCTGAGCCTCAAGCGCGCCCAGACCGATCAGGTCGTGGAGATCACGCCGGGCGAGTATTCCGTTGGGCCGGGCACGGGTCCAGCACTGGCTCCCGAGCATCTCGAGCAGGTTGTGCCGGCGGGTGAGAAAGACGAAGAAGCCGCCGTAGCCGAGCCCGAGGGCGATAAGGAACCTGAAGCCGTTGTAGAAGCTGCGGTTTCGGAAGCCCCGGCGGCCGAAGAAACGCAAACCGAGGCGTCTCGCTCAGAAGAGGCTGCCGTTGAGGAGGCGCCGGCCGAGGAAGCCCCCGTGGCCGAGCCCGAGGGCGAGAAAGAATCTGAAGCCGTTGCGGAAGCTGCGGTCTCGGAAGCCCCGGCGGCCGAAGAGACTCAGACCGAGGCGGCACCCTCAGAAGAGCCTGCTGCCGAGGAGGCACCGGCCGAGGAGGCTTCCTCTGAGGAGGCGGTCGCAGAAGAGCCTTCTGCTGAAGAGACCCCCGCGGAAGAGACGCCCGAGGACGAGCCGGTGCCTGAAAAGCCGGTCGACGAATCTGCCGCTGAGCGACCTCGGATAGAGTTCGAAATACAAACCGTGGCAAAGCCGATCGGTGAGCCACTGGTGCCGGAAGCTCCCGAAGAGGAAGCTCCTGTCGAGGAAGCTCCTGAGTCCGACGCCGACGAGGCCGAGGAAGCAAAAGACGACACACCTTCCGATCAGGCCGACGAAAGCGACGCCGCTGAAGAAGAGAACGCTTAGGCCATTTCATGGCGGGCCGCCTGCCGGGCGGTATGACCGATCAAGTCCCTCGCGCGGTGCATGAACCGCGCGAGGGTCACTTTTGACTCGAAATTGAAAATCCAACCTTCACCTTGTGTGGACTCTCCCCATGGAAAAGGACATCAACAAGCAGCTCGAGGTGATCCGGCGCGGCGCCATAGAAATCTTCCCGGAAGAGGAACTTTTCCAAAAGCTCAAGAGATCAATCGCCAAGGACCGCTCACTGCGGGTGAAATGCGGCTTTGATCCCAGCGCTCCCGACATTCACCTGGGCCACACCGTGCTACTGCGCAAGCTCAGGCAATTCCAGGAGCTCGGCCACACGGCCGTGATAATAGTCGGCGACTTCACCGCGATGGTCGGCGACCCCTCGGGCAGATCCAAGACCCGCCCGCAACTCACCCACGAACAGACCATGGAAAACGCCCAATCGTACCTCGACCAGGTGCGGAAGGTCGTGCTGTCGGAGCGCCTCGAGGTTGTATTCAACGGCGAATGGTTTGCGAAGATGGACCTGGTCGACATCCTGCGGCTGACGTCGAAGATGACCGTGGCGAGGATGCTGGAACGCGACGATTTCGCAGTGCGATTCAAGGACGGCAGCCCAATCGCGATCTCCGAGTTCCTCTACCCCCTGATGCAGGGCTACGACTCGGTGATGGTGCGGTCGGACGTCGAGATCGGGGCGACCGAGCAGAAGTTCAACCTGCTCGTGGGCCGCGGCTTGCAAAGCAACGCCGGAATGGAGCAGCAGGCCTGCATCACAATGCCCGTATTGCCCGGCACCGACGGCGTGAGGCGGATGGGCAAAAGCATGGGCAACTACATCGGTGTGGATGAACACCCCAAGGAAATGTACGGGAAGGTGATGTCGATCCCCGACGACGTGATGCGGCAGTACTTCGAGCTTCTCACCGAGTTCTCCGTCGAGGAGATCGACGTGTTCCTATCCGACAAGACCCACCCCCGCGACGCCAAGGCTGCGCTGGCCCTGCGCTTGGTCGAGATGTATCACAGCACCGATGCCGCCCGCAAGGCGGCGGAAGAATTCGACCGCGTATTCCGCAAGGGCAAGATGCCCGAAGAAATCCCCCCCGCACCCATACCGGGCGACCTGGTGGAAGGCGGTACGGCTGAGATCATCAAGCTCCTTCGCGCGGCCGGCCTCGTTTCGAGTAACAGCGACGCCCGGCGGATGATCCAGCAGGGAGCCGTGAGCGTCAACGGCGAGAGGATCACCAAGATCGACGCCCGCGTGCCCGTCGAGGACGGCACAATCGTCCAAGTCGGCAAGCGCAAGTTTGCGTCGGTGAAGTTGTCGTAGAGCGCGCGGCAGTGCACCCCACAGTCCCCTCCCGCCGGCTACTTGTATTCATACGCCCCGAAACCCAGGTAGCTGACCTTACCCTTCTTTGCGGCGAGGCGCCAGAACTCGGCACAACAATCCGACGAGTTGTGGAGGTAGTCTGTGAAATACGATGCGGTGATCTTCGACCTCGGCAACACGCTGGTCTCTTACTACACGCGTGAGCAGTGGCCGGGCATCCTCGATCGGTCGATCGGCGAGGTGGCTGAGTATCTGCACGGCCGAGGATTGATGCGCGTCGATGCCGGCGAGCTTCCCGGGCGCGTGGCGGCCGAGCGGGGCGAGGAGAACGATCACCGCGTGAGGCCGCTGGGGGAGCGCCTGGCGAGGATATTCAAACTATCGCAAGGCGAGCTGGGCGATGAAACGATACGAGACATGTGCCGGTGTTTCATGAAACCGGTTTTCGCAACAGCTCGGCGGTACGACGACGCATTGCCGACGCTGGAGGAGCTGCGCCGGCGCGGCCTGCGGCTGGGAATACTGTCCAACACGCCCTGGGGCAGCCCGGCGGAGCTCTGGCGGGAGGAACTCCGCCGCCACGGGTTGACCGACGCGGCGGATGAACTGGCCTTCTGCGTGGATGTGGGTTGGCGCAAGCCGGCCCGGCAGGGGTTTGAGCTCGTAATGAAGAAACTCGGCGTCACGGCCCTCGAATGTCTTTTCGTGGGTGATGACCCCCGGTGGGACCTCATCGGGCCGCAGCGCGTGGGTATGGACGCCGTGCTCATTGACCGCAGTGGTTTGAGGCAACTCGCGGGCGAGAACGTAATCCGCGGCCTGGCGGAGTTGCTTGACGCGCTGTAGTCCCCTGGGAGTGAAATCGTGCGGAAAACGGTCAGCAAAGGGCAATGTTAAATGACCAGTTTCCAATGATCAATGACAAGAATAGAAGTCCAAAGCCCAATCTCTTCGATTCTTCTCTTCCTTTGTGCCCTTCGTGTCTTTGTGGTGAGTTCTTGTCCCTCTTCGTTGGACGTTGGAAGTTGGATGTTCGATGTTGGACGTTCATGCCTTCTTCCGCCTTCCGCCGTTCACGAGTAAACAGCATAATCCATCTGAGGGAAGATGTTGTTCTTGCCCTCGAGTTCCCCGAGGAAGCTTTCGTGCACCTGGCCGTTCTTGAGCTGGTCGTAGAGCGAGTTGAAGTTGAGCAGGTGGGTCTTGGTCCGCATCACTGCATATTCGACCATGGTGCCGGTTTTCATGATGAAGGCCCAGTCGCTGGACTGCGCGAGCATCAGCTCGCGGGCGGCCTGGTTGAGCGCCCGTCGGCGGAGGCCGTCGACGCCGTGGTTGTCGCGGGCGAGCTCCACCATCCGATCGGCCGCCATGTGGAGGTGGCGGTAGATCCAGTCGTTGGAACCCTCCAGCCACACTTCGTTGTATCCCTTGTAGCCCCAGCTAGACATCGACGGCGTGGCCACCTGAATCTTGGGGAACTGCTGCAAGTATTCGGATGGCGTTATCAGTTCGATGGTGTTCTGGTCGTATTGGATCTTCCGGAAGAGGAAGCCGAGCCAGTCGGGCCCTTCGAACCACCAGTGCCCGAAGAGTTCGGCGTCGTAGGGCGCCACTATAAGGGGCTTGCGGTCCATTATCGAGTGGAGGTACTCGATCTGCTTTTCGCGGTTGAACATGAAATTTCCGGAGTGCTCGGCGGCCCTGTCGAGCGCCCAGTGGGGGTTGTAGACCTGCTTGTGATCCGTTTCGCCGGTGATGGCATAGTACTTGATGCCGATGTTGGAGCGGTTGCCGTCGCCGTGGAGGTACGGACGCACGTACTCGTATTCCAGGTCGTATCCGACGTCGCGATAGAAGTCGCGATAAACGTAGTCGCCCGGGTAGCCTTCTATTGAGCTCCACACCTGCTTGGAGGTTTCGACATCCCTGCCGAAGGCTGCAATGCCCGAGGGGCATGCGATGGGGGCAAACACGCCATACTTGGGCCTGGGCGTGGCGTGGAGTACGCCGTGGGCGTCGGTGAAGAAGTACTTGATCCCCTCCTCGGCGAGGAAGTTGTCGATGCCGGGCTCGTAGGCGCACTCGGGCAGCCACATGCCTCGCGGTCGCCTGCCGAATTCACTTTCGTAGTGATCGGCCGCTATCTTGACCTGCGCTCGCTGCGCGGTTTCGTTCATCATCAGCGGCAGGTAGCCGTGCGTTGCGGCGCAGGTGATGATTTCGAGCTTGCCGGAATCCTGGAATTTCTTGAAGGCGTTGACCAGGTTACGGCCGTATTGGTGCACAAACACATCGCGGGCATTGGTGAACCGGTAGTGATACATCTGCGCAAGGTGGTTGAACTCCGGCTCCCACCTGGTGCGCGTGATCTCCTTGCCGGCCAGGTCTATCAGCTTGTTGATGTGCCGTTCGTATCGATCCTGGAGCAGGGGGTCGGTAAACATAGACACCAACGGCGGGGTGAGCGACATCGTGAGCCGGAAATCGACATTGTCGTGAAGCAAAGACTCCATCACGTTGATCAGGGGGATGTAAGTCTCGGTTATGGCTTCGTAGAACCAGTCTTCCTCGAGGAAGTCTTCGTGCTCGGGATGTCTTACGTAGGGCAGATGAGCGTGAAGCACAATGCAAAGATAGCCCTTGCAGTCGGTGTTCATATTGTCATTCTCTCAGGAGGTGGCGGTTCCTGCTCCGTCATCTTTGTGATTGTCGGGGTTATCGTTGTGCTGCGGACACGAGGTCATAGGCAAGTCGGTTGTGTCGGCGGAGATCGGGCCGCCGGACCATTACTGGTAATTCTATGCGTACACTGTGCGGCCCCGGGAGGTGGCGGCACGTTGAAGAATCATTCGCTGATGACCGGCTCAGTCCAAAGGGTCTTCTTTTCGACCTCCGGTGTGATTGTCCGCTCTTCTTTATTATCGGCAGATCTTGCGGTGAGGTCTATCGTTTGCTTGCCGTCGGGCAGGGCAAACCTGAGGGTAAAGGTGCCGTCGGTGCGGAGTTGAACCGGCTTGCCCTGAACTGTCACGGTAGCATCGGGCTCGGTGGCGCCGTAAACTATCAGTTCGGTACCGACGTTGAACCAGAATCCGCGCTTGCGTTCCTTGTAGACGGGGCTCATCATGCTGGAAATGGCTCCGGAGGCCATCTCTTCGCGCAGCCGCTTCTGGATCATCTCCTGCATCTCGATAGACGACGCCCCCACGGCCAGTCCGCCGGAGAGGGCGTACATCCGTTCGAATTCTTCTTGCAGGATCATCCATTTCTCATCAATGACGGCCGACATTCCCTCGGGCGGCATTGTCACAATGTTTGACCGCGCAAGCGTATAGAACCTGCCGCTCGGCGTCAGGATACCGATGTCAACACAAAACATGCCCCCCGGTTTGCCGAGGTTGATGTACCAGTTGTCTGCGTTGCCGTTTATCTCGATGTCGAACTGCTCTTCCGGCTCGCCCGACGCGACATTGTAGATCCTGAGGATTGACTTGGAATTCTCGTGCTCGGCCCCCATCTCGGATCTTGCCAGGTTGAGGGTGTCGGACGTGATTTCCCAGTAAGCGTGAACCCAGTAGGGGTCTCTTACCATCAGGGCGAGTTTGTCTTGCCCGTATTCGTGCGGCAAATCTTCCGCAGGTATCGGGAATTCCTCGTGCGGCGGCACGGGCCCCAGGATGTATTTGGCCTGCTCCGACTCCTGCTGGATTCTTGCAGCTTGAACTTCGACCGGTTCCGGTGTGACTGCGCTTGGCTCGGGCCGGCTTGGGGGAGAGGGGGGCGCAGTGGCTTTCTGCCTCGTCTCCTTCTTCAGAATCGTGGATACGAGGCGGGTTTTGGGCAGCTCGTGGCGGCCTGTAATCTCCATCTTCTTGGCAATTTCCAGGAGTTGAGTGCGCTTGAGCCCCGCAAGCTGAGCTCTTCGAGCATCAGGATCGCGTGCCATATCCATCTCCTTTCAGGCAGGAGGATGAGCTTTGGCTTTGCGAACCTCCACATAGCCGCCGTTTGGCCCGGGAACAGCCCCTTTCACGAGCAGGCAATTGTTTTCCGGATCCAGCTTGACCACTTCGAGGTTACGCGCGGTCACGCGTCCGCCCATCCTGCCGGCCATCCTTGTGCCTTTGAATACGCGGGAGGGGTCCGACGACTGCCCGATGGAGCCGGGCGCACGGTGACGATCTTTCTGACCGTGCGACTTTGGCCCGCCGCGGAAGCCGTGGCGCTTGACCACACCCGCGAAGCCTCTGCCCTTGCTTACGCCGGATACGTCCACCCACTTCACGTCGTTGAACACGTCAACGGTAAGTGTCTGGCCCGGTTCGTACTCGCCTTCTCCGTCCCAGAGGATCTCCCTTATGAGCTTCTTGGGTTCGGAGTTCACCTTGCGGGCGTGTCCCGACTCAGGGCGATTGCTGCACTTTCTGCGTTTGTCTGCAAATCCCAGTTGCAGAGCATAATAACCGTCCGTTTCGGGTGCCTTGATCTGCATCACTGTACAGGGCCCCAACTCGATGACAGTAACAGGGACCATCTCACCCGATTCGGTGAAAACTTGCGTCATTCCTGCTTTCTTGCCCAACAAACCGTTTACCATCGTTTGCCTGTCTCCTTGGATGTGCTCCGCCGGGTTATTGCCGGTCTGTCGCACGCCGACCGCCAAAACAGCTCTTTCCAGTACAAACTATTGATTATAGCGGTTCGCGCGCGAAAATTCAACCAAAAAGAGCATTTTGCGAATAGGACGGGTACGACAACGAAATATGGTTTTTAGTTGGTGCGCGCCATTTTCGCTCAGTCGCACAGTCGCACCCGCCGCCGCCCGGCTTTGGCGGGCAGGCAGTCGCTCAGTCATCAGTCGCCAGTCATCAGTCGCCAGTCATCAGTCCGAGGTCCAAGGTCCAAGGCCCGAAGTCTTGATTCATCCTTCATCCTTCCGCCTTCATCCTTATCTTCATCTGCCGCGCCCCGGGCGGGCCGGCGTTTGCGCTATCTGATGAGGTCAATCCTGCCCGGCGGCCAGATTACGGTGACCGCCTGGCCGATGATGTCCTTCTGCAAAACAAATGGGTGCGGCCACCCTCTGCTGTCGTTGCTGAAATCGGTGTTGTCGCCCAGCACGAAATAGGAGCCCGCAGGGATCGACACTGCCTCCTTCGTCCCCCATTTTCCCATGTTGCTGTAAGAGATTGAACGCAGACCGTCGGGCTTCTCCTCCCGTTTCCCATCTATGTAAACTTCCCCTCCGACTATTTGCAGTGTTTCGCCCGGCAGGCCAACAATTCTCTTTACGAAATTCCGATTGCGCTTCTCAGGATCATCATCAGGCGCCCGGCGCCTGAACACAACCACGTCCCACCGGCCGGGCCGCCTCAGGTCATACGTGACCTTACTCACCAGAATGCGATCCATCTGCTTGAGGGTCGGCTCCATCGAGGAAGAAGGGATGAAGAAAGGCTCCACGACCTTCCACCGGATCACGAAGACCACAATGACCGTGATGGCGATGGTTTTGCCGTAGGTGCGCACCCAGTGGATCGCGGCCGACCTGTTTTCATTCGTCATGCGAGGGGCTGCCTCCAGCAAGGCGGTCCGTTCTCACCGGTCGGCTCATGTCTAAGCTTTCGACCACAACCACCGGATGTTTAGCGTATCTAGCAAAAAAAACGCAGCCCGGCCCCCGTCGCGGAACCTTGTTTGGGGAACCACGGCGGCCCGGGGGCTACCTATAACGCGTCGGAATATCCAACTGTACAATTATACGACAAAAAAAAGTTGAATAAAGAGACTTTCGCGCGTTGGGTAAAGAGGCGGGTGCGACAACGAAATATGGTTCTTGCTTGGTTCCCGTCATTTCCTCTCCTCCTCGTCGTCGCGCCGCCTTCTCAGGCAGCCCCTGTGCTGGGGGAAACCTTCCCGCCTGCCATAGCTGTGCGGCGGACAGGTCTGGAGAAAGGTTCTCCCCAACGCCTTTTCCGAAAGGCGCCCCCTTCTCCAAAGACTTTTCACAGCCGCGCCGGCGGCCGGCACGGCTTGCTGTAACAGCCCAAAAGTTTCTGAAGGGGGGCGTGGGGGGAAACTCTTTTCGTATCTGTTTAGCGTCCGGTCGGCCCTCGTGCGTTTCACCTGGACGCGATTCGCGATGGCGCGATGATCTTCGGGGTAGGGGCCGGCCGCACGACGTTCGGCTGATGGGCCGCAACGTCG
>Ga0114922_10005241_pt1 | contig 11974 bp, 11 predicted proteins | sample AartaG_FD_100975 | JGI IMG/M metagenome (GOLD analysis project Ga0114922, IMG submission 100975) | Deep subsurface microbial communities from Aarhus Bay to uncover new lineages of life (NeLLi) - Aarhus_00045 metaG | ecosystem: Environmental > Aquatic > Marine > Oceanic > Sediment | place...
GATAAGCTTGTAGATAAAATACAGGAATATGCCGTCCATATAGGAGAAAGGATGAACCTTTCCAACTTAAAGCTTGAGGAACTGAGACTGCTTATGAATCTTCACAACATAGGTAAGCTGGCATTGGCAGATGAAATACTGTCCAAGCCTGGAAGCCTAAACAAGGAAGAGTGGAAGATAGTAAAGAAGCTTCCCGAGATAGGATACCGTATAGCAGAATCATCAGAACAGCTAAAGCCCATAGCAGAGGCAATACTCTCCCACCATGAATGGTATAACGGAAAAGGCTACCCTAGAGGTATAAAGGGTGAAAATATACCTGTACTTTCCAGGATATCCTTCCTCGTAAATTCATTTGAAGCGATGACAAGAGACAGACCGTACAAAAAAAGAATGACATATAACGAAGCATTAAACGAGATCAAAAAATACAGCGGGGTCCAGTTTGATCCCAAGATAGTAAATATTTTCCTTGATCTAATAGAAAGAGAAAAAGGCAAGTAAGCTTCACTGATCCTGCTATTTACTTTCAATAAAAAATCTCTATCGTTTTAGAATATCGTCTATCTCACGCATCTGTATATCCGTTAACGGCCCCAGCTGCATTGCGGCAGCGTTTTCCTTGACCTGCTCTACAGTTCTAAATCCAGGAATAGGAATCGTTCTATCACTTCTCCCCCATATCCAGGCAAGAGCTCCCTGGGCAAGAGTGCGGCCGCTGCTTGTTAAAATCTCACGTACTGCATCAAGTTTCTCAAGCCACTCCGGACTCGGCTTTCCATCCTTAAAATATTTCATCCATTCCGGTTCGTCACCACGGACATCGTCATACGGTAAATGTGAGGTTGCTTCAAACTTACCCGTAAGAAGCCCCATTGCCAGTGGCGTACGATCAATACTTGCCAGGTCATATTCTTCACATAGTTCCAGCATCTCTCCAGCATCATTAAGTACATTTAATTCATTCTCGATAGCTGTGCAGTTTTCTTTATCAGCAAATAACCGGGCGCATCTAATATTGTCAGTACTCCACCCGTAAGAGCGTATACTGCCTTCCTCACAGAGTTTTTCAAGTTCAACTGCAACAAATTCAGCTTCTTCCTCGGAAACAGACCCTACATGAAGCAGGTACAAATCTATATAATCAGTTTCAAGACGGCGCAGGGATCCCTGGCATTCCTGGCGAATATGCTCGGGGGACAGATTGCTGCCGGTAACCTCGCGGCTCATCACATCAAAAGTGTAGCCGAACTTTGTTGCTATTACGACCTGGCCGCGGCGGTCCTTTACAGCACGGCCCAAAATACTTTCACTGTGGCCTACTCCATACACGGCAGCTGTATCAAAAAAGTTAATACCCAGGTCAAGCGCACTATGTATGGCGCGGGTTGACTCCCTGTCATCCACATCTCCCCAGCCAAGCGGTTTATCTCCTCTCCAGAACAGGCCGCCTATTGCCCAACAGCCCAGACCCATAGCGCTGACTTCAATACCGGACTTCCCTAACTTTCTATTAAATGCCGCATTCATTAAATATCATAATCCTTCCCTTTGCAGTACCAGTGATATACCATCTCACTGGCCGCAATAATCTCGCCATTCAAATAACTTAATACACATATATGGGAATCAGGTAGTGTTTCAATTATACTCAACCTTTATTTTATATGAAGCTAAAACTAATTGAAAGGAAGGTTATTTTATGGTGGCGGAGAGGGAGGGATTTGAACCCCCGGAAGGTATAAACCTTCAACGGTTTTCAAGACCGCCGCATTCAACCAGACTCTGCCACCTCTCCAGCAAAGACAAATTATAGCATAAAATCCGGATTTATTAATGTCATTCAAGCTAATAGAATTGATATTGTGCAGGATATATAAAACTGTATTATTTATCTTTTTTAGCAGAAATTATATCTATTCCGTTCATATAAGGCAGCAGAACTTCTGGAATTTTTATATTACCGTCTCTATCCTGATAATTTTCATAGATCGCAATCAAAGTCCTTCCCACCGCGCAGGCAGTACTGTTCATAGTATGGACCAGCTCTTTCCTTTTACCATCTCTGTACTTTATATTAAGCCTCCTTGCCTGGAAATCCGTATCATGGCTGCAGGAAGCCAATTCCCTGTAATTATTCTGTCCGGGAAGCCATGCCTCCAGGTCATACTTTTTGGCATTAGGAGTACCGATATCTCCGGTACACATATTTACAATCCTATAATGAAACCCCAATCCCTGCATTATCTCTTCCAAGTTATCCTTTAGCCTTTCATATTCCTCCCATGATTTCTCAGGATGGGCAAAAATAAACATCTCAACCTTATCAAACTGATGAACTCTTAACATCCCACCTAAATCCTTGCCATAAGTCCCGGCTTCCCTTCTGAAGCAGGTAGAAAAAGCAGTATATTTCAAAGGAAGAACACCTGCATCAAGAAACTCATCACTGTGATAGGCACATAACGGAACTTCGGATGTTCCGATTAAAAATAAATCATCAAGCTCAGTTTTATAATACTGTGTTTTTTCTACCGGAAAAAATCCTGTGCCGTACATTGCTTTTTCTTTTACCAAAAATGGCGGCAGTAAAGGCGTAAAGCCTTTTTTGATTAAAGCATTTAGAACATACTGGACCAGAGCCAATTCCAATAAAACTCCCTCATTCTTTAAAAAAACAAACCTCGAACCAGAGATTTTTGCAGCTCTCTTTTCGTCAAGTATATCCAGGTTTGTGCCAAGTTCGATATGGTTCTTGGGTTTAAAATCAAATTCAAGTTTCTTGCCGAAATAGGATTGGACTATATTTCCACTCTCATCTTTACCCACGGGAGTGGTGCTGTGTGATAGATTGGGGTATTTTGAAAAATGGACAATAAATTTTTCCTCTGCTTCTGCCAGTCTTTCCTCTAGTTTCTTCAGATCATCATTTATTTTTTTCATCTGGCTGATCTTCTTATTTCTTTTTTCTCCTTTTAGCGCCGGTATTATTTTTGAAGCTTTATTTTTATCAGATCTCAGCCTATCAACTTCCAGTATAAGATCTCTTCTCTCTTTATCCAGCTTGAGACCAATACCGGTATCAATCTTTAGACCCCTCTTTTTTATTTCTGATTTAAAAACTTCAGGATCTTTCCTAAATATTTCTAAATCAATCATCGGCCCTTCCCGCTTTTAATATCATCAATCCATTTTGGATACGAACCTAAGATCTTTACCAGGTACACACTTCTCCTTAAGACTTCAATTGCTTCAAAAATATTTTTATCGTGCAGGTGTCCATCCAGATCTATCATAAACACATAATCTCCAAGGTTCTTTTTAGCCGGTCTTGACTCCAGGCGTGTTAAATTAATATCCCTCTGAGCAAATTCTTTTAATATATTATACAGGCTTCCCGGTCTATCCTCTTTGAGAAAACACACCATTGAAGTCTTATCTCTGCCTGTTTTTGGTTGAATTTTATTTCCAATGAAAACAAATCTTGTTTTGTTGTCCTTATTATCTTCAATATCACTCTCTATTATTTCAAGATTATATATGTTAGCAGCGATTTTTGTCCCTATTGCTGCGGTATCGTCCTCTTCATTCTTTAAAGTCTTAACTGCTTCTGCAGTACTATTAGCAGCAACAATTTCAACATCTTTCAGGTTGGCTGATAAAAATTTCCTGCACTGGGCAGTTGCATGGGGATGAGATATGATCCTGCGGATTTTAGCAGGCTTGATCTTTTTCCTGCCAATAAGGCTGTGTTTAACAGGAATAGTTACTTCTCCGATTATTTTTGCCTCGCTTTCAAATGTCAGGATGTCCTGAGTGATATTTACCGAACCTTCAATAGAGTTTTCCATAGGTACCAATCCCTCATCAACTTCCCCCCTGTCTACACTTTTTATCACCTCTGCCACTGCAAGAAACGATATCTTTTCTATCTGATTTACATCCTTAACAAATCTATCCAGCGCTTCTTCTGTAAATGTCCCGGGCGGGCCAAGATATGATATTTTTTTCTTTATAACCATATTAAATTTAAAAAATCTGATAATAAAAGATGCGGCCCATATAATTTATTGATTGAAAATAATATAAAACAAAATCAGTTTTGTAAATTAGATTCTATTTACGGGAGAAAATCCTCTGGATTATTAGGTATACCATTCACCAAAACTTCATAGTGCAGGTGTGGTCCGGTACTATTGCCGGTATTTCCCATTGTTGCAATTATATCACCTTTACTGACTTCATCTCCCACTCTGATATAAATCTTACTAAGATGAGCATAAACTGTACTATAACTGGCGTCATAGAGACCGGGCCCGTGATAGATGACAACCTTTCGCCCGTAACTTCCGTGCCATCCCGTATAAATCACTACTCCGCTGGCAGTTGCCTGTATATTGGTGCCTACGTTATTTGCGATGTCCAATCCTTTATGTCTGTGACCACCTCTCCATGCCCAGAATCTTGATGTGATCCTTCCCCAGGTAGGCCACATATCAGGAGTATGGTCTTTCAGGTATAAATGGTCCTCCATGTTCTGCTTATCTTTGGAGAGTACATCGGATATTTCAGGAGCTACAGCTAAAAGACTGTCCAATAATGCATCTATATCATCCAGTTCCTGCTCCTGGTCACTGATATAGTAATAAACTTCATTGGGGTCTTCTCCCAAGCTAATATCAGAACTTAAATCTGTAGTATAGATTGCCACCTCTTCTGAATATCCGCCTTCTCCTGTTATGTCCCTTACCATCCGGTCAAGTTCTTCTACTTCTTCCAGATAGCTTTCCAGGATTTTTGTTTTAGTTTCTATCTCTTTGGTTTTCTTTTCGAGATTTGCCAGTTCCACTTCTTTGTAATTAATCTTATATTCTACTCTTTCAAGCTCGGCTATTTTCTCGTTTAGTTTTTGATGAGTTACAAACAGGTCCGAAACCAGGATCACAGCAGAGGCTAAAACTATTATAAATACAACAAACAACAATCTTAATGAGTTCTGCGAAATATTTACTTTTCTTATCCTGGATTTAGCATCAGAAAAGAACAATAAAGTAAAAGATCTATTCTTTTTTTCTTCCATATTAAAAATATCCTATTTATAAGAATCAGATATAATATTATAACCGATAAATATAATATGGAAAACCTTTTTTACTAAAGTTTTTTCTATAAAATCATTAAAGCTTATGTAATAATAACTGCAAGTACGGCATGAGGATTTATAACCCGCTTTTAATCTTCCATCATAAACTTGTATGTAGCTGTATTGTTAGTCATAAGCGCTTCATCCTGTACCGGACCGGCAATTATTTCAACCTCACATTTTCTACCGGGATAAGCAGTAAACCCCGATAAAGTCACCAGCTTTTGCTCTGAAGGATTAATAGCACCTATAACATATTTTTTTTCCTCATAAATATTATCCTGTGTCATATATTTCATAACTACATCTACATCATTTTCCACCACATTGCCCTGGTTCTCTATCTTTATTGCTATGGTGATTTCAGAACCACTGGCTAGTATCTTATAGTCTCCCTGCACATTGATTTCCTGAGGGTCAAATTCTATACTCTCTTCAATTACTGCTACACCTCTTCTCTCCTGAAGTCCGGCTACAGCTTTTATTTCAGAAATAAAAGCTGTAACATTCTGAGTGTCGGTAAGGTCTCTGTCCTGAAGTACTATAGAATCAATTATAGTTAAATTAGGTATTTCTAAAAGCTCTCCCGATTCCTCCAGCTTATCCTGAAAATATGAATAAATCTCATCGCTCATAAACATATATAAAAAGGTATTTGTTATCTGTGCAGTAGATATATCCATATCCAGTTCCTCAAGTGCATTAAATAGAGCCGGTCTGAAATCTTCATAAGCCCTGCTTCTGGTTTCAAACACCAGCTCCAAATATCCATGGGCGACTTCAAAAAACTCCGGGGGACTCAACTCCTTACAATTTGCCAGAACAACCTTGTTTTCCTCAATTATTTCTAAAAGCTCACTATCAATATCTTCGCGGGAAAGTTCTCTTGCCTTATCCAGAACATTAAAAAATTTGTAAGAAACTCTGTTGGACTGCTGGACCAATACCGAGACTGAGTTTATATAATCAGATATAGTCAGTCTTTCTTCATCAGTCAGGTCTACCCTTCCAGCCTCGCAGCTCCATAAACCTGAAAGCCAGCTTACAATTACCGCAGCAATTATTATCATTATTATCAAAGTTATGATTATTTCTCTTCTGCCTCTTCTTTCCAAAAAAGTCCTTTCTGGTAAACAAAAAATAAGATTTTATATGATCAGCAAAAACTTAGATACATTATACAAACGAATATTTCAAAACTCAATTTATACACTGAATTTAAAAAGTGCAACATCCCCATCTTTCATCACATAATCTCTCCCCTCGCGGCGGACAAGTCCTTTCTCCCTTGCAGCTGTATAAGAACCTATATCTATAAGAGTATTGTAATCAATGACTTCAGCACATATAAAACCTCTCATGAAATCCGTATGTATCTTACCTGCAGCCTCCAGTGCACTGGCGCCTTCTCTGACAGTCCATGCCCGTACTTCCGGAAGTTTTATGGTAAAGAAACTTATAAGTCCCAGAAGCCTGTAACACATTTTTATCAGTCTTTCTATGCCCGATATCGGAATCCCAAGTTCTTTCATAAACAACTTCTTCTCATCCGGTTCCAACTGTGATATTTCTTCTTCGATCTTTACGCTTATTGACGTCACTTCCGCCTTTTCCCTGGAAGCATATTTATAAAGATTGAATATCGCAGTCAGGCCGTCTATTTCCTTCCCCAAATCAGATTCATCAATATTTGCAACATATATGATCGGCTTATCGGTCAGTAAAAAAAGCTCGTCAATAATTATTCTTTCTTCATCACTGAACTGCATATTCCTCACCGGGACTTCATTTTCCAATCCTTCTTTTACTCTTTTCAACAACTCGTATTCATTTATATATTTCTTGTCACCGCTTTTTGCCATTCTGTTTACTCTGTCAATCCTTTTTTCAAGAGTTTCAATGTCTGCAAAAATCAATTCCAGACCTACTACTTCAATATCCCTTAAGGGCTCTATATCAGTATAAGTATGGGATACTTTTTCATCTTTAAAACACCTCACTACGTGAATAATGGCATCAACTTCCCGTATATGAGACAGGAACTTGTTTCCAAGTCCTTCACCCTTGCTGGCACCTTTTACCAATCCGGCGATATCTACAAATTCAATAGTAGCATGAATTATTTTTTCAGGATTGACAATCCCGGCTAATTTTACCAATCTTTCATCAGGGACAATTACCGTAGCAATATTCGGTTCCACAGTACAAAAAGGATAATTAGAAGCTTCGGCCCCGGCAGCTGTTATCGCGTTAAAAAGTGTGCTCTTGCCCACATTGGGCAGTCCTATTATTCCAAGTCTTATTGCAATCTCCTTTCTCCCTTATTCCTTTAACTAAAATACATTCTACTCTCCTATTATCTTGACCAGTACTCTTTTTTTCCTTTTTCCGTCAAATTCTCCGTAGAATATCCGTTCCCACGGCCCGAAATCCAATCTGCCTTTTGTTACTGCGACTACTGCTTCTCTGCCCATTATTGTCCTCTTAAGGTGTGCATCGGCATTATCTTCAAATCCGTTGTGCATATATTGATCATACGGCTTTTCGGGTGCAATTTTTTCAAGCCACTTTTCAAAATCATGATGCAGCCCGCTTTCATCATCATTTATAAAAACACTGGCAGTAATATGCATGGCATTACAGAGAACCAGGCCTTCCCTGATTCCGCTTTCCTTAACACAATTCTCTACATCACCGGTTATGTTGATCAATTCTCTTCTATTTTTAGTCTGAAACCATAACTCTTTTCTGTAACTCTTCATATGGATTCCCCTTGTTTCAAATACTCTTAAAAATACCGGAATTTATATTTTCAACCGGATATTTTTAAGTTAATATTAGTTAATAATGTTTACCGGTTTATATTTTAAAACTATTATTTATATTATCATTACCTGAGAAGAAAGGAAATAAAATGAAGTATAGAAGCGTAACGGTAAGAATTTTCTCTACAGTGATTGTTTTTATATTTTCAGTGGTTTTATTATGTTCATGCAGAGGCGCTGTAGAATTAGGCTTTAATGATAAGGGCAGCTCCATTGAACTTAAAAAAGGAGATACAATAACCATACTGCTTGAGTCCAACCCTTCTACAGGATACAGCTGGATACCATCTGAAGAAATAGATACAACCGTAGTATCGCTGACCGGTTCAGAATTTATGCAGAAGGAAAAAGAAAAAGAACTGGTAGGTGCAGGCGGCTGTGAAATCTTCACATTCGAAGCTGAAAGCAGCGGACAGACAGAAATCATACTTAACTATATGAGACCCTGGGAAGATGAAGAGTTAAAAGATGAGTTTGTTTTCAATATATACATTACTGTTAAATAAAAAGACCTAAAGTTTTAATAATCAAGACATAAGCTTGATAGTAACTGTCTATTTATTTACTTTTGACCTCTTTTAAGAAGGCCCTTTATTTCTTCCAGCTCCGTTAGCATATCCTTAAGAACAGATATCTTTTCTGCCTGCATTTTCTCTCCCTCTGGCTTAACTGCCCCGCCTAGATGATAGGATGAATTCTTAACTTTTCCTATGATCAAATTCCTTATTTTCTCAAGTTCTTTTATACCATACATTCTGAGTTCGGCTTTTTCACCCTGTTTGCCGCCGCTTCCTGCAGTCTGTACATGAATAGTCCCAATATTATATTTTCTTTGCAGCGGGCCCTGTGTTATGTCTACATTGGTTATTTTTGGATACGGTACAGTAACATGCTTTTTCCATACTACTCCACCCTTCATCTTGACCCCTTCATCATCTATATAATATTCCAGTGCCCTGAAAGAAGCCGGAATCCAGATGACAATGGGGGTCATGATCACAAGCCAACCAAAAGCTGTGATCAAAAAAGCCACCATGTTAACTATGACTGCAAGGATTATCCATAAAAGTATTCCTGCCGTATAAGCTACTGCCCAGCCAATGATCCAGAGGGTTTTTTGTTCTTTTTCAGGTTTTAGCTTTATTACATTCATTGCATCTCCTTGATTAATAGCCGTTCACAATAAATAAGAAATGGTGGAGATGAGCGGAGTTGAACCGCCGACCTCTTGTCTGCCAGACAAGCGTTCTCCCACTGAACTACATCCCCACTCAATATTAAAACAGTCCATAAATAAATTATATTATAAAATCACTTGATAATATAACACTAAAATAATTGATTTTCTATAATATCATAATAATATGTATTCCAGAAATTAAAGGCCGGTTTTGAATTTATTAATGGAGTTTTACTTCTACTAAGGTCAGTTAAAACGTGAATTTCTTTTTAGTAAAAAGCTTTGTGCAGGCATTGACTACATCTAGATCATAAAGTGTACCCTTGTTCTTATTAATTTCTTCTAAGGCCTTATTTACACCCAGAGCAGGGCGATACGGCCTGTGCGAAGACATAGCTTCTACCACATCGGCAACAGCAAGTATTTTTGCCTCTATCATTATATCTTTTTCTTTCAAACCTATGGGATATCCCGAACCATTCAGCCTTTCATGGTGCTGGTATACTATTTTCTCGATAGGGTATAGGAAATCTATCTTCTTTATAATATCGTAACCAGCTTTGGAATGTGTCTTTATCATCTTGAATTCAACATCAGATACTTTCCCCGGTTTTGATAAAATAGAAGCAGGTATAGTGATTTTCCCTATATCATGGACCATTGCAGCAGTACCCAGAGCTTCGGTTTCTTCTGCAGATAGGCCCAGCTCTTCTGAAATATTAATAGCCAGATATGCAACTTTTTTCTGATGGCCGGAAGTATACGGATCTCTATTTTCTGTTATTGAAGCCAGGGTGTTTATAATATCATTTAGGGTTTTTTGAAGCCTTTTATAACTTTCCTCTACTTCATGCTCTGATTCTCTTCTTTCTGTAATATCAACTATAACTGCCCTGCTTCCAATCCTATTCTTATTACCGTTGTAAATATCAACACAATACATAATGACAGGGTATCTACCGCCATTCTTCTTCAGTACAGTATATTCACAAACACTTCTTCCCTCATGCCTTTTTAGATTTTCTTTAAATTTCTTCTTTTCCTCCGGAACTATTATTCCGTGTAAATGCATTCCATTATCAACATCTTTAGAAAAATACCCTGTAAGCTTAAAAAAAGTACGGTTAGCAAATGTAATTTTATTATTTAAATCTGTTTCAATGATCATTGCAGGTAATAACTCGGCCAGTTCTTTAAACCTTTTCTCACTTCTTACCAACTCATCCAAAGCCTCCCTGTGCTCCTTCTTGATTTCTGTTTCCTGCAGTTCTCTTTTAATAGATGGTACCAGCCTTGCGAGATTATCTTTCATCAAATAATCATTGGCACCCTTCCTCATGGTTTTAACGGCAACATCTTCGCCTACAGTACCGGATATTATAATAAACGGGATCTCGGAATTTTTTTGTCTCAATAAATTCAGGGCATCCAATCCGCTGAAGTCATGCATATCATAATCAGATAAAACTAAATTCCATTCTTTTTTATCAAGTGCAGCCCTCATGGCTTCTAACGAGTCCACACGTTTATATACAGGGTCAAATCCATCCTTCTTGATTCTGCTAATCAGCAATAATGCATCATCTTCCGAATCCTCAGCAATTAGAATTTTTATTTTCTTTTTCTTCAAAATCTATCACCTTCCAATTGGAGATTTATTTATTACAAGCCATTATAGCTTTAGCTGCCTGGCCACTTCTGCAAGTCGGCTAAAGTCCGCAGGTTTCTGAATGTAAGTGTTGGCACCAAGACTAATAATCCAATGCTTCCTCTCCATTGCGGCAAACACACTCTCGTTTATTATATTTTTTTTAACAGCCCGGCTTATCATTTAATAATCCTACTTATATCGTTAAAATACACTTATTTTAATAATTAATTTGTGTACTTTTTGATAATACATTAAATAGCTTATATATTTTAAACTTTTTTTTAAATTATTTCAATATATATTAATTTATACATATCTTATATATATATTTATAAAATAGAATATAACTCTAAATAAACATTTGTTAATTAGTAATAAAAATATTATTGAAGTTTATAAGGTCACAAAAAGACTGCCGGGGTTTGAGAAATAATATTATTTATTAGATATCATTATAGACTCAGGGTCAAAGCCCTATGTTGTTAGGACGGGTTGCCCCATTTGTTGGTGAAGAGCCCCCCGTTGTTGGTGAATAGCCATATGGTGGGCGAAGGGGGACTTGAACCCCCATGTTCTTGCGAACACTAAGTCCTGAACCTAGCGCGTCTACCAATTCCGCCATTCGCCCCGAACCACTCAAATGCTGGCTTTTATACTACCACTGGTGAGATTTTATTTTAGCTTTTTTATTTTCAAATTCAATAGGTTTAAAGTCATTCTTAAACTTTTTTATTTCTATTTAAGATACATTTCTTTATATAATCAGGTTTAGGATAAAATATTTTGTATCCTTTTTAATTATATCCTCTATCTCCAACGTCCTAATGATGAGTACCATGATTTTTCTATTTGAGTTTTATTACTAATTGAAATTACAATAGGTTTTAAGAATTTTGTAATTCTCTCCATTATTTAATTAAAACTCTTATCTGTATTAGCAAGTCTAGATTTACGTAGAAAGGCAGCCCATAGGCTCCCCGAGTAGGACTCGAGCCTACAACCCTTCGGTTAACAGCCAAATGATCTACCATTAAACTATCGGGGAACTTGGATAGCACACGATAAGCTATTATAGTATATAAGAAGTTTATTTCAATAGTAATTTAGCTAAAAAAAGTAATTAAATTCCACTTTAAAATACCCGGTAACATGATAAGCCACAACTAAATTACAGC
>Ga0114922_10005242_pt1 | contig 11973 bp, 15 predicted proteins | sample AartaG_FD_100975 | JGI IMG/M metagenome (GOLD analysis project Ga0114922, IMG submission 100975) | Deep subsurface microbial communities from Aarhus Bay to uncover new lineages of life (NeLLi) - Aarhus_00045 metaG | ecosystem: Environmental > Aquatic > Marine > Oceanic > Sediment | place...
TCCGGCAGGGATAATGGCTCCTGCAGTGAAAGCTTTAACCACCAAACGTCCGCCACTGGCTTCGGTCACTTGTTCGGCAAACCTTTTAGCACCCTCAAATCCAAAATCACCGGCTGCACACATGGATTGTAGTCTCCAATTAATCACTTCATCGGCGCTCATTCCAATAATAGTTACACTAAATAACAATGCAAAAATCAAAATCAAATTAATCATTATCACGCAATTCAATTTCTTCATTTTTAAACACTCCTTTTAACATAATTTTTAAAACTGGCTAAATGCAAGCTAAAATACTTTCGTTTCTTCCTTAAACAAAAGGAAGAACCAGAGATATGCCTTGTCAACCACCTCCTTCTATACATTATTTGTCTTATTTATTACATTGTCTGACAAGTTATATTATATTATATCACAAAATAATATTACGTCAAACTTATTTTGAATTCCCAGGGAGAAAGCTACTATTATGATTATATTTTTCTTCCTCTAATCTCTCTCTAACTATCCCACTAAAGTTTATACTAACTAGAATTCCTATGAATAAATTAATAAAAAATACCAAATATCGCCGCCGTATCCTAAATCCCGACTTACGGGGGTACTTAAGAAAACTTTTTCCGAAGATAATGAAAAGTCTTCCAGGTTATGATATCATTGAATATAATATTCAGATAAATTATCTATATATAAGAAAAATCAAACAAAAAATAAAAGGTATGGAAAATGAAAAGAATTTCTATAAAATTAGGGAAAGAAACGGTCGAAGTAAATCTTCCGGACAATACAGAAATTTTATCCACTGAGCAATCCTGCTTTTTTTTATTCAAAAAGATTTGATAGATTCTATAAGTAGCCCAAGTTTGGGTCAAATTATTGAGCAAAAACTAAAAAAACCCAGAAGCAAAGGTAATAGTAGTAATTTCTGATAATACTTGTCCTGTTCCTTACAAAGGTAAAGCAGCAATTTATGAATTAAAAAGCGCCGGACAAGAAAAATCAAGAATAGCCTATTTAGTCGATGGCCCCTATGGAGTCCCGGTAAAAAGTTAGTGTAAAATTTAGTGGGGTAGTTTAGAAAGATTGCAAAGGAATAAGAAAAAAGTATAGACTTACCTATACAAACAAAAACTCTTTTTAACAAAGGGGGTACACTACATCCAGAGTACTATAACAATAATTTTTCACGAGGTCAAGATTGAAATTCCTATTAAAGATCTAAGATTTAATAGTATAGAGAACATAATCTTTAAAATATCCCAGAATATAAGTCGTGAGATAACAGAAAAAACGATTACTGATATAGATAAATATTTAAGGGACAAAAGAAAAAAGGAGAATAAAAGATGAAATTAAAAAAATTCGGAAATAAATGGGTGGTAAGAATTGATAAAGGAGAGGAAATTGTTGAAACTTTAAAACAGCTTTGCAAAAAAAACAAAATAAAATTAGGTTCGGTTAGCGGTGTGGGAGGAACTGATAGGATTACTGTTGGGTCGTATAAAGCTAAAACTAAAGAATTTTATTCTCAAGAATTAACAGGAGATTATGAAATTACTAACTTAACCGGAAATATCTCTACCATGAATGGAGAAATATATCTTCATTTACATATTGCTATATCCGATTCAAACAATAATGTTTTCGGAGGACACTTAGCTTCTGCAATAATCAGCACAACAGGTGAATTTATTATTGAAGAGATAGAGGGAGAAATAGAAAGGGAATTTAATGAAGAAGTGAGATTAAATCTCTTATTTAAATAAAAAATAAATTATAAAAGGGCAGACCTTACGCCTGCCCTTTTTACGCTTACTTCCTTAACTTAATTGTACTTTAAAAAAGTTTGTCAAAGGACCGTTGTCCCTTAACGAAATCTATGAAGAAAATTTATTATAATAAATAATTTCCGATAAAAGTTTCCTTCCGGTCTTAATTCCTAATTCTTTAGGATAACCTAAAGTCAATAAATTAACTACACGCACACTTTCCGGAACTCCTAAGATTTCTTTAACTTGATCCTGATAGAAGGCACCGATCCAACAGGTTCCCAATCCTAAAGAAGCTGCCTCTAAGCTCATGTGATCAAGGGCAATAGCTAAATCTATAGAATAAGTATGTTCTCCATTAGTCATTATATAGTCAGGATTAGTTCCACACCCGGCTATAACTATCGGAGCCTCTCCCACAAATTTTTGGTTTTTGCAGGCAGGAACCAATTTTTTTCTTAAATTTTCATCCTTTACTACAATAAATTTCCAACCTTGCCCATTGCTTGCTGAAGGAGCTAATCTACCGGCTTCTAAAATCTGCTGAAGTATCTCTTCTGGAATTTCTTTATCCTGATAACTTCGCACACTCTGTCTTTTTTTAATTGCTTCTAATACCATACTGCTTTCACCTTTTGAATTTTTAATCTAATTTTTTTATATCTTCTTTTTCTAATGTGTCTTCCAGATTATCCAGCTCTTTTAATTCATCCTGTGCTTCGGAATTTTCTAAAGTTTCTTTTTCTTTTTTCATCTTAACTTTTCTCCTTTCTATTTATCAATAATTTTCGTACCTTATTGTCTATTCTCCTTCCTTAAGGAAAAGAGAAATATTTTATACAATTATAATACTTTTTATCATAATACCAAAATTTTTTACTCGGGTATTCAAAAAATATTATTAAAATTTTGCAAAATTATTTTGAGGTGATATAATAAGTTTGTGCGGATGTAATTTTTTTTAAACTACTTTTTGGGTCTTTTGGGAGGTTTTTATTATGAAAATTACCACAAGGCAAAAAGAATTTTTACAAACCTTAATAGATTTATACCAACAGAAAGCCTCTCCTATCCATTATTCAGAAGTCGCCCATACATTAGGAGTAAGTAAATGGACCGCCTATGATATGCTACAATTGCTCTACAAGGAAGGTCTCCTGGAAGTAGAATACCTAATCCCTGAATCGGATAGCTATAAATGGGGTAAATTAGGCCGCTCTACCATAACCTTCTTCCCTACTAAAAAGGGATACACCGTCTCTAATCTTCCCCAAAGGAAACTTTCTACAAAAGCAGCTGAGCTTAATAAATTAAAAAAAGAAATTATTCAAAAATTTGAGGAAATTAAAGGAAAGTTTAACCTAAAAGACCTGTTTAAAGAAGCCTTGGAAACAAAATCCCCCCTTATTTTTTGTGCTTGTGTATTGCTTGTTTTAATCCTTCTCATTAAAAAAATTACCGAGGGAATAGCCGAGATAAAATTATTAAGCCAAGTAATTCCTCTAGATGCAACAAATACCTATATTGAATTAGCTCTAATTGTCTTTGTAGGAATGTGTTTTGGGGTTCTAACCAAATATATAAATAATATTCCAAACTATATAACCAGCCCAAATGATAACTTGGATGAATATGCAGATTACATTCAAACCTATAATCAATATGTTTCTCAGATGGGTAAAGAAGAGCAAAAATCATTATTAGATTTCTTAAAAGAAACTTTGAATGAAATAAATATAAAAAGCAAAGAGTAAATTTTTAAAATAATTTTAGATTTTTTTATAGGAGGAAAACATCGTGGATTATTTAGAAAAGTTTAAAAATTATACTACTAAACAGACTGTAAATCTTATTATGAAAGCCTTGGGTAATACCTCTGATGAGAATCTTATCCGGCTAACCTATGCTGCAGAAAGAATTGCCCCCAAGTTCAAACCCAAAATAGGTAAAGTCAGAAAAATGTTTGAGGACAAAGCTCCTGCTTATTTTCTTGCCCAAAAAGCATTAAAGGAGATCCATCCCAATGTTCGGGATAAAATGGTGTTAAATTTTATGATTAATTATATTTTGCTGGGGCCGAAAAATAGAGATAATTTTGAAAAAAAAGAAGGCATTCCTTGTCCTGCTACTATAGTTATCAGCCCTACAATGAGATGTAACCTCAGATGTACCGGTTGTTATGCCGGAGATTATTCTAAAAAAGATGACCTCCCTTATGAGTATGTAGATAAGGTTATAACTGAAGCTAAAGAAATGGGCACCTATTTCTACGTAATTTCCGGTGGAGAAGCTTTTGTTAGAGATGATATGTTGGATATCTATAAAAAACATAATGATGCAGCCTTTATGATTTACACCAATGGAACCTTTATAGATAGAGACATAGCTTTTAAACTCCAAGAGTTAGGTAATGTCGCCCCGGCTATAAGTGTGGAAGGATTGAAAAAGGAGACTGATGAGCGTAGAGGTGAAGGGGTATGGGAAAAAGTAATACAGGCTATGGATAACTGCAAGGAAGCCAGGTTAATTTATGGTTTTTCTATTACCCCTACCAGATACAATACCGAAGTCGTCTATAGCAATGAGCTTATGAAATTATTAACGGAAGAAAAGGGTTGTACTTTTGGTTGGTATTTTACTTATATTCCTATCGGTAAAAACCCTGATGTAAGCCTGATGCAGACTCCGGAACAAAGACTTTATGGTTGGAGAAGAATCAATTACCTGAGAAATAAGTACCCGGTCTTTATCGGGGATTTTTGGAATGATGGAATGCACGTAGGTGGCTGTATTGCCGGAGGCCGCGATTATTTTCATGTAAATGTAAAAGGAGATTATGAACCTTGTGTCTTTACCCATTGTGCTACTCATAATGTAAGAAATGCCACAATTAAAGAGGCTCTGGCTTCTCCCTTGTTTAAGGCCATAAGGAAAAGACAACCTTATTCTGACAATTTAATGCTGCCTTGCATGATTATTGATAACCCCGAGGTGTTAAGGGAAATCGTTAAAGAATGCAATGCTTATCCTACACACGGCAACGCTCATACAGTATTAACCAAGTGCGCAGCCCACTTAAACCAATATTCCAAAGAATATGCTGAACTTTCTAAACCTTTCTGGGAAAAAGTATATGTAAAAGATGAAGGAATGCCTGAAACAATCCCTAAAAAACTTGAAGATGTAAAAAAACTAATTGAGGAAATTAAAAAAATAAAAGATTGAGGATTGTGGGGAGTACTCCTGACTATCGCCCACTCTCTTTTTGAGATATAATCATTCCAAAGATTATCAACAATCCTCCTGCCCAGGCGATGAGTCCCACTTTTTCCCCTATGAGAATGTAGGCAAATATTGCCGCAAATAATGGTTCTCCGGAAAATATAATGGCAGTTTTTGTTGCTGTAGAATGTCTCTGGAATCTGTTTTGCATATAAAAAGCAAGGGCAGTAGCAAATATGCCGGTTATCACAATCGACCACCATATATCAGATGAATAGGAAAGGTGGATAGCCGGTCTTTCAAAAATTAATGCCATGAATAAAGATAATATAAAAACAACGGTTATCTGAGTAATTGCCAAAAGAACATAATCTAATTTTTTACTAAATAATCCTACTGATATGATATGCATGGCAAAAGAAAAAGCACATAATAAAACTAAAAAATCCCCTAAATTAAAACTAAAGCTGCTGTTATAATTTAGAAACCATAATCCAAGGGTAGCCAAAGCCACGCCTATGACAGAGTCCCGAGACACCTTTTCTTTGAGAAGTAAAAAAGAGATAATAGGAACCAGAACTACAGAAAAACCGGTAATAAATCCTGCTTTAGTAGCTGTGGTATATTTTAATCCTACGGTCTGAAGAGTATAGCCTAAGAAGAGAAAAATCCCAATTAGAGAACCCTTCTTCAAAATCATTATATTGAGCTTTTTAAGCCTTTTCCAAAATATAACTACCAGAATCAGAGCAGCTAATAAAAACCGGTAAGCCAAATAAGTATAAGGAGGTATCGTATCAATAACTCCTTTAATCAAGGCAAAGGTGGAGCCCCATATAATCACTATTATTAATAAATAAATTTCTGCTTGAATACTTTTCATATTTACTTCTTCTCTTTCTCTTTAAAATAATTTGTAATTATTTGTTCTTGAGCTATTATTACCATACAACATTCACAATTTTATATATCTTTTTGAAACCAACCGTTTTCCAATCCTTCTTCCTTTAAAGCCTGTAATGCTTCCTTGTATTCTTCCCTATCTATCCTTCGGGATAAAGGAGGAAATTGGCCAGCCTGGTAAGTCGGAAAATATTGTGCCATTAAGCTAATATAAGTATGAGAAGAAATCTCCCGGGCAATAAAATGCATAATCTTTTTGGTGCCACTTAAGCCCTTAGGTAAAACTAAATGTCGAACAATCATTCCTGAGTGGGCTACCCCAGTCTTGTCTACTGTCAGATTTCCCACCTGTCGGTACATCTCCTTTAATGCCCTCTTCATTATTTCAAAATAATTAGGAGCAGTTGAATATTTCCTGGCTATCTCATTATCAGAATATCTGGCATCGGGTAAATATATGTCCACGACTCCATCAAGTAGTTTTAAAGCATTTACAGAATCATAACCACTGCTGTTATAGATAATGGGAAGACTCAAACCCATTTTGATAGCTGATTTAAGACTCCTTAATATTTGAGGTACAAAATGAGTTGGTGTAACCAAATTAATATTATGACATTTTCTTTTCTGTAAAGCAAGCATAATTTTAGCCAACTCTGATAAACTAACTTTATTGCCATTACCTAACTGGCTTATGGGATAATTCTGGCAATAAACACATTTTAAATTACAGTTGGTAAAAAATATGGTGCCAGAACCGAAGTAACCCACTAGGGGCGGTTCTTCCCCGAAGTGAGTATTATAACTGGAGATTATCACTTCTTCATCCGAACGGCAGAAACCTTTTTCTCTTTCTAAGCGGTTCACCCCGCATTTGCGGGGACACACTTCACAGGGAGAGAGTAATTTATAAGCCTTCTCAATGCGTCTATCAAATTCTTCTTCTTTTATATTTAAATATCTCGGATGTTTTAATTTGCTTATCAATTTGTAATTTTTTCACCTAAAGATAATTTAATACCTCTTCTAAGGAATCTAATTGTAAATAATTTTCTGATAGAGGATCTTCTTCCTCAAATTTCCAACTCAAGTAAGGTATTAGAATACAATTTATGCCCAATTTTAATCCGGGATTCAGATCTGAACGAACACTATTGCCTATTATCCAGGTATCTTTTTTGTCTAAATTTTGTTCCCTTAAAATATTCTGGTATTCTTCTACACTTTTATATCTCAAAACATAGATTGCTGAAAAATATTTTTTTAAATCGGTTAATTGTAGTTTCTTTTTCTGGACCTGGGGATCGCCTAAGGTAGCCAGAATTAAAAAATACTTCTTGCTTAAAATATCTAATACCCGATAAACTCCGTCGACTAATTCTGGAATTTGTCTAAAAACATGCCATCCTATGTCTTCAATCTTCTTTTTTAAAACCGGATTAATTTTTTCGCCATTTATTTTACAAAAATAATCATAAGTTTTTCCCAAACTGAGAGGATATCTTTCTTTCACAAAACCATACTCTTTTATATAGCTAATATCAACTTCATCAAGCTTGATTAAAGACTCTTCGCTGTTGAAACCTAATTCTTGCATAAGTGATGAAAATTCATCACGAGCACGATTATATAACTTGGAAGTCTTGACCAGGGTATCATCTAAGTCAAAAATAATAGTCTTGATTTTCATTCTCTCCTTTTGCATAAATTCTTTATAATTATAACTATAATGATGCGCTTTAGCAAACCCTGTATTCGTATGTCGTATTGTGTATTGCGTATGTAAATACAGTAATAAGTAATGAGTGATGAGTGATATGTAAAAACAGTATATAGTATCAAGTGTATAGTATATGCTGAAAAAATAGAAAAGAGATAGAAAAGAAAAAAAATTAAAGGAAAGAAGAAAAAGAGTTAGTATCGAACATTGTGTAAAGAGAAAGAAAGGTACCAGAGAAAAAGCAGAATATAAAAATCTTTTATAAAATGATAAAAAATGTGTTATAATATTTTTTGTTAAGTAAAATAAATCACCGATTAGTTAATTGCTTTAAACTAAAAACATGCTATTGAAATATTTAGAGAAGCAAAGGTAAAAGAATTTGTTTAAGAATATCTATAGTTGGAAAGAAGGGGAAAATGAAAAGAAATAATAAAGATATTAAAAAAGGGAAAAAATCTATGATTAGAGAACTGTTGGAAACAGTAATCAGTGCCGGTATAATTGCTTTTATAATTATTACTTTTATCGGCCAGGTTACTGTAGTAAGGGGGGCTTCTATGGAGCCCACTCTTCACGATAACGAAAGGCTTATTGCCAATAAGATTAGTTACCGTTTCGAAACACCTGAAAGAGGTGAAATAATAATCTTTAAACCTCCTTTAGAAATAAAACGCAATTATATTAAAAGAATAATTGGAGTTCCGGGAGATAAAATTGAAATTACCGATGGAGAAATATATATTAATAGTGAAAAATTAGAAGAGCCTTATGTAAAAAGTAGATCGTATGAGAATATTCCTCCTACAATAGTACCTGATGATTCATTCTTTGTCTTGGGAGATAATAGACCTAACAGTAGTGACAGCAGATATTGGGGATTTGTCCCTCGTAAGAATGTTGTAGGTAGGGCCTGGATAATTTTTTGGCCCTTGAATAAAATTAGATTACCGTGAGAATATTGACCGATTAACCGATTGTCCAATTAACCAATTAAATTAGTCGTTAGTGAATAGTCGCGATGCTTAGTTAGTTGGTTAACTAGTTTGTTGGTTAATTAGTTTAGTATTAATTTTTCAATATCTCATTCCTCAACCAGCTAACCAGATAACCAACTAACCAGATAACTAAATAAGAGATACGAATTTATTTATACGTTTCAATAAATCTTTTAATCGAACGGTCATAAGTCCTCTCCACCTCGGGAGGGAATAGACATCCGGGAAGTTCACCCAGATTCCAATGGTAAGCAATACATTCACAACACTTACCCTTTCTACTGCAGGGTTCATAAGTACAGGTGCAATTACTCTTGTTTTTTTCAATATTACATTCCATTACTTCTCCTCCATATTATTCTAAATTATGCTTAAACAGCTTGTTTTAATAATGCTGAACTATCTTAATCTTTTTTATTTTCATTTAAATCAATTATAATTTAAAAAATATTTCAGTTCAATCCTTTTATTAAAAAAGAATAGGTTCATGTTAGTGTAAACTTTGGATGGGATATTTAGATAAAAAGAAGAATGCTACTTTTTTTATCTTTCCCTCCTCTTTCTTAACTTGATACTATATACTATATACTCGATACTTTCTTTATGTTCATTTATTTTTTGAACTGCCTCATAGATTATTATATAATAAAAAGGAGTAAAAAAATTTACTAAATTTAAAATTAAAAGGAGTAGCGAAAATGAATTTAAATAAAAAATTTATATTTTTAGGATTAATTTTAATTTTTACTATCACTAGTTTTGCTATGTTTTCTTTTGCCAGTGAAGAAAAAGATTATATTAATAGGGCTTTAAAATTAATTGACGAAGAAAAATATAATGAAGCAGTGGAAGAATTAGAAGAAGTCCTAATAGTAGTTAGAAGTAAAGCCGACTTAAAATTTGTCAATGTGACATTTACTGATGAAGAGGCCTGGGGATTTGGTATGTATAACCAAAGAGAAGATGCTATATTTGCTCAAGGTGAAACTTTCCTTATGTATGGTGAAGCAAGAAATTATACCATTAAAGAAATTAAAAAAGATCTTTATGAGATATACATTAAAGAAGATATGTATATCTTAGATAAAAATAACAATGTATTATTCAAACAAGAAGACTTTCTTGACTACCATATAACTTCACATTCTAAAAATTTCGACCTGTTTATTACCAATACACTAACTCAAACTTCTCCCTTCCCTGTAGGTGATTATAAATTTCTGTTAGTCTTAAAGGATGTTTTTTCTGGAAAGACCACTGAAGTGACTATTGAATTTACGGTTGCAGAGTAAATTCCATAGATAAGCAAACAGATAGAATACGGTAATTGGTAATGAGTAACAATTAACTCGGGGCGGATAAATCCGCCCCCTACTTTTTTGGCCTCATCTTTTCTATACGCTAAACGCTGTACGCTAATTTTATTTCTTAATTGGAATCAGGCAGAGAAATTTAAATATACTATCTCCAACGTTTCTAAATTGATGTTTCTCGTTAGGAGCTACATAAATAACTGTTCCTCTTTTTATCTTGGTTTCTTCCTCTCCATTATTAGTAACTCCTTCACCTTCTAAAATAAATACTTCGTGTTCCCAATTATGAGTATGTAAAGGGCTATACCCTCCAGGACCAACCTCAAACAGCCTCATAGCAAAGTTCGGAGCTTTATCTTTATCAGAAATAAGCCACCTTACTTTGACATCTTTGACATCTTCAAAATCTACCGCTTCAGCTTTAACTTCCTTGTAATCTACTATTTTCATCTTATCTTCTCCTTCTTTTTTATTTTAAAATTATTCCTTCTTAAATAAATTAACTTAAAACATTTTTAACCATAGGATAAAAATCTTCTTCTTTTTCGATGAGAGGGATATTTTGTTTAAGGGCTTCCTCTTTTTGAATATCAGTTGCGTAGCTCCAACCGGCTAAAATGACTTTTACTCCTAAGGGTCTGGTCTGAATCAAATGGCTTACCTGATCATCTACAAAATATATGTCCTCGAATTTAATTTGATACAAATTTAGAATCTGCTTCATCTGCTCGGATTTATCTTCACCATATCTCTTATCCAAAATATCTTCCGGTTCAATGGTAAAACCAAAATATTCAGGGGTAAAAGACTTGGCAATTGCTTTTCTTCTATTAGAGGTAGCAATCACAATTTTAGTTCTTTCTTCTAATAATTTCTTTATCCCTTCTATTACTTTGGTATAGGGTGGCTCTAAATTGAACCAGGCTCTATAATTTATATTTTGTAGACTTTCTCGTTCTTTATAAAATTCTTTTTCATAAGCTTCAAGATTAAACTCTACTGCCTTTCTATAATTATCAAATTCTTCTTGACTTTTAACAAATTTATTTTCTTCTATTAATTTCTGGATCAAACCATAATCGGTTGCCCCTCGAATATAAGGTCTAAGGGTTCGGTAATATTTTATCTCTTTCTGATACTGCTTTTTAGTCTCTTCCCAACTTTCGAAAGTAAAAAGTTCTCCTCCAAAATATTTCTTTTTCCCACAACCATATAGTCGTAAGTAAGCGTTATGACCCACAAAAAGCGAGTCTAAAACACTATCTACAATTACTCCATCAAAATCTAAAGCTAATATCTTCAATCATATACTCCTTTAATCTGTTTTATTTTACTAAAGATAGTCTTCTCTTATAGGATAAAAAACGTCCATCATCTTAGTACCTGGCTCTAAGGGAGAAGCTTCATGTTCCACATTGGGGGGAATTACTACTCCTTCACCTACCCTTAAAATTTTAGTCTCTCCTCCTACAATCATTTTTACAGAGCCTGCTACTACAACTCCAGTTTGTTCATGGGGATGTTTATGTTTAGGCATAATAGTAGTATTTGGACCAAATTCAAAAAAGCTTACCATAGTTTTTTTATTTACCACAACCCTTAAATTAGAATCTTCTAAAACCTTTTTTGCTTTTAATTCTTTGACTTTAAAAAAATTTGCTTTTTCCATTATTTTCTCCTTTTTATTATTAAATTTATTAGTTTATCATCAATAATTTCTTACAAAATATGAATTGAAAAATTAAAACCTTTATTTTAAAACTTCCCCCAGGGCTTCCTGGTGAGATTGAAAGGCTAAAACAGGAAGTTGGCTAACCGCAAAAAATTCTGCCTCCTCCGCATCGTCACCGGCACAAAGTTCACCTCCCACTATTTCTGCTTCATAAATTATTGCAACTAAAAAACCATGAATTTCGCTATTATTGGGATAAACCCCTATCAGCTTCTTTGATTTTCCCTTTAATCCGGTCTCTTCGGCTAATTCCCTCAAAGCCGCTTCTATAGGGCTTTCCTCTATCTCCATAAACCCGCTGGGCAGTGCCCATTCA
>Ga0114922_10005243_pt1 | contig 11973 bp, 10 predicted proteins | sample AartaG_FD_100975 | JGI IMG/M metagenome (GOLD analysis project Ga0114922, IMG submission 100975) | Deep subsurface microbial communities from Aarhus Bay to uncover new lineages of life (NeLLi) - Aarhus_00045 metaG | ecosystem: Environmental > Aquatic > Marine > Oceanic > Sediment | place...
GGTTCGCAGCCGGTTCTGGATATCGAGCCATGTAAATCCTTTTTCTTTGAGTACCTTTGCCTCGGAAGCAGCGTTTGCCTCTTCGACAGGTCCACGACAACCCCTGCAGGGCTGACCATAGCTTGGGCAGCGAGCCTTACAGCCAGCTACCGTTAATGGGCCCAGACAAAGCTGGCCCTTCTCAAGCAATAAGCAGGGATACTCTGCCATCTTACACTCTGTGCAGACAGCGTAAGTTGGTAAACGTGGGAGGTCTCCATGCAATAAAGAAGCTACTGCCTGTAATAGCTGCTCCTTCTCAATGGGACAACCCGATATAGCTAAGTCCACTTTGACAAAATTACTTAAAGGCTGAGCACTAATAACATCAAAGACCTTACCTTCAGGGCCATATACCTTCCTTTTGAGTTCCTCGCGGGGTATCTCATTTTTCATTGCCTGCACGCCGCCCCAAACGGCGCAGGTGCCGATAGCAACCAGTAGCTTGGCTCGCTCTCTGAGTTTTTTTAGCATCTGCCTCTCTTTCGGCTGCACCACACTTCCCTCAACGAAGACAATATCCAAAGGACATTCTTCGTCGTTGCCGGTCATGGCCATAGGAAAGAATTTGATATCCAGTGCTCCTGCGATATCAAGAATCTCATCTTCACAATTTAAGATGACCAACTGGTCACCTGCACAGCCTGTTAATCCGTATATTCCTACCGTTGGTTTGTCCATCAGATTGTCTCCATTAGATCATTTCCGGTAAATTTATGGCATCCCAGTAAGTAAATATTGGCCCGTCAAGACATGTGTACTTATAACCAATCATGCAGTGACCACATTTGCCAACGCCGCACTGCATGTTTCTTTCCAGCGACATCAGTATCCTGTCCTTTGAAAAATTTCTTTGCAGCAGTTTTTCAAGGACGAACTTGAACATTATTTCGGGACCACAGATGGCGGCGTATGTCTGAGCAGGGTTAATATCGACGTGCTCAAATAGCTTGGTAACAACACCGGTATGGGCTTTCCATATTCCAGACTCATCTTTATCTACAGTTAGAAGACATTTCACATCCGCCCGGTCGATAAGATTTAAGAGTTCATATTTAAAGAGCATCTCGTCAGGATTTCTTGCTCCATACATCAGGATGACATCCTTAAACTTTGACCTGTTGTCAAGAACGTAATTAAGAAGAGACCTTAGAGGTGCCATGCCCAGCCCACCAGCCACAAGCAAAAGAGTGTTTCCTTCTAATTGTTCGATGGGAAACCCATTTCCATAAGGTCCCCTGATACCTACCATTGTATTTGGAGCCAATTTAAATAAAGCATTGGTAACCTGTCCTATCCGTCTTGCGCAGAGTTCGATAACTCCCGCGTGGGTGGGGGAAGACGATATCGAAAATGGAGCCTCTCCGGTACCTATAACACTTAGCATGACAAACTGGCCGGGGCGATACGTAAAGCTCTTTACCAACTGCTGGTCTTCAAATCTTATTTGGAAAAGTTTATGGTCCTGTATTTGCGGCAGTATCCGAATAATCCTCGCTGTTTGAGGCGTATACGGATTTTGGCAACCTGAACAGTTTTCATGCTTAGACACGAGTCTGGCTCCTTAACTTGTTAACAATCTCAACAATATCAATTCCTGCGGGGCAGTAGGCTTTGCACCGTCCACAGCCAACGCAGCTTGGCCTTCCGTACTGAGTTACAAAACCTCTCTGTTTGTGAAAGAATCTGTTCTTAACTCTCGATGATCGCTCGGCTCTGAAGTTATGGCCGCCAGCCACCAAGGCGTAGTCCTTGAAAAGACACGAATCCCATCTTCTCTTGCGTTGGCCGCTACTTGCATCTAAATTGAGCTCATCAAAAACGGCATAACAATAGCAGGTCGGGCAAACCATCGAACATGTGCCGCAACTCAAGCATTCTTCTCCCACTTCCTCCCAAACTTGGCTTTCGTATTCCAAATCCATAATTTCAGGGAAATCCTGAAGCTGAACTTCTGTCTGAAAACTCTCTCTTCTCTGGATGGACTTGGCTTTATACTTTTCACGATCTTCTTTCTCAACCTGGCAAAATAGTGAATCTGCTGCTGTGACCATATCATCTCCTATACTTGTGCCAACACGGACAAGATAGGAATCATCGATATCAGATAAGAATAGGTCAAAGCCGGAGTCAACGAAGTCGGTTCCGGTGGAGCGGCAGAAACAGAACTCATCCGGAGTACAATCCAGCCCAATAATCACCGCATTATTTCTTTTGGCAAAATAATAGCTATCGACATATCTACCGCTAAAAACCAGATCGAGTATCTTCAGGCCATGGATATCACAGGGATGAACACCGAAAATGATATATTTCTTATCTTGCTCTTCAACTGGTACCTCATAACCCTTCTGGGCACAAAAGTTGAACATGGTATCTACAGGCTTGAAGAAATATTTCTTTAGCGGCAGAATGGTTCTGTTGCAATTAAGCTCTATCTCGGTTAGTTCTGTTACAGGAGCAAAGACAAAACTTTTCTCGCCTCTTTTGACAGGAGCGTGAATCTGGCCAAAAGAGTTCAAATGGCCAATAAATTCTGCAAGGTTTTCTTTAGGTAATTTTACTATTTTCATTGTTCCGCCTTTGGTAAAAAAATGCTGAAGGTAGTTCCTTTGCCAAGTTCGCTGGTTACTTTGATAGAACCGTTATGAGCCCCGATTATTTTCTTTGCTATTGGCAGCCCCAATCCGCTGCCTGTAATGTCACGAGTTTCTTTAGTTTTGGCTCTGAAAAACTCGTCGAAGATAAAATGCAAATTTTCCTGAGAAACGCCTGTTCCTGTATCAGAGATCTCCACTATTAGGTGGTCGCCGTCCTCTTTCGTATTTATAGTCACCGTCCCACCTTGGCGATTGTACTGTATTGCATTGCTGAGCAGGTTTGTGAACGCCTGTTTCAAACCTTCTCCATCGCCCTGAGCTCCAGGAAGGCCGTCACAAAAACCCGTCTCCAAGGTAACTTTTTTAGCCTCTGCCAGTGGTTTCAAAAGTTCTATGGTTTCAGAAAGAATAGGACCTAAAGCTACAGGTCCGAAGCTGTTTATTAGCTTACCGGCTTCGATACGTGACATATCAAGCCAATCATCAATGAGTTTTAGCAAACCATCGATACGCTTAGTTACCTGTTCTATCAGTTCCTTCCGCTGGCCAGCCCACTCGCCTTCGAACGCAAAACCTTCCAGGATTACATTAAAATACTGCTGAATAGAGATAAGCGGTGAACGCAGTTGATGAGAGACAAGGGTGATAAAATTTTCTCTCATCGTTTCTTTTTCCTGTCGCAGCCGTGCAGACTCAAGGGCAAGTCTTCTTTTTTCCAAACCCCTACCAACAATAATCCTGAGCTGGTCAGGTGTAAATGGTTTGGGGATAAAGTCATAAGCGTTGCGTTTCATTGCTTCCACGGCTGATTCTATGGTTGCATAGCCGGTGATAACTATAGAAACAATGTTCGAGTCAATCTCCGCGATTTTTTCCAAGAGTTCCATTCCACTCATCCCGGGCATCTTGAGGTCAACCAGGACCAAATCGGGTTTTATCTCTCTTACTTTTTGTAAACCGTTATCCCCATCCTCGGCGGTCTCAGTCCGGTATCCGTCTCTATCCAATACCTGACAGCAGGAATCCCGCATGGATCCATCATCATCAATGACCATGATACAATCTCTTTCTTGCATCTTTTTCTCTATTCCTGGAGAAGTTTCTCCACCCGTTTCAGCATATCCTCTGTTTCGACAGGTTTCTCCATATAGTCGTCCGCTTCAAAGTATTCTTCGTCTGTGACAGGCGAGAATTTAAATCCTGTCTCTTCAGTAATAGCCGATACCGCCAATACGGGAATCCTTTTCATTTCAGGGTCATGCTTGAGCTTGTAGCAGATGTCAAAACCATCGGTTAACTTCTCCATCATAATATCAAGGACAATCAGGTCTGGTTTCGTTTCGTAAATTTGCTCCAGGGCCTCTGCCTTATTACCGACGGATTGCACTTCGTAACCCCTTGGGCTCAGAATTGCTTCTATCGCCTTGACAAAAAGTGGATCGTCATCAACAACTAAGATTTTTGCGGGCTTATCCATTTTTTTCACCTTCTTAACCTTTCCCAGTTTTTCGAACACATCTCGAACTGCTTGCCTCAACTCTTCTCGGTCAAAGGACTTTATGTAATAGTAGAAGATATCCTGCCTTCGTACATTGGCTTCTAATTGGGCAGTATTCTCAGATGCGGTCATAATTATCTCGATTTTTGGGTCAATCGCTTTCAAAATTGAAACTGCCTTAAAGCCTTCCATCTCAGGCAAATCAACATCCATAACGATACAATCAAATTTTACATCGTTGATCCTTTCTGCTGCATCTTTAACACATAGACTTACTTCTACATCATAATCTTCGCTAATAAAGACAGACGATAGCTCTTGAGCCGCTTGGCTATCGGGGTCCACGATTAAAATTCTCTTATTTCCAGATTCCATTTGAGATGACTGTATCCTTTCTCGCGCACTCTCACATAACTTATTTATTCTGTTGTTGTAATTCTTCCAACCTATATTCTCTGAAGTCTTCCCAAGGTGGCATCACATCATAGAAAAAGTGTTTTTCTAATTCAGGTTGTACTCTTTGAACTAAATTCAAGTATTCGTCTAAGATTTTCTCCTCTAATATTTTTAGCTTAGCTTCCATTTTTTGCTCCACCTAACATCAGGATCCAGCTGGATTTTCCAAGCCTCAACGGTGTTTTTCAAAAGCATGGCCGTCGTTACGGGTCCTACACCCCCGGGTACAGGTGTAATCAGAGAGGCTTTTTCTTTCGCTTCTTCAAAGACAACATCGCCAACAATCTTGCCTTCGACCCGATTTATCCCTACGTCAATAACTATTGCTCCTTCTTTAATCATGTCTCCTTTGATTAAACCAGGTTTACCTACAGCCACGATCAGTATCTCAGCTCTTCTTGTATGTGCAGTTAAATCTCGAGTAGCAATGTGACAAACGGTCGTGGTAGCTGAGTCAAACGGAGAAGATAAAAGAAGAAGAGCTAAAGGCTTTCCCACCAGTGAGCTATGACCTACAAGGGTTACCTGTTTGCCTTTGATGGAAGTTCCGGTACTTTTAATTAATTCCATCACTGCTAAAGCGGTACAGGGGATAAGTCCTGGCCAGCCATACATTAGCAATCCCATATTTTCTGGGTTCACACCTTCTACATCTTTTGAAGGGTCGATTGCTTCTTGTACCTTTTCAGCATCTATCTGTTCAGGTAAAGGCATCTGAAGGATAATCCCAGTTATTTTGCTATCTTGATTCTTTTCTTTGATAAACTGAATAAGTTCCTCCGCACTAACCTCTTGGGGTAATTGCTGAACTTGGTAATTGATACCAACCTCTTCACACCCTTTCTTCTGGCTTTTCAAATAAGCTGCCGAAGCAGGATTCTCTCCCACCTGAACCGCTAAAAGAAGTGGAGAAAATTTATGTTTCTCTTTCAACTTGACTATTTCTTCCCTTACCTCTTCTTTCGCCCTTCTTGCCACTGCTTTGCCATCGATTAATTGAGCTCCCGTTTTTTTCTCATCGCTTAATTGAGACAGCCCTCTTCTAACGGCAATTCTCAATTGGTCTGGGGTGAATGGCTTGGGCAAAAAGTCACAAGCGTTGCGCTCTATTGCCTCTGCAGCCCATTCTGTATCGGCATAGCCAGTGATGACTACAGGAACAATGTTTGGATCGATATCTCCGATCTTCTCCAAAAGCTCCACACCGCTCATTCCAGGCATCTTGAGGTCAACGAGGACTAAGTCAGGCTTCACCTGCTTTATCATCTGCAAACCACTATCCCCATCCTCGGCTCTTTCTGCACGGTATCCGTCCTCGGTTAATACCTGACAGCAGGAGTCCCGCATAGCTTTCTCATCATCAACGACCAAGATCGTAGCCTGTCCCGGTCTCTTATGCCCTTCCTCTGACGATCTCGTGTCGATGCCTGCTGCTCTTTGATTTTTCTTATTTATTGATTGTGCTTCCATTTTTTCTCCTTGTATTTATTTCTTTTCCCATTTAAGCAGTTCAGTTACTTTTCCTAATGTCCCTCCTTCTTGAATCTCCTTTCTTATACGGTTTTCTCTCTCCAACACATCCATTGCACGGTTAGTGAACTCTGTTGCTTTTTTATTAGGTATGATTACCACTCCATCATCATCGCCAATAACCCAATCCCGGGGGAAAATTCTTATTCCACTAATATTTACTGGTACACCAATTTCTCCAAAACCTTTAGGTTCACCAGCGGTAGGTGTTATAATTTTGGCGAAGGCAGGAAACTTCATCTGACGAATTTCTATTACATCCCGAACCGCCCCATCAATCACCACGCCAGCCAATTTTTTCCCCTTTGCACTATGAGTGGCTAATTCTCCCCATACCGCTGGACCTACTCCGCCGGCATCAATTACAATTACATCTCCTTCTTCAGTTTGATCAATTGCTTCTACTGGTTTAGCCCAATCACCTGGATAAGTTCTCACAGTAATTGCTTGGCCAACCATTTTTGTTCCTGATGTGATAGGAAAAATCTCTCTTAACGCTTCTTGACGGTGCAGAGCATCAGAGATATTTGCTGTTGAAACTTTCTCCAAGGTCTCTCGAATATTTTCATCAGTAATCCGTTTGAAAAGTTTGGTCTTTATACTGATTTTTTTGTCAATAGCTTTCCTTATTTCTTGAGTCGCCTTCTGCGCATCTTTAGACTTGGTTATCGCTCCACCAACGATAAGTATAGCTGCTCCTGCTCCTACAGACTTGGACGCATTTTCCGAATTTATTCCACCAGCTACAGCAACGGGGATATTTACTTCTTGAGTGACCCGGCTAATCTTCTCAAAGGATATTTTCCCTTGCATTTGCTCATCAATTGAAGTATGCAGGCCTAAATAATCAGTTCCCATCTGTTCGATTTCTTTAGCTCTTTTTAAGAATTCAGGCACTTCTAAAAGGTCTACCATTATTTTTGCACCATAGTGCTCCCCAGCTTGAATACACTCCCTAATAGTAGAATTGGAAGCTACACCTAATACAGCAACGATATCTGCTCCTGCTTTGGCAGCAGATTCTACCTCAATCCTTCCAACATCCATTGTTTTCATGTCAGCTACAATAGTATGATGAGGGAATCTCTTTCTTAATTCTCGTACACAATCCAGTCCGACACTTTTGATTAAAGGTGTACCTGCTTCCAACCAATCCGCTCCACCAGCAACTGCTTCCTCAGCTAACTTTAGTGCGCGAATTAAATCAACAAAGTCCAAAGCTATTTGCAATATTGGTTTCATCTTTGGCCTATTATTTGTAAGATGATTTCTCTTTTCCGAGGGTGATTATCAAAATCGATAAAAACGATTTGTTGCCACTTACCCAACTGTAAGATGGTGTTTTCAAATGGAATACTTAAGGAAGGACCTATTAAAGAAGCGCGAATATGAGAATGGGCATTACTGTCTTCATGCGTCAAGTTATGGGAATATTCTTTTTCCTCGGGAGCAATGCGCTCAAAGGTCTGCCGTAGATCATCGACTAATCCGGGTTCGTATTCCATGGTGGTTAACCCACCGGTAGCTCCCGGAATAAATAAATTTACTAAACCTGAATTTAATTTGGTACCTTTGAGGTGTTTCATCACTGTATTAGTTAAGTTAATAATTTCACTATTTCCTTGAGTAGAAAAGTGCATTTTTCTGCTAACAAGTTTCATTATTTTCTGTCCTTTAACCGGCTCTCTGTGTAATCACCTACCGAAAAGTAATATTCATCGCACATATTGCGATGACACAAATCAGCACGAACATTTAACTTCGTTCCGCAATATGACCTTGCAACTTTTGTGCCAGATAACAAAACAGCCACTCAGGATTTTCCTAAGTGGCTGATTAGAAAGGAGTTATCTAAAGTTTTATAAGTGTTCCCAGCTTTCTAAGATGGTTCCTGATATGGGGCGTTTCTCCCCAATAATGGGGAGTGTTGTGCCAGAGGCTTCTATTCTATTGCATATCTTTTCAGCTTCTCACGCAGGGTTTTGCGGTCTATTCCCAGAGATTCTGCTGCCTTGCCTTTGTGTCCATTGAACATCTTAAGCGTCCTGGCTATATGCTCTTTTTCCACATCAATAAGACGTTGAGCCTGGCCCGCATCTGACTTTGAAGGCGTCTGGACAGTCAATCCATAATATAACAAGTCGGAGGGTTTAATCATATCGTCTTCGGTTAATACGACAGCTCGCTCAATGGCATTCTCCAGTTCTCTGACGTTTCCCGGCCAATCATATTCAACCAGAGCTTTCATGGCTCGATCAGAAATAGCCTTTATGTTTTTACCTCTTTTTTTGTTATACTTGCTTAAGAAGTGGTTAGCCAGCAGTGGAATATCATCTCTTCTTCGGCGCAAAGGAGGAAGTGTAATAGGAACAACGCTCAAGCGATAAAACAGGTCTTCGCGAAATGTTCCAGCTTTTACGGTTTCCTGTAAATCTCTGTTTGTGGCGGCAATAATCCGCACATCAACTTTGACGATCTGAGAACTTCCAACTTTTGTGATTTCTCTTTCCTGGAGCACGCGAAGCAGTTTTGTCTGAATATTTGTGCTAACATTGCCAATCTCATCAAAGAAAAGAGTGCCGCCATTTGCCAGCTCAAACCGGCCGTATTTGGTTGCTGTGGCGCCCGTAAAGGAGCCCTTAACATGCCCAAATAATTCGCTTTCAAAGAGATTTTCCACCAAACTACCACAATCTACAGCTACAAACGACTTGTCTGTCCTGCTGCTGTAGCGATGTATCGCTCTTGCTATAAGTTCTTTGCCGGTACCACTTTCGCCGGTAATAAGAACAGTAGTATCGGTTGGGCCTACTTTGTGTACTAACTTCTCAACCGCTTTCATCACTTTGCTGCTACCAACGATTACATCGGGGCCGAGGCTTGCTTTCAGCTCGCCTCGCAGCAGGACATTTTCAAGGGCAAGGGTTCTCTTATCTAATGCTCGTTTAACTATTACCCTGAGACTATCGGGTGTGAAAGGTTTAGGGATAAAATCGTATGCCCCTCTTTTCATGGCCTCGACGGCGGATTCCACAGTTGCATACCCCGTAATAACAATGACCATAGCTTCAGGGTCACTATCTTTTATCTTCTTTAATACCTCCATACCACTTAAACCGGGCATTTTCAGATCAAGGATGATTAGGTCAAAGGATTCTTTGGCCAGCATAGCCAGCCCTTTCAGGCCGTCCTCAGCCACTTCTACTCTGTTCCCATTTCGTGAGAGCGCCTGCCGACACGAATCTCGCATTGTTGCCTCATCATCAATTACCAGGATGTTAGCTTTTTTAGCCACTTAGCCACCCTCTCGCTTTAGAGGTAATCTGATAATAAAGCTGGTTCCTTTACCATGTTCACTTTTCACTTCTATGGTTCCCTTATGTCTGGCAATAATTCCATGGCTTACAGCCAGCCCAAGTCCGGTTCCACGGCCAACTTCTTTGGTGGTAAAGAAAGGATCGAATATCCTCTCGCGGTCTTTTTGTGAAATACCACAGCCAGTATCAGTAAAACTGACTTCGATATATTCATTATCTGATAACGTTTTGGTTGCAACCGTCAACTCACCTTTGCCTTCCATAGCCTCGGCAGCATTTAGAATAATATTCGTAAATACCTGTTGAATTTGACCGGCATCTATCAGAATTTTCGGCAGAGAAGGAAGATTGCAGGATATTTTAACATTTTGAAATAACGCCTGATTTCTGACTAAATCTAATGTCCGCTCCAAAATCTCATTTACATCCGATTGTTCTACCTTTGGTTCGGTCTGACGAGCAAAATCCAGGAGTCCTTTTACAATATCCTTACACCGGGTAGCCTCCATAATGGCTTTTTCCAGGTTCTTACGCAGAACATCCTTTTCATCCAAATCTTCCAATGCCAAATGAGTATACATCAGAATCCCACCAAGGGGATTGTTGATTTCGTGGGCAACTCCAGCAGCCAATTGCCCCAACGTAGCCAGCCTTTCTGATTTCATTATCTGTTGGCTGGTATATTCTTTTAACTTGTCGTCTCTTTCCTTTAGAGAGGAAGCCATAAGGTTGAATGTTTCTGCAAGTTCTGCTATCTCATCTTTTCGCGTAGTCCCGACTCGGTAATCAAGGTCGCCCTTTGCCCAGCGACCGGATGCAAATACTAAGCGTTTAATCGGCTGCAATACTCCCTTAGCGAGAAAACTGGAAACAACCAGAGCCATTACCATTCCTGCAAGCATTATCCCTAAGAATATTAGGATAGCTCTGTTTCGCATATCCATAAATTTTTCTTCTAAAACTCCAACATAGAGCACACCAATTATCTTTTCATTTATATCCTTTATTGGCTCGTAAGCGGCGATATACCAGTTATTCACGACAAATGCCCTGTCTATCCAGGGCAGCCCTTTTTCCAGCACCTGCTCGTATACCTCTTCAGATAAGCGAGTACCAATAGCACGGCTTCCGTCCTCTTGCTTAACATTGGTGGAAATACGCAGGTCCCCCTGAAAGATAGTTGCTGTGCCAATATCCTTGCCCTTGTATTTAACTTCCTGGTAGACGATCTCTTTTACCCTATCAACAATCTCATAGTTTCGATTAAGTAAATTGCCGCCGTATAGTACACCAATCAAGTTACCATCATACCCGAAAACAGGTGCAGCGGCTTTTACGCACATTGCTGAACTCTGCTCTGTTTCCAGGCTTGATTTTGCTTTTGGAGTGGGGATAAATTTTATATAGGCCTGTTCAGCCAGGTCAGCTCCTTCTTTTACCAAATCTTCTCTGGGCACAATCACTGTCGCACCAATTATCTGCGTACCCGATAATACCCGGCTCACAAGCTCATCATGTGCTTGACTGTCACCGTAAACAGACGGATTTCGTGACCTGACGATGACCTGCCCGTTTTTGTCCGTAAGGATTAATATATCCAGAGATTCGGCCTTTCTTATCTCCTCGAACTGCCTTTTTAACGTTTCTATATCCTTCTCTAAAAGAGCATTCTTTATAAAGAATCTCTGGGCGGTAAGACGCAACAGGGCTTCAATTCCGCGAATTTCATCCTGATATATGTGCCTGGCAGCATTCAGGTCGGTTCTCACTCTGTCCTGAGCCTGACTGATTATACCTGTACCGATTAACCTTATAGCTACTAAGGTTGCGACCAGGCCGCACATGATAATCACCGCCAAAAAACTTATAATCAGTTTTAACCTTAACGACATTTTCATGGCTTTCCCTGAAAAACCACAGAATTCGTCAAAAATTTACGCTTTCTTGAACAAGTTTCAGGCACCTACATCGTGTTCCTTCTGTTTACGCTATATCTTAATAATACTTCGACTGATAAGCAAGCTTCGCCCAAAGCCCGGTGAACTCTCTATGGAATATTTCAGCCTGGAATTTCGTGAAAGCAACTCCAAAAGTTGTCGATATAGCCGTACAGTTCTACTTTAGTCCTTATTCTTTGAATCGAAATGGGCTGATCTTCTGATACCAAACATGGCTAATCTTGAAACCCAATACAGTATCTCACGCCGGATATTGCAAAGAAGACGGGCCAAACTTACAAAGCTGGGATTACAACCAGTCACCAACCGGTATTTGATCTACTGCATGACCCAAGACAGGGTCGACATTCGTATATACCTTATTTGTCAGATCCGGCGAAGAATGCTCCAATAGCTTTTGGGTAACAGCCGTGGAGATACCGTTCTGAGCAAGCACAGAACCAAAGGTTTTTCGTTTATGCCGAGCTCGGCATAAACGAAAACATGCCGATACTCCGATTATGCCGAGTAAAGTTCTACATAATGGTCCATTAAGCTGTAAAATGGCCCATATTGTACAGTTTAATAAAGCATAC
>Ga0114922_10005244_pt1 | contig 11971 bp, 6 predicted proteins | sample AartaG_FD_100975 | JGI IMG/M metagenome (GOLD analysis project Ga0114922, IMG submission 100975) | Deep subsurface microbial communities from Aarhus Bay to uncover new lineages of life (NeLLi) - Aarhus_00045 metaG | ecosystem: Environmental > Aquatic > Marine > Oceanic > Sediment | place: Aarhus...
CATGAACGATGACGTGAAGCAATAGCATATCGGACCATATAGACAATGATGCCAACCTAACTCGAACGCAAACATGAATCTGAATCCGCCGGAGGGCGGGCAATTCGGTCACATCGTGGGGCCTGTCGGCCACCACGATGTGCTGCGAAGCGCCGCCCCTACCGCGCCCATGCGGATGTTTTGGCCCAGGCGATGGTTGCAGGGCGTTGTGTTCATCTTCTGTTTTCCGCATGCCAGGCACGTGTGCGCCGACGCCAAACACATACTCAGTCCCCCAGCGCAAGCGACAAGACCAGGGCTTGAACCAAGATGTCTAATCACACCCATCGGGAACCGGATCCGCAAATAGCAATTGACAAACGGCCGCGGATCAGTAGAATAGAGGAGGCGTGAAGGTGCGCCGGAAGGTTATCGGGGACCGCTATGGACCAGGTCGACCCCATTTTCGCCGAGCTTGTAATCAAGGAAAGGATCGCGTCGCGCGCGCAGGTAGACGAATGCATCAAGTTGGTGCGCAAGGCCACCCAACTCGGCGCGGCCAGCAACCTGTCCGACACGATGGTCGCCAAGGGCTACCTCTCCCGTGGGCAGGCCGGTGCACTCCTTGCGAAGATACGCCCGGCCGAGATGCAAGTAACCTCGATCGCCGGCTACGAGCTGATCGAAAAGCTGGGCGGCGGCGCGATGGGTGTGGTCTATAAGGCCCGGCAGTTGTCGATGAATCGCCTTGTGGCGATCAAGGTGCTCAAGCCCGCCCTCAGCCTCGACAAGGCATTTGTCGAACGATTCTTCCGCGAGGCCCACACCGCGGCTAAGCTCGACCATCACAACATTGTCCGCGCCATCGATGCCGGGCACGACCAGGGCTATCACTACTTCGTGATGGAGTTCATCGACGGCCCCACCGTGGCTGAACGGCTCCGGCATGGCCCGATGGGCGAGACCGAGGCGCTGAAGATAATTCACCAGGTGGCCCGGGCCCTCGTCCACGCCGAGAAGTACGGCGTTGTGCACCGCGACATCAGGCCTCACAACATCGTGCTCACGAGCGACGGAGCGGCCAAGCTGGCGGACCTGGGCCTGGCAAAAAATCTCGGAGCCGACGGCTCGGCAGCCGCCCCCGGCGAGTTGATGGGCACGCCGTACTACGTATCGCCCGAGCAGGCGCGCGGCGATACTGACCTGGATACCCGCAGCGACATCTATTCGCTCGGAGCCACGCTCTTTCGGATGGTCACGGGGTCGGTGCCCTTCGACGGCGAGACGCCGGCGAGCATCATCTCCAAACGGCTCGCCGAGCCGATTCCGGTCGCACGCTCTTTCAGGCCCGGCCTTTCCATTGCCACAAACAGATTGATCTATCGAATGATGGCGAAGGGCCGCGCACAGCGCCACCAGACGGTTGCCGAACTGCTGGCCGACATCGAAGATGCAATGCAGGAAACAGCTCCGCGTTCCGAATCGCACGCCGCCCCCGCGAGCGCAGCGCGCGAAAGGAAGCCGGCCGGTTGGTCGGGCAAAGTCGGCCTGGCGGCGGGCGGCGCCATTGCTGTTGCAGCACTGGTGGCTGTGATTTGGGTGGCTAACCGCGATAGGACCCCGCAGCCGCCCACGGTATCGCGGGCGGCACAGGCCCAAGAAGCCCTCGACGTAGCCACGAGGTACCGCTTGGAACACCGGGACGATCCGGACGGTGAGATCCGACTGCTTGAGGGGATCGCCGCGGAGTATAAGGGCACCGACTCGGCCGCGCGCGCGGTCCAGCGCCTGGCGGACCTTCGTCGCCGCAAAGAAAGGCACGCCACGGTGGCCCAGCTTGCCGCGCTGCGGGTGCGGAGCACCGACCTCGCAAACGCCGCGAGATACGGCGCGGCCGTGGCGGAGGTCGAGACCTTTGCCAAGGAGCACGCGTCCGTTTTCGCCAGGACCGAAGCCGCCAAGCTCGAGCGCGAGATCGCAGGAAAAGCGGCGCGACATTACGCAGATCTCGCCGGACAGGCCGACGCCGCCTTGGCCCAAGGCTACTACGCGACGGCGCGGGCAGCGCTCAAGCCTGTCGAAAACTTCGGCCTGGCCCAACTCGAAGAGAAGATGAGAATCAAACTGGCCGAGATAGAATCTCGCGAAAAGGACGCCACACAATGGGCCAGGTGGGACCGCATCCAAACCGAAGCCGCAGCGCTGGTCGAAGCCGGCAAATACCGGGAGGCGATCAAGCTGCTCGCAACTGCCAAAGAAATCCCGCTGCCGAAGATTGCAAAGCTCGTGGCAGAGCAAACTGAGATCGTCCGAGAGGCCAAGGAGACTGCAGGCGCAGCGGTCGCGGCAGGATTCACCGCGGCGTTTGACGAGCGCGTGAGGCCCCTGCTGGCAACGCGCAGCTACGAGAAAGCGGAGGAAACCCTCAAGAAGCTCGGGGACGACATCAGGCCAACGACGCGTCTGCTTGAAGACGCCGGAAAGGACATCGCCAGGCTTATTGTGTTGTGGAAGCGCGTGGAAGCACATGCCGCCGCGCTGGAGCCCGGACAGAACCTCGGCGTGGCGGGAAAGAACGTGAGTTTCCGCGGATACAGCGACGGCATAGTCCGATACGCCATGGGCCCGGTCGAAGCGGGGGTACGCCTCACAAAGATGAGGGGAAAAGACGTCATCGCACTGCTCGGGCCGCTTCCACTCACAGACGACGAGCCCGTTGTGCAGTTGGTGCTGTTTTTGCTTTACGACAAGGACGCCGACCCTGAGAGGGCGTACGGTCTGCTGGCAAAGGTGGAGGAAGGGCCCGACGCGCAAAGGTACCGTGTGATGGCCGAAGCGGCGGGCGGGTACGATTTCGGAGTTGACGAACGTGCCGCGGAGGCACCCTTTGCCGAGCTGAAGTGGAACGCGGCAAATGATCCCAAGAAAGCCCTCGGGCTCGTAGGCGGCTTCCGCTCAAAACACGGTCACACGCGATTCTTCAACGAGCACCTGACCGACCTGGCCGCCCTCCGTGCGTCGCAGTCCGTTATCGGAAAGCTGGTGTCGTGGAAAGAGGACCATTACCTTGTGGTAAGGAAGCGCGTGACCTGGCAGGTTGCCAAGGCGCAATGCGCGCGGCTCGGCGGGCATCTAATCACCATCACCACGGCAGACGAGCAGGCCTTTGTGGACAAGGAGTTCGTGAAGCACTTTGTAGGGCAGAAAGCGCCCGAGATATGGATCGGAGCCACCGACGAACGGGTCGAAGGACGATGGAGATGGATAACAGGCGAGAACTGGGCCTACCAACACTGGCTCCCTCGAGAACCCAACGACAAGAACAAAAGAGAGGATCACGCAGAGATCACGAAATTCGGGGACAGAATAGGATGGAACGACCATGAGACCGGCTTGCCGAGGTGGTTCATGTGCGAGTGGAACAAACGCCCGCTGAGGTTCACGCTCGAAAGGCTTCGCGAACTCATCTCGATAGTGGCGCCGGGGATTCTGCAATCCGGTACCGTTGACTATGAAATGCGGCTGGGGAAACAGGCATCGTACACAAGGCGGGGAGTGCCGCTTCACTATGCAATGGTGGCCATCCTCAACCAAGCGGAAGTGCCTTACCAGTGGGATAAATCAGATGAACTTATGGGCGCCCTTGCGGGGCGTGTCGTCGACGTGGCCCTGGCAGACATCTCAGCCGGGGAGGCCCTCGACCGGATCCTGGGTCCGCTGGGGCTCGGCTACAGTATCGACGCCGACGGCGTGATCCTCAAATTGGGCAAGAAACAGGACGGAGTCAGATAGACTGAGTAGCTGCGAGCTACGGGGGGAAACGTATGAATCAGATCGACCGCAGTTTCTCCGAACTTGTGATCAGGGAAAACATCGCTTCGCGCGGGCAGGTGGAGGAATGCGCCAAGTTGGTCCAAAAGGCCGCCGGGCTCGGCGCGATGAGCAACCTGCCCGATACGATGGTCGCAAAGGGCTACGTGTCGCGGCGGCAGGCCGACGCACTCCTCACGAAGATGCGCGCCGCCCAGGCCAAAGTAACGTCGATAGGCGGCTACGAGCTCATCGAAAAGCTCGGCCAGGGTGCGATCGGCGTCGTCTACAAGGCCCGGCAGTCGTCGATGAATCGCCTCGTGGCGATCAAGGTGCTCAGGCCCGCCCTGAGTCGCGACAAGGCTTTTCTCGAACGCCTCTTGCGTGAGGCCCGCGCCGCGGCCAAGCTGGATCACCACAACATCGTTCGCGCCATCGATGCGGGCCACGAACAGGGCTATCAGTATTTCGTGATGGAGTTTATCGACGGTTCCACGCTGGCGCAACGCCTGAAACAAGGCCCGCTCGACGAGGTCGAAACACTCAGGATCGCCCACCAGATGGCCCAAGCCCTCGTCCGCACCCAGCGCCACGGCGTGGTGCATCGCAACATCAAGCCCGGCAATATCATGTTGACAAGCGACGGGGCGGCCAAGTTGGCAGACCTGGGCCTCGCGAAGAACTTCGAGACCGACACCTCGGCGGCCGCGCCCGGCAAGCCGCCCGGCACGCCGTATTACATGTCGCCCGAGCAGGCGCGCGGCGAGACCGAGCTGGATACCCGCAGCGACATCTACTCGCTCGGGGCCACCCTCTTTCACATGGTCACGGGCTCGCCTCCTTTCGACGGCGGAACGCCCGCAATGATCATTTCGAAGCGGGTGACAGGCCCGATCCCGGTCGCACGGTCATTCCGGCCCGAGCTCTCAGTCACCACTAACCGATTGATCTACCGGATGATGGCGAAAGCCCCCGCGCAGCGATACCAAACTGCCTCCGAGTTGCTCTCCGCCATCGAAAAGGCCATGGGGGAAGCGCCGCAGAGCGAGGGGCACGCGGCAGAGGACGCCCACGACGGCATCGCGGCCGAAAGCAAGCCGGAAGGGAGGTCGGGCAAGATCGGTTTGCTGGCGGGCTGTGGGGTGGCCGTTCTGGCGCTGGCGGTCGGCATTTGGCTGGCCAATCGCGGCCCGGCGCCTGACCCGCCTGCACCCCCGCCGACTGAGACAGCCCCCTCCGTCGCCGCGACAACCCCGCCCGTCGTCGCGACAACCGGCCACGGCGAGCAAGATCCGGATAATACCGGCGGCGGGGCCGAGCCCACAAAGATCGACCCGGTCGATCCCGTTGGGCCGTCTGAAGAGCAATTGGCGGACCTTCGCCGCCGGGAAGAAGAACAGGTGCTGGCGAACGAGATCGTGCGTCTGCAGGCAAGCTGCCGCAAGCTCATCGAGGCGGGGAAATACGGAGAGGCCGTGGGCCAGGCAGATGCCTTCGAAAAACAGAATGCGGCCGAGCTTGCCCTGCGGGTGGCGGCTGACCTGAGGTCCAAGATCATGGCAGAGGCCACGGAGCGCTACATCGACCTCACGCTGCAGGCCGATGCCGCCATGGGAAAGGGCGACTACGCAGCGGCGCGGGCGGTACTCGAGCCGATGGCGAGCTTCGGCCTGCCGGAGTTCGCCGAAAAGATGAAAGAAAAGCTCGGACAGATCGACTCTCGCGAGAAGAACGCGGAACAGTGGGCCAAGTGGGAGCGCATAAAGGCCGACGTCATCGCCTTGAATGAAGCGGGTAGGGCTCAAATGGCGGTCGCACTGCTCGAGACCGCGAAAAACCTGCGGGTGCCGAATATTGCTGAGCTGATCGCCCAGCAGGCCAAGGCGCTGCAGAAGACTCAAGGAGCCGCCGCCGAGGCCCTATACGTTGTCGTATTCGAAGAGCACATAGAGCCGCTGCTGGCCGCAAGAGATTACGCCCGCGCAAAGGAGACCCTCGAGAAACTCAGCCGCAACGATGACCTTACCACGGTGGCCGAGTACTTCGAGCGGGGTCGCACCGACATCGCCCGACTGGCCTCTTTCTGGGAGAGCGTGGAAGCACGGGCCGCCGCCCTGGAGCCCGGACAGAGAATTCAGGTAGGTCGAAAGCAGGCACGGTTCGTGAGCTACAAGAACGGCATGATATCGTACCGCGCGGGTTCGGCCGAGGCCGGCATGCGGCTGAGCAAGATGAAATCGAAGGACGTGCTCGCGCTCCTGAATCCGGCTCGTCTGACGGAAGACGAGAGTCGCATCCGGACCGCCCTGTTCCTTCTGCATGACAAGGACCCCGACCCCCTCCGATCGTTCGACCTGATGGTTGAGGTCGGCCCCGGGCCGGACATCGATCGATACAAGAGGAAGATAGCCCGGGCCGCCGGCAGGCACTATTTCCCCGACGATGAGAAGGTTGCGGAGCAGGCGTTTGTAGAGCTGACAATGAAGGCGGCAAGAGCCCCCGACCTGCTGGATGTGCTGCTGAACGAGTTTCGGGCGGAGTTCAGGCATACGCGGTGTTTCAACGAGCGCCTCGCCGACATGGCCGCGTTCCGCGCGGCGGTCCCCGCCCTCATGAATCTGAAGGTCTGGGGCGGGCATTGCTATCTGTTCGTGAAGCGAACAGTATCGTGGCATGATGCCAAGTCGCGATGCGAAAAGCTCGGCGGCCATCTTGTGACGATCACTTCCGCTGAGGAGCAGGCCTTCATAGCCGAGAAGGTGACGACAATAGGCTGGCTCGGTGCCACCGACGAAAAGACTGAAGGAAACTGGGAATGGGTCACCGGCGAGAAATGGGCCTACAGCGCCTGGGCACCAGGCCAACCCGACGGCGGGTGGGACGACGAGCATTGGCCTGAGCTGGTGGGGTGGGGAAACAGACCCGGATGGAACGACTTGACTGCCGCCGGGCCGCGGCCGTTCGTCTGCGAGTGGGACGTCGAGTTCCTGCGCCTCACGCCGGATATGCTTGGCGAGCTGCGCGTGGCCGCAGGAGCAAAACTCCCGCAGGACATCGCTGCGGAGCACAAAAAACGCCTTGCGAAGGCCGTATTCTACAGGGCTGACGCGCTCCCCCTTCAATACGTGGTCGTCCTCATACTCAACCAGGTGGAGGTGCCCTATCAATGGGACAAGTCGGCCGAGCTGATCGGCTACGCCGCCGCGGCCGGGCCCGTTACCACCGGCGTGCAGAAGATGCCGGCCGGCGCGGCGCTCAAGCGCATACTCAAGCCGCTCGGCCTCGGATATGAGATCGACCATGCCGGACTGCTTCTGAAATCGACCACAGCCCGACCTGCTCAAGGAGACGGAAAGGAACACACGGGCGGGCAGGCCCCGGCGGTGCCTCGATCCCTCGAAGGAAAGGTACACGGCAAGGTCGTCAGGTGGGATCCTGCGACTCTCCGGATCACGCTCGAATACGACTTCAGCTCGCGGGAGCAGCTTGCCGATTGGGAGGGCGGAAAAATAGGGGACGACGAGCGACTGCGCGCCTGGGGCAGCGTGGTTCCCTTCGTCCCGCAGTTCCTGTCGATCGACAGCATCGACTACGACGGGTACTTCATTTCGGGCGGAGGGCGTGTCACAGTCAGGCTACGCGACTGTTTTGAAGCCGAGCTCGGCAGCCAGAACAAGATGCACCTGCTGTATCAAACCGACTGGACCAATCCGCTCATCTCGGCGCCGGCTGAGGGCTTTGGGCGCAACGTGAAGCTCACGGCGAGCATCGAGCTCAAGGGCGGGCAAGTGAAGTGGACGGTCAACAATAAAGTGCTGGGCTCGGCCAAGCTGCAAAAACGGCCGGTCCCTCCGATGCGGGTGGGCCTCGGCCACGTGCTCAGCGACACGAAGTACGATAATATCCGGATCACGGGAATAATCGATGGCAAGTGGCTGGGCTCGGTCGGCCCGAAATAGTGTCTCGTCGAAGGAATCCCTCAAGCTCAATTCGGGACCATTGGCAACATGAGCATAGAGCCAAACTCGCAGCACCCCGGCCGAAGGATATCCCTCGTTGCGGGTGTCTGCATATTGGCGGCGATCGCGGCGGTGATGCTGATCGCGACGCGAGCCCCTGATTCCGCTTCCTCACCAGGTGGGAGAGGCCCAGCCCCCCGGCAGACCCCCGCGGCCGGCGGCCACAACGTCGCCCCACAATCCGACCCGGGCCCGCTCATTCCCGATAAAAGACCCGACAAAGCTGATGAGCAAGACGCGGGCAAGGACGACCCTGACGCCGGCGATCCCGTCGCGGGGGCGGGGGACTTCCCAGCCGACGAGAAGGCCGCGGAGGGGGCGTTTGCCGAGTTCGTATTAAAGGCAACGGGCAAGCCCGATGCGGCGGCGGCTCTGGCCGAGGATTTCCGCGGCAAGTACGGGCACACCCGTTTTTTCAACAAACACCTGGCCGACCTGGCGGTGCTGCGGCGCGCGATTGCCGCGATCGGGCACCTCGTGCCCTGGGGTCGCAGTTATTACTTGCTCGTAAGGGAGAAAGTTTTCTGGCACGATGCGAAGTTTCGCTGCCGGCAGCTCGGCGGGCACATGCTCACAATTACTTCCGCGGCCGAGCAGGCGTTTGTCGTGATGAGATTCATGAACTTCCGGTGGGGCCGGCAGCCGCTGGGAATATGGCTGGGCGCCACAGACGAGCGCACCGAGGGGAAATGGCGGTGGATCACCGGCGAGGAGTGGTCTTACGCCGTCTGGAATCGGGGCGAGCCCAATAATTCGGGCGAGTACGAACACTGGGCGGCGCTCGGCGGACTCGCGGGGAGAAAATGGAACGACGTCAGGTCGACGGAATCGTACTGGTTTGTTTGCGAGTGGGAGAAGGAAACCGTCAAGTTCACTCTCGATTCGCTCCGCGAGTTGATCGCAACGGTGAATCCGACCGTGCGCCAGGCGGCCGCCGAGTACAAGATACGGCTCGCCAGGCGCGTATCTCTCACAGGGGAGTCGGTCCCCCTGCAATACGCCGTCGTCGCCATCCTCAACCAGGCCGAGATCTCGTACCAGTGGGAGAAATCGCGCGAGGTATTGGGCGAGGCCGCCTCGGAGCCCATCGACGTGAACGTCCGCAACATCCCCGCCATCGAAGCCCTCGACCGGATACTCGCCCCCCTCGACCTCGGATTCGACGTTGATAATGTGGGGTTGTTTCTGAAGGCTGCGATCAAAACCGAGGACGGCCCCGGGTAGGTGCCGATGGCGTAAGATTAAGGCGTCCGGGCAGTTGTAGGGGCGTCTTTGCCCGCCGCACTTGCCCGCCGGAGCAGCAGCGAAGGCGGGTGGCGGATAGGCCCCGTCGCGGGGCTGCGGCCCGCCGAGCATAGTATGTGTTTAGCGTGGTCTGAAATGACACGTTCCGTCTTCGAAAGTGCCCCCGACGGGCTTGTCCCGCCGGAGCAGCAGATTGACAGGCTAAACCGTGTTGCCCCGGTGCATCCCGGGCCGCCGCATCCGCCGCAGGCGGATGTCGTTGCCGGCAGGATGCAGGCAACGTGGCCTTCCTTCGGAGCCTGCCGTTTTGCAGGCTCGGAAGAAAGGTCGGCGGCCGCAGAACGGACGTCGGTGTTCTCCGGGCGTAGCCTGTCAATCTTTCGCCCCTGCCGGTCAAGCCGGCAGGGGGCGGTACTGCTTGGGCACGGAGATGTGTCGTTACACGAAAACGCTAAACACATGCCGAGCATAACCTCGGCGAACCTGTCCGAAGGACAGGCCCCATCTGTCCGCAGGACAGACATTGCCTGCCCTCTGAAAGCCTTGATTTCAGGCCATCGCCGAGTAGGTCTGGCGCTTCATTCCCGCCATGGCAACCACATGTTGCCAACATGCCGCCCAACACATTGACGAAAATATGAGATTCTTGCTTGACATCCTGGTTTTCCCGTGTTATAATTCCTGTGGAGGCCAGCGGCTGCCATTGACGTTATGAGGCCACTCGCGGCCTGAGACGATTTTCGATACGACAGGGGGCAAACGATGCGGCGCAGACTCCCGATCGCCATTATCTTCTTGTCCGGCGTTTTCTTCTTCCATCTCACTTGGTTCCCGCCATTCGCTGCCCAGGCGGAGGCAGGCGCAACGTGGTACGTCGATGATGATGCGCCGAACGATCCCGGGCCGGGGACGACAACCGTCAGTGACCTCGACGAGGACGGCACACCCGATCACCCCTTCGATGCCATTCAGGAAGCCATCGACGCCGCTTCCGATGGCGATACGATAATCGTCCGCGATGGTACCTACACCGGCGGCGGCAATCGCGACATCGACTTCAAAGGTAAGGCCGTGCATCTGATGTCCGAGAATGGGCCGGAGAACTGTGTCATCGATGCGCAGGGGACCGAGGCCGAGGAGCACCGGGGTTTTGTTTTTCAGAACGGTGAAGGTGAAGATTCCATCGTAAACGGTTTTACCATTACTGGCGGATATGCGTACCACGTCGGCTCCACATTCTGGGGAGCCGGAATGGGCGGCGGGGTGCTCTACGCGCTGAACTCTTCCCCTACGCTCATGAACAACACTATCACAGGCAACAGCGGCGGGGGCGTGTTTCCCTGGCATGCAGGCGCATGTGTCATTGTCAATAATATCATCGCACTTAATACCGGTGTGGGTATTCGTTATGGCCAGGGAGCAACAGTCACAGGCAACACCATTATCGGAAACACAGGTGCTGGCATAGGCATGTATTTCTCTTCGGGAACCATAGCAAATAACATGATCACCGGGAACTCACCCGGCATAGCCATCCACTACTCGTCGGCCACAATAGTCAATAATACTATCGTGGATAATACATTCAACTGGGCTGGCGCTGGCATACAACTTGTTGGGTCGAACGGCGGGTTGGCGACAATTGCCGGCAACATTATCACCGGCAATACTACCTTGGATGCGTTTGGCGGCGGGTTCGCGTGCACTTCCTTATATACCCTCACCATCACCAACAACATCATTGCGCGGAACTCCGCCACTGGTGAAAACGCGTACGGTGGCGCCATGTACATCGGCGTATCAGCCACAGGCACCATCGCCAATAACACCATTGTCGATAACACGGCAGAGGTCTCTGGCGGGGGCATAGTTTGTCATTCCTCGAATGTCTCTATCACCAACAACATCCTCTGGGGCAACAACGGCAACCTAGAAGTCTGCACCGCCACGTACTCCTGCGTTGAAAACGGGGCCGCAGGGGTAGGCAACATCGACGCCAACCCGCTCTTTGCCGATCCTGACAACGATGATTACCACCTGAAATCGGAAGCCGGTCGCTGGAGCCCCGCGGCAAACGGTGGCGCCGGCGGATGGGTCTACGACGATGTGACAAGCCCCTGTATCGATGCCGGCGACCCCGCTTCGGCCTATGACAACGAGCCCCAAGGGAATGGCGCGCGTGTCAACATGGGCGCCTACGGCAACACTGTTGAGGCATCCAGAACCAGTATTTTCGGGGATGTGACCGGCGATTGCCACGTGAACATACTCGACATGATCGCCGTGCGCAATCACTTGGGCCAGGATGTCGTCACTGGTGACAACTGGCGGTACGACCTGACCGACGACGGCAGAATCAACATCCTCGACATGCTCGTCGTGCGGGACAATCTGAACATGACATGCACCGAGTAGGGTCTGCTTGACTGCAAGTCTTTCTGTCGCCACTCCGTGGCTTGTCGTTTCCGCGTATACCTTTCCCCACGGCTCACGCCGTGGGCTAATGTTGCGCTGCCCCTCCGTGGCATAACTTTCCCCCACACATCCCCTTCAGAAACTTCTTGGCTGTTACAGCCGTGCCGGCTCCGTACGTGTTTAGCGTAGGCGCCGGAGGCGATGATCGCGCCACCTTGCGGACGCGCCGACACCGTGTAACACCTCAAATCGTCCTCGTCGTCGTCGACGAACGTCTTCGTTCGTCGCGCCGCCTTCTCAGGCGGCCGTCGTCGTCGAATGAATCTGCCGCCCCCTGCGGGGGCTCTGTGGTTGGGGGCAACTGTTTTCCACGGGCTCACGCCCAATGGCATGAAATTAAGGATATCTATACGCGGTAATGGCTATATGGAAATCCATGGAATCTACATGGGCTCCTTTGTATCCTGGTCTGTTTGTTACCAAAACCATAGGAAAAAGGAGCC
>Ga0114922_10005245_pt1 | contig 11970 bp, 9 predicted proteins | sample AartaG_FD_100975 | JGI IMG/M metagenome (GOLD analysis project Ga0114922, IMG submission 100975) | Deep subsurface microbial communities from Aarhus Bay to uncover new lineages of life (NeLLi) - Aarhus_00045 metaG | ecosystem: Environmental > Aquatic > Marine > Oceanic > Sediment | place: Aarhus...
TATCATCGCTGTGTTTGCTATCATTATCCGGAAAGAATTACTGATCCCTATCCTGTGTGGAATATTTTTAACCGAGAGCCTTTCCGTCCTGATCCAGGTTAGCCATTTTAAACGGACAAAGAAAAAATATGGTGAGGGAAAACGGATTTTCCGGATGGCACCCATCCATCACCATTATCAGAAAAAAGGATTTTCGGAACCGAAAATTGTAATCCGGTTTTGGATTATCGGGATCTTACTGGCAGTGATTACAATCGTGACACTCAAGATCAGGTAAGGTGGGAAAAACTAATGGAGATGCAGGATGAAAAAGAAAATTGCAATTCTGGGTGGGGGCGAAACTGGTATCGGAGCAGCAGTACTGGCAAAAAAACAGGGGCTTGAACCCTTTGTGTCGGATAACGGTACCATGAAACAAAAATATAAAACGGTTCTTTCAAAATATGGCATTGAATGGGAGGAGAGAAAACATTCCGGTGAATTAATCGGCGATTCGGTTGAAGTGATCAAAAGTCCGGGGATTCCCGATGACGCGGAGATCGTTGCATTCCTGAATAAGAGAAGAATACCGGTCATCTCAGAAATTGAGTTCGCGGGAAGATATACAACAGCCAAAAAAATTTGCGTCACCGGTAGCAATGGCAAGACAACCACATCATCCTGGATCTACCATATGCTGTGTAAGGCAGGAATGAATGCTGCACTGGCAGGAAATGTAGGTAAAAGTTTTGCCCTGCAGGTTGCCGAAGGAAGTTTTGATTATTATGTCATTGAACTGAGCAGTTTTCAACTCGACGGAATGTTTGACTTCAGAGCGGACATTGGCATCCTGATGAATATCTCTGCCGATCATCTCGACCGGTATGGATATGATATTCAGCGTTATATTGACTCTAAATTCAGGATCACGCAGAATCAGACTCCCGATGACTACTTCATCTACTGTTTTGATGATGAAATGACAAGGGCCAATATTCACCGAACAAGGGGAAAGGCGAAAAGACTATCCTTCTCCCTTGAAAAGATCCGGGACCAGGTCGCATATTTGAAACAAGAAACAATTAATTATCACTTTAATAACGAACACATAGCCATGTCAATTCACGATTTAGCTCTTGAAGGAAAGCACAATACTTTCAATTCTATGGCTGCTGGAATCGCCGGTCAGATATTAAATATCAGGAAAGAGATAATCAGGGAAAGCCTGAGCGATTTCCAGGGAGTCGAACACCGGTTGGAGCATGTACTGGTAGTGCATGGAATTCGATTTATTAATGACTCGAAAGCAACCAACGTCAACTCAACTTGGTATGCAATGGAAAGCATGCCGGAAAATGTTATCTGGATCGTGGGAGGAATCGATAAAGGAAACGACTACAGTGTCCTGGAAGAACTGGTAAAGAAAAAGGTGAAAGCAATCATTTGTCTCGGAAAGGATAATAGCAAAATCTATAGGGCCTTTGCGGAATCCACCGAATCAATCCTGGAAACAACCTCCATGACCGATGCAGTGCGTACTGCATATTACCTGGGAAAAAAGGGGGATACGGTTTTGTTATCACCGGCATGTGCCAGCTTTGACCTGTTTGAAAACTATGAAGATCGGGGCAGACAATTCAAGGATGCCGTAAGGTATTTGTAAAATATCATGAGAGAACGAATAGGAAAATTCCTGAAAGGAGATAAAGTCATCTGGGCTGTCATTATTGTACTGTCCCTATATTCTATTCTTGCCGTATATTCCTCTACCGGAACCCTTGCATATACACGGATGGGCGGGAATACTACCTATTATCTGCTGCGCCATGGAGTGATCCTCTCGATCGGCATTATCATTATCTTTGTTACCCATCTTATTCCTTATAAATTCTATTCCAGGCTTTCCCAGCTCTTCCTTTTTTTAGCTATTCCCCTCCTGTTGCTTACATTGCTTCTTGGGACCAGCCTGAATCAGGCTGCCCGCTGGTTGACCCTGCCGGGTCTCGGTTTTACCATTCAAACATCAGATTTTGCCAAACTTGCCCTGATCATGTATATCGCCAGGGTGCTGTCGCTGAAACAACATGAAATCAAGAGTTATAAAAATGCATTTATTCCAATCGTGATCCCTGTGATCATCGTTTGTATGCTGATTCTTCCCGCTAACCTGTCCACTGCAATTATCCTGTTTGCAACAGCATTGATCCTGATGTTCATTGGAAGGATAAGCATGAAACACCTGCTGGCGTTTGGCGGAATAGGAATTCTTGTGGTGGCTGTTTTTATTAGCAGTGCAATATTACTCGATAGGAAAGGCAGAATTGGTACCTGGCAACACAGGATAGAAAATTTTGTTATCGGTGAAGAGAAAGAGAATTACCAGATTGAACAGGCTGAAATTGCAATTGCTACCGGAGGATTGTTTGGGAAAAAACCGGGAAAAAGCGTACAGCGAAATTTCCTGCCACACCCCTATTCAGATTTTATCTATGCCATTATTATAGAGGAGTACGGATTGTTGCTGGGAGCCCTCCCTTTGTTGCTTGCATACCTCTTTTTGCTGTTCAGGGCCGGAGTGATTGTGAGAAAGAGTATCCGAACCTTTCCTGCATTTCTTGCCATCGGACTGGCTATCAGCATTGTTTTTCAGGCAATGATCAATATGGCAGTAGCCGTAAACCTGTTACCGGTCACCGGACAAACCCTGCCCTTTGTTAGTATGGGCGGTTCATCCTTGTTGTTCACGAGTATTTCTTTCGGGATTATACTTAGCGTTAGCAGGGGAGCTGAAAAAATGGAACTGGAAGGTGAACATGAAGCAACATAGGAAAATAATTATCAGTGGAGGTGGAACAGGAGGTCATATTTATCCTGCCATTGCCATTGCCCAGGCTCTGAAGAAAAAAGAACCGGGAATGGATATCCTGTTTGTCGGGGCTTCAGGAAAAATGGAGATGGAGAAGATCCCGGCTGCCGGTTTTGATATTATCGGACTTCCGGTTACCGGACTGAAAAGAAAGTTTGTCCTGAAAAACATTGGGGTGATGATTAATCTGTTGATCAGTATGATCAAGGCAAGAAAAATTATTCGGGGATACAAACCCGATGTGGCTGTTGGGGTGGGCGGATATGCCAGTGGACCAATCCTGACCCTTGCTGTACGCAAAAAAATTCCAACATTGATACAGGAACAAAATTCATACGCCGGAATTACCAATAAAATACTGGCAAAAAAAACCGACAAAATATGTGTCGCTTACGAGGGAATGGAAAAATTCTTCCCGGCAGATAAGATTGTATTGACCGGAAATCCTGTCCGTGAAGAACTCGAAAATATTGAAAAGAAGCGGGAAGATGGATTGAAATATTTTAATCTTGACCCCGGCCTGCCTGTTGTTTTAATCCTTGGAGGAAGCCTGGGAGCACAAACAATAAACGAAAGCGTATGGAAACATCTGGACCTGATTGCCGAAAGCAAAATCCAATGGTTATGGCAGACTGGTAAATTGTACCATACCCAGGCGCTGGAAAAAACTGCTGCCTTGGTAGCAGAAAACCTGAAAGTGCACGAGTTTATCCAGTGTATGGATCTGGCTTATGCAGTAGCTGACCTTGTGGTGTCAAGAGCAGGAGCCGGCACAATCTCAGAATTATGCCTTGTGGCAAAACCGGCAATATTGATCCCTTCACCCAATGTGGCCGAAGACCATCAAACAAAAAATGCAAAAACCCTCGTGGAGAAGGGAGCGGCTATCCTCGTCAAAGATCAGGATGCCAATCAGGTATTAATCCGAAAAACACTCGACCTGGTTGATAATAAAAACCTGCTGAAAGATCTTTCCCGTAACATCGGAATGATGGCAATAAAAAATTCAGCAGAGAAAATTGCAGGTGAGATCATTGCATTAATGAAACAGTGAACAGTGGATTTAGAAAAGATACATAGGATCTATTTTATTGGCATCGGAGGAATTGGAATGAGTGCCCTAGCAAGATATTTCCTGATGGGAGGATATAATATTGCCGGGTATGACAGAACGCCAACATCACTAACCGGTGAGTTGTCAAAAGAGGGATGTCTTATTCATTATCAGGATGACCTGACACGGGTTCCGGATGAATTCAAAAAGCCTGAATCCCGGCATACAACACTGGTCGTTGTTACCCCTGCCATACCACCTGACCATACCGAACTATCCTATTTCAAAAAACAATCGTTTACCATATTGAAACGATCCGAACTGCTCGGATTGATCACCCGGCATGCAAAAGGCATTGCCGTTGCCGGCACACACGGGAAAACTACGGTTTCAACAATGATTGCCCATATCTTGAAGCAATCGGAACTGGATTGCACTGCTTTCCTGGGAGGGATATCAAAGAATTATAACAGTAATTTGATCACCGGAAAAGGCGATCTCGTTGTAATGGAAGCGGATGAATATGACCGGTCATTCCTGCAGCTTCATCCATGGATCGCTGTCATTACATCTGTGGATGCAGATCATCTGGATATTTATGGGAATTATCAAAACCTGGAAGAGGCATTCCTCAACTTTGCAAGTCAGGTCAGTGAAGGAGGAAGCATCCTGATAAAAAAAGGAGTGAAGATCGGCAGGAAATTACCGGAACGGATCAGGACCTATAGTTATTCCCTTGAAACAGAAGCTGACTTTTATGCAGTAAATATTAAGAGAAGAGATCATTTTTATCTGTTTGATGCCATCACCCCCAATTCCAGGATTGAAAATATACACATGGGCTATACCGGGCTGATGAATGTTGAAAATGCAATAGCAGCCATTGGGGTAGCATCACTCCTGAAAGTGCCGGCTGAAACAATCAAAAAAGCACTGCTTCATTTCTCAGGAGTGAAGCGAAGATTCGATATCCAGCTGTACCGTGAAAACCTGGTTTTTATCGATGATTATGCCCACCATCCCGAAGAAATAAAACGATGCATCAATGCGGTTCGTGAACTGTTACCAGGAAGAAGAATAATCGGGATTTTTCAACCGCACCTTTTCAGCAGAACAAGAGATTTTGCTGCTGAATTTGCCCGAAGCCTGGAGCTTCTGGATCGATTGATCCTCCTGGATATATATCCGGCAAGGGAAAAACCGATTGAAGGGATTGACGCTAAACTGATACTGGATCGGACGAATCTGGAAGACAAAATGCTCTGCTCAAAAGCAGAGTTAATCCGGATAATTGAAGAAGAAAATGTTGAAGTAGTGGTTACCATGGGTGCTGGAGATATCGATAGGCTGGTTGATCCAATACGGGAAATTCTGATGAAACGGGAAAATGGGAAATAGATTGGTTCAATGAAAAAACTGAAAAACATATTGATCGCTGTCGGTATACTGGGTTACCTCATCGTGGTATTGGGATTAACCGGGGAAAATTCAAAAAGCAGGATCTGTAATAAGATCGATATCAACATCACCGATTCAATGGAAAATGAGTTTATCACTTCAGAAGAGATATTGGGAATGATTGTCCAAAACAATGACAAATTGTTGGGATACCCCATTAGCCTTATCAATACGGAAGAAATGGAAAAAACATTGAAATGGCATCCCTCGATAAAAAGTGCCGAGGTCTTTGTTTGTGCCGATGGATCGCTAAATATTGATGTTGAACAGCGGAAAGCAATATTACGGATCATTGACCATAACAAGGTAAGTTACTACCTCTCTTCCGATGGTGCAATAATTCCCTGGTCAGAGAAATTTACTATGCGGGTCCTGGTGGCTAACGGCTATATCACTGATGACTTTAATCATAACCGGGTGAATTATGTAAACCAGGCAGGAGAGGGAAACAGGACCAAAGGGCTGTATGATATAGCAAAGTATATCGATAACAACCCGTTCTGGAAAGCACAAATTGAACAAATTTATGTAAGCAGATCAGGAGAGTTTGAGTTAATACCAAGAGTCGGACCCCATGTCGTACAATTCGGTGCCCCGAATGATGTGGAAAGGAAATTTCAAAAACTGCTTGCCTTTTACCAGCAGGAACTTGGCAGAACCGGCTGGAATGGATATGAAATCATAAACTTGAAATACAAGGGGCAGATTGTTTGCACCCTGCGGTAGGAAAAATTCAAAATATTGTAGTAAAAAGATAAAAACAGATCATTATGAATGCCACTGAACAATTCGTAGCTGCAATCGATATTGGAACAACAAAGATTGTATCCATTGTCGGACAAAAAAAGGAGAATGGTAAACTGGAAGTCCTTGGGTTGAGCAGGGCTCCGTCAAAAGGAGTCAAGCGCGGAGTGGTCCTTAACATCGAAGAGACTGTTAATGCCATTCAAAGCACCGTTGAGGATGTCCAATTACGCTCGGGTATCATGTTTTCTGATGTATATGTTGGCATCGCCGATCAGCATATTAAAAGTATGAGAAACCGGGGCTATATCAACAGGGATAGTCGTGATGAGGAGATCACAAAGGAAGATATTATCAAATTGGTAGAAGACATGTATAAAATACCAATCGATGTTGGGGAAGAGATAATCCATGTGCTGCCCCAGAATTTTATCGTTGATAATGAAACCGGTGTAAAAAACCCTGTTGGCATGTCGGGCAGTCGGTTGGAAGCCAATTTCCACATTGTGATCGGCCAGGTTGCCTCGGCAAAAAATATTGAAAAATGCGTGAACCGGGTAGGACTCGCAATCAATGAACTGATCCTTGAACCACTGGCATCTTCCGAAGCAGTATTGACCGAAGATGAAAAGGAGGCCGGGGTCGCACTAGTTGATATCGGTGGGGGAACAACCGATGTGGCAGTATATTACGATAGCATTGTCAGACATACTGCTGTAATCCCGTTTGGAGGGAACGTGGTTACTAAAGATATTAAAGAGGGCTGTGCAATACTGAACCGCCAGGCTGAGTCCCTGAAGATACAATTTGGCTCGGCACTCGGGGATATTGCCCCGGAAGATAAAGTGGTTACTATCCCCGGAATTAGCGGTAGGGATCCGAAAGAGATATCGTTTAAAAGCCTTGCCTATATTATCCAATCCAGAATGGAGGAGATTATTGATGCAGTTGCCTTTGAAATTGAAAATTCGGGATACTACGAGAAATTGTCCGGAGGCATTGTCCTGACCGGTGGAGGCGCATTGTTACGCCACTTGCCTCAACTGTTTAAATTTAAAACCGGAATGGATGTAAGAATTGGATACCCCAATGAACACCTGACCGGTGAAGTGTCCGATGATATCAATCACCCCATGTACTCCACAAGCATTGGACTGGTCTTGAAGGGGTATGAATACCTGAGAAATAAATATGGACTGGAAGGAGAGCATGGATCGGATGAACCGAAAGGAAAAAAAGAAAGAGGAGAACTCCAGGAAGGAGGGAAACTATTTGATAGATGGAAAAAGACCCTTACCGAAATTTTTGCAGAAAACGACGCTAAAATGTAGTGAAACTTATTGGCCCGGATTCTGCACTATGAATCAATGATGCGATGCCGATTCAGAATATGAAACCGTAAAATAGTATAACCATGGCAGAAGATTTAATGAATTTTGATCTACCGGTTGAACGATCCTCAATAATTAAGGTAATCGGAATAGGCGGAGGAGGAAGCAATGCAGTAAATCATATGTTCCAGCAGGGAATAAAAGATGTTAATTTTGTGGTCTGTAATACCGATGCCCAGGCCTTGAATAATAGCCCTGTCCCGGTGAAAATCCAGATTGGAGAAGCGATAACGGAAGGCAGAGGTGCAGGTAATAAACCCGAAATTGGCAGACAGGCTGCCATAGAAAATCTGGATGACATTATGGAAGCCATTTCCAGTAATACCAAAATGATCTTCTTAACGGCAGGAATGGGAGGGGGTACCGGAACCGGAGCTGCCCCGGTGATCGCTAAAGCTACAAGAGAGGCAGGTATCCTTACAGTAGCTATTGTAACCATTCCCTTTCGGTTTGAAGGACAACAGAGAATTAACCAGGCCATTGATGGAATTAATGAACTGAAAGAATGTGTCGATTCACTCCTGGTGATTAATAATGAAAAACTCAGGGAAATCCACGGAAACCTGAAACTCTCCGAAGCATTTTCAAAAGCAGACAATATCCTGACGATAGCGGCAAAAGGAATCGCTGAAATTATTACGGTCCATGGATATGTTAACGTGGATTTTGCAGACGTTGAAACCGTAATGTATAACTCCGGCGTCGCAATTATGGGATCCGGAACCGCCGAAGGAGAGAATCGTTCAATATGTGCCATTGAAGAAGCACTCAATTCCCCATTGCTTAACTCCAACGATATTACCGGAGCAAAAAGTATCCTGTTGAATATAACATCCGGTGATAATGAAATCAGCATGGATGAAGTGGGAGAAATTACAGATTATGTAAATACAGTGGCAGCAGATGAGTCATTAATCATCTGGGGGACAAGCCTCGATAATACCCTCGGAAATACAGTCTGTGTGACCATCATCGCAACAGGTTTTGAATCACACAGTATTCCCGAACTCTATGTCCGCCGTAAACCCAAGGATTTCGTATCCCTCCATGAGAATGGGAAATCCAACGTTCGTGATGATTTTGTTTTTGATAGTGATATGGATAAGAAAACTCAAAGAGAAAAAAACGAGCCACAAAAAACAATTGATTTCGATCTGAACTACCCGGCAGATGATACCGAATTAAAAAAAGAAGAGGGCAAAAGTAGCCGGGGTGACACTGAAGAACTACAGGAAAAATCCAGCAGAAGAATCCAGCAGTTAAAAAGTTCACACAACCTGTTAAAAGAAAAAGGACTGAATTTCAAAGAAGTAGAAGACAATATCGATGAGCTGGAGGATGAACCGGCTTACGTGAGGAAAAATATCAGGATCCGTGGCACGGAACATTCATCGAAATCGAAAGTGTCAAAATATTCTTTGAGTGATGGTGAAGAGGATAAAGAGGCCAAATTAAGATCTGACAATGCCTATCTGCATGATAACGTGGATTGAAAAACGAATCATACAGGGACAATTTAACCCCTGTGAAAAGGATTGAATGCGATATGCGATTTTCGTGGTAAACAAAAGTCCAATGAAAACATGAGCCTGGAAGAGAACATTAACAATGACATGAAAGTAGCAATGAAAGCCAGGGAGAAGCAAAGACTGGAAGCTTTGAGAGCCATCAAGTCTGCAATACTTCTGGCTAAAACCGAAAAAGGGGCAACCCGGACACTGGATGAAGCTACCGAGCTAAAATTGTTGCAAAAACTGGTGAAACAACGGAGGGATTCAGCTGAGATCTACCATGATCAAAACAGAAAGGATCTGTATGACCAGGAGTGTTATGAAGCAGAAGTAATCAGTGAATACCTGCCGGAACAGATTGACGAAGAAACCTTAAAAGCAAAGGTTAAAAAAATCGCTGATGATCTTGGTGCCACCTCTATGGCTGACATGGGAAAGGTCATGGGAGTGGCAACAAAAGAATTTGCAGGAAAGGCTGATGGAAAAACGATCGCCAATACAGTCCGGTCGATCCTGTCGGGCTGATTTAGCTGTCAAACCGGGATGTCCATTTCCGGCAGGTCGGCTTGTTTATTCAGGAAGTCCTTCCTAATAAAACTTTGACCGGCTGTCAACGATATTAGCAGCCTCCTTCAGGGCCTCAAATGCCTCGTAATTTGCCCTGACCCTGAAACTGGAAGCCAGCCTTGAACGTATGCTTGCAAGGTTATTGTTCTCCGGCTCTTCAAGCTCATTTACCTCAAGAACATATACACCGTTTGTTCCCTTGATCGGTTCCGAAATAGTATTCAGGGGAAGATTTACTGCTGCAGCTATAACAGCGGGTTCAATCCCTGCACCGGGAATTGAAAATGAGTTAAACGTTATGCCACTGGCTTCTGCAATATCCACCTCCATGGTCGATCCAAGTTCTTCCAGGGATTCAACACCCGTAAAATTTGAACGGAACTCCTGAGCAATCATTTCTGCCTTTTTTTCCTTTCTGACATTTAATTCAACATCGGCACGGACCTGCTTGAAAGGAGCAATACCTTCTTCCTTAACCTCTGTTAGATAAGCAATAACAAATTTATCCTCCAGTTCAAAAATAGCCTGTTCGTCGAAATCGAGAACAATCTTCCCTGGATCGGTTTCAAAAATAGCCCGTATCAAAGGACGTGGTGATTCGAGACCCGGGATGATTTTATCATCCCGTTTAATGTTGTTGGCCATTCTTTTTTCTTGCTGCCCATCAATGATCGATTGATTGAAGTCCTCATAGGTATAGGATGATCCTGCAAATTTGCTGGCTTCAGCATAAATAGCCTGGTAAGTGGTTGTGCTGGGTTCAATGGTACGCTCAATCGTCCCGATCTTATACTTGGTAACAGGAGGACCCTGTTCAAGGATCTCAATGATATGAAATCCATACTGAGTTTCCACAACGGTAATATCACCCGGTTTGCCTTCAAAGCAGGCATCGTTGAAAGGTTGTATCATAACCCCTTCCCGGAACCAACCCAGATCTCCATTCAGCTGTGCTGATCCCTGATCATCAGAATTCAACATAGCCAGTAATCCAAAATCCGTCCCCTCTTCAATAAGATTTTTCATACTGTCTGCTTCCTGTTTAACCTCTTCATATGGCAGGTTCTGATTTGTAGCAATTAAAATATGACGGGCATGAACAGAATCCGGAAGGGCATTGATTTTAATTAGTTTCGAGATTTTGTATGTTTCATTTTCAAAATAGGGGCCGTAAACACCACCGACAGAAGCCGTTGCAACAAATTCACGAATCATCTCAGGGACTTCATCCAATGTTAAGTTGGTGTTATTAAACGGAGTGTCGGAAGAGAGATTAACAAATTGCTTAACATCCTCTGCCTTTCGGAATTCATCAACAATACTGTTGATCCAATCTTCTGTAGCTTTTATGTCGGCAGTTGATGGAACCACATCAAAGGTTACATATTCAATGTTTCTTGAGGCAGTCTGTTTGTAATCCTGTTGATTATTTCGGTAGTACTTTTGAAGTTCGGATTCAGTAAACGTGACCATACTATCAGGAATTGTGGTAAGTCGTTTTACTATATAACTGAAATTCACTTTTTTATTGGTTGCCATCATTTCTTTTTCTGCTTCCAGACCGGTAACATAGAGCCCCTGCCTGATCAGATTGTTGTATTTGGTAAATTCACGGTCCTGGAGAATCTCATTTTCAAGAAATAACCAGTATGCCCTCTGGGCTGGATCATTATCAAGCGTTTTTAAAAATTGCATTAAACCAGCACGGTTGAGTTGCCCTGTTTGCGGATCGGTAAATAGCTGCTGAATAAAAGGATGTGGTTCCACTCCCTGCACCAGGTCAAACATTTCGTCCGAACTGACCATCACGCCAAGTTCCTCCAGCTCTTCATTGAGAACATATTCACGAATCAGCTGCTGCCATGTCTGTTCCCGGATGCTTTCAACAGTCTCTTCATCCATGGTTGTCTGACTGGTTAGCTCATATATCTCAGTCAGGTTCTCCACTCTCTCATCAAATAACTGATAAGAAATCGATTTTCCATTGATCTCTGCAATCTCAAAGATCTTCTTTGTTCTGAATGCAGGACCACTTCCCTGTCCCAGAAAGTCACCCAAAACAAAAGCCAGCAATGCCAATCCGATAACAATGGCTATCAGTACGCCTGCTTTTTCACGAATGGATTGTAATGTTGCCATAAACGCGTCTTTTTACTCAAAAATTTCAGGCAGCAAATATAAAAAAATTTAACGGGATAATCTGTTTTTCCTGAATTTAACCAGTTCTAACCGGGTCTCAGAAACCTGAAGAACTTTGATTTCATAGGGTCCAATGATGATCCGTTGATTCAGTTTAGGAATGCTTTCGTGATGAAAAAGAATAAAACCGGCAAGGGTTTCATACTCTTCCTCCTTCGGGAGATCCAATCCATACTTTTCATTCAGGTAGTCAATCTCTAA
>Ga0114922_10005246_pt1 | contig 11970 bp, 5 predicted proteins | sample AartaG_FD_100975 | JGI IMG/M metagenome (GOLD analysis project Ga0114922, IMG submission 100975) | Deep subsurface microbial communities from Aarhus Bay to uncover new lineages of life (NeLLi) - Aarhus_00045 metaG | ecosystem: Environmental > Aquatic > Marine > Oceanic > Sediment | place: Aarhus...
GAGGTACCTATGGGAATGACGCTGCGCGAGATCATTTATGAAACAGGTGGCGGCATCCCTGAAGGCAGAGATTTCAAAGCAGTGCAGACGGGCGGGCCGAGCGGTGGCTGTATCCCCGAAGCGATGATCGACCTGCCGGTGGATTACGAGGAGCTATCTAGGGCGGGTTCAATGATGGGTTCGGGCGGCATGATAGTCATGGATGACAGGACGTGCATGGTTGATATTGCACGGTATTTTGTTGACTTCCTGAAGGACGAATCGTGCGGGAAATGTGTTCCGTGCCGCGAAGGGCTCATCCAAATGAGCGAGATTCTCGGAAGGATTGTGTCGGGTGACGGTCGCGAAGAAGACATCGAGCGACTCGAGTTTCTTGCTGACATTATGGTTGACGCGTCGCTCTGCGCCCTTGGCAAGACGGCCGCAAACCCCGTCCTGAGCACACTGCGCTACTTTCGCGACGAGTATGAGGCCCATATCCGGGACAAGCGATGCCCTGCCCGGGTGTGTAGAAACCTTTTGACATACTCGATTCTCGAAGACGTGTGCACGGGCTGCGGCGCGTGTGCCCGCAAATGCCCCGTTGAAGCTATCAGCGGCGAGAAGAAGGAACCTCACAGTATAGACCCGGAGAAATGCACGCGCTGTGGCACATGCCTCAACGTGTGCAAGTTCGACGCCGTAGCGGTCGAGTAGGTAAGGAGTATTGCTTTGGGACAGGCAGCGGTCAGACTGACAATCGACGGTCAACAGGTAGAGATTGAGCAAGGGAAAACGCTGCTCGACGCGGCGCACAAGCTCAAGATCGAGATACCGACTCTCTGTCACCACCAGGCGCTCGAGCCTTACGGCGCATGCCGTCTGTGCATTGTTGAGGCGACCTCCGGCACACGAACCAGGGTGGTAACATCCTGCAATTACCCCGTTGCCGACGGACTCGAAGTGCGTACGAACACGGAGAAGATCGCCAGGCTCCGGCGCGGCATAGCGGAACTGTTGCTTGCACGCTGTCCCGATTCGGAACCGGTTCGTGCCATGGCTGCCAAGCTCGGGGTGAATGAGACGCGATTCGAGCAGGCGGACGACGAGTGCGTGTTGTGCGGTCTGTGCGTGCGCGTGTGTCGGGACGTCATGGGTGTCGGCGCGCTGGGTTTTGTGAACCGCGGATCGAAACGGGAGATCAACACTCCCTTCAGCGAGATGTCCGACGTGTGCGTCAGCTGCGGCGCGTGTGCGTTCGTTTGTCCGACCGGCACGATAACACTCGACAAAATACGGGAGGCCGCGGGCGGCCCGATACCCTCGAAATTCGAAGCGGGTCTGGCAACACGGCCAGCCATATATCGAGAATACGCTCAAGCGGTGCCCAACAAACCCGTCATCGACAAGGACAGATGTGCCCACATGCTCCTCGGCACGTGCAAGGCCTGCGAGAGCTTCTGCGACGCGGGAGCGATCGACTTCGACCAAAAGGATGAACGGGTATCTCTCGATGTCGGTGCGGTGGTGGTAGCGCCCGGATTCGAAAGTTTCAGACCGGAACCCGCGGGGCGTTTCGGCTATGCGAAATATCCGAACGTGGTGACCAGTGTCGAGTTCGAGCGCATTCTGAGCGCGTCGGGACCCTACAAAGGCCATGTGCTCCGACCGTCAGACAAGAGGGCGCCGCGGAGTATCGCCTTTGTCCAATGCGTAGGATCGAGAGACGAAACCTGTGGCAACGGGTATTGCTCCTCGGTATGCTGCACCTATGCAATAAAGGAAGCGATCATCGCCAAAGAGCATCTCAGCACCGTTGACCCGACGATATTCTTCATCGACAGGAGAACGCACGGCAAGGATTTTGACAAGTATGCTGAAAGGGCACAGACCGAGCACGGCATCACGTTCGTATCGTCCGGCATATCCGAGATAGTGGAAGATGTCGAGACAAATGATCTCGTCGTCCACTACGTCGGTGAGAACGGGACGCCGCAATCGTCGCGCTTCGACATGGCGGTGCTTTCTGTCGGGTTGGAGGCACCGGAGACTGCAGAACAGCTTGCTCGCGCTCTTGGCATCCGACTCAGCAGATACAGGTTCTCTCTCACTCATCCGTTTAGTCCGCTCGAAACCTCCCGAGACGGCGTGTTTGTCTGCGGGGCGTTTAGCGGTCCGAAGGACATTCCGCAGACGGTGGCCGATGCGAGCGGAGCGGCAGGTGGAGTCTCCGCACTGCTCGCGTCAGCACGCCATTCGCTGACACACACGAAGCAGTATCCTCCGGAGAAGGACGTCAGCGGCCAGGAGCCGAGGGTCGGCGTCTTTGTCTGCCACTGCGGGATCAATATCGGCGGCGTGGTCAACGTCCCGGAAGTAAAGGAATTTGCGGCCACTCTCGATAACGTTGTCTTTGCCGATGAGAACCTTTACACCTGCTCTCAAGACACGCAGGAGAGAATGAAGGAACTGATTGAGGAACACGACCTCAACCGGATGGTCGTCGCGTCCTGCTCGCCCAGGACGCACGAGCCCCTGTTTCGAGAAACGGTTCGGGAGGCAGGACTAAACCCGTACCTCTTCGAAATGACAAACATCCGCGACCAATGCTCGTGGGTCCATCGTGACGAACCGAAAAAAGCTACCGAGAAAGCCAAGGATCTCGTGCGAATGGCTGTTGCCAAGGCACGGCTGCTCGAACCGTTGTACCCACGGTCGCTCGAGTTGACACACGAAGCGCTGGTCTTGGGGGGAGGAGTTGCGGGTATGGTTGCGGCACTTGCCCTGGCTGATCAGGGATTCCCTGTTAACCTGGTCGAGAAAGAGCGCCAGCTTGGCGGGAACGCGCGCAGGCTGCGCTACTTGCCCAACGGCAGCCGGCCGCAGGATTTCCTGAAATCGCTCGTGGAACGAGTTCAGAACCACAAACTGATCACCGTCCATATGGAGACAACACTGGTGGACTTCTCCGGGTTCGTAGGCAATTTCGAGGCCGGCCTCATGACACCGGGGCGGGCGTATGTGGAGACCATCAAGCCCGGCGTTGTGATTGTCGCAACAGGCGCTCAAGAGTACGAGCCGAACGAATACCTCTACGGAACAGATGAGCGTGTGGTTACGGCTTTAGATCTGGAAGAAAAGATCGCGCAGGACGCCGGCGAGCTGAGCGATTGCAAGAGTGTAGTTATGATCCAGTGCGTCGGTTCGAGAGAGCCGGATTATATGTATTGCAGCCGCAACTGCTGCGCGCACGCGGTCAAGAACGCTCTCAAGCTCAAAGAGATCAATCCGAGCATCAACGTATATGTGCTTTATCGCGATATGAGAACCTATGGGTTCCTGGAAGAATACTACCAGAAGGCGCGAGAGAAAGGCGTCATTTTCATCCGCTACGACCTGGAAGAAAAACCCGTTGTTGAGACGGCGCGCGACAATGGGTCGAGTCGGCTCAGGGTACTAATCAAAGACCGGGTGCTCGATGCAAAGCTGGCGATAGACGCAGATCTTGTGGGACTGAGCACAGGTGTGAGACCGTACGCCAGCAACCGCGAACTCGCTCAACTGCTCAAGGTACCTGTCAATGACGAGGGGTTTTTCCTGGAAGCGCACATGAAACTCAGACCGGTGGATTTCGCCACGGAAGGGGTGTTCTTGTGCGGGTTGGCCCATGCACCAAAATCGCTCGAGGAATCCATCGCGCAGGCCAAGGCGGCTGCGGGACGCGCGGGCACCATACTCGCGAAGGACACCGTTGTCGGTGAGGGAACGATATCCGTCGTCAATTCTGATTTTTGCGCCACGTGCCGCATCTGTGTCGGCATGTGCCCGTACGAAGCGATAACGTACGACTACAACAAGCAAGTCGTCGAGGTCAACGACGCTCTCTGTAAAGGTTGCGGTACTTGTGCCGCTGCGTGTCCGTCCGGGGCAATGACGGCACGACATTTCAGCGACGCACAGATATTCGCGCAGATCGAGGCTGCTCTGTCATGAGTTCAACGGATTTCGAACCGAAAATCATCGCGTTTCTCTGCAATTGGTGCAGTTACGCCGGCGCTGACCTGGCGGGCATCAGCAGGATTCAGTACCCGCCAAACGTCCGTGTCATCCGGGTGATGTGTTCCGGAAGGATCGACCCCACATTCGTCGTCAAGGCGCTCAACGATGGCGCCGACGGCGTCCTGATAGGCGGCTGTCATCCGGGCGACTGCCACTATCTCGAAGGAAACTACAAGGCACTGCGGCGTTACCAGCTCCTAACGAAGATGCTCGAACAGTTCGGCGTCGAGAAGGGCCGCGTCAGGCTCGAGTGGATATCCGCCGGCGAGGGAGAAAGATTCGCGCAAGTCATGCGGGAGATAACCGAAACCGTGCGCAAACTGGGACCGTTTAAGCGCGACAAGAGCGAGGACTCAAATTGAGCAAACCGAAACTGGCGATCTACTGGGCTGCAACATGCGGCGGCTGCGACGTGGCGATCCTCGACACCCAGACGAAGGTGGTCGAGATCGCCGACGCGTTCGAGCTGGTGCTGTGGCCCATTGCCATGGATTTCAAATACAAGGACGTTGCAGACCTGCCGGAGAAGAGCGTCGAGTTATGTCTGTTTAACGGTGCGGTCAGAACCGAAGAGCAAGAAGAGATTGCGCTGATGTTGAGAGACAGGTCGAAGACGCTCGTTGCGTTCGGCAGTTGCGCGTGCTGGGGTGGAATACCCGGGCTCGGCAACGTGAGCGATAGAGAAGGCATCTTCTCGACCGTCTATGACGATACCGTGTCCACGATAAACGAGGACGGCGTCAGACCGCAAACCAAAGTGAGCGTCCCGGAAGGGGAGTTGACCCTGCCGGCGTTTCACAACACCGTCAAGAGCCTCGACCAGGTTGTCGAGACCGACTATTACGTGCCGGGATGTCCACCGCCGGTCGCCCTGATCAACCAGGTGGTGGACGCCATACTCAACGGAACTCTGCCAGCTCGTGGGAGCACAGTCGCGCCGGCAAAGACGGTATGCGACGAGTGTCCTCGCGAACGCGACGACAGCAAGAAGGTCAAACAGTTCAGACGGCTCTCAGAAGTATCGCCCGATCCCACCAAATGTCTGCTGGACCAGGGAATTGTCTGCTGCGGCCCTGCCACGCGCGCCGGATGTGGGGCGACGTGCCCATCGGTGAACATGCCGTGCCGAGGCTGTTTTGGTCCGCCTGAAGGTGTGGTCGACCAGGGCCTGAAACTGCTCAGCGCGATAGGTTCCGTCATTGACTCGAAAGACGAGGACGAGATAAAACAGGTCGTTGCGCAACTGCAGGATCCACTCGGTACGTTCTATCGTTTCGGGTTGCCCGGTTCGTTGTTCCGCAGGAGACTGATGAAGTGAGCACGAAGAAGATGAAGCGTGTGACGATAGACCCCATAACACGGCTTGAGGGGCACGGGAAAATCGAAGTGTTCCTCGACAAGAAAGGCAACGTCGCCAACGCATATTTCCAGGTGCCTGAACTTAGAGGGTTCGAGAAGTTCTGCGAAGGGCGACCGGCCGAAGAGCTGCCGCGAATAACGCCTCGGATATGCGGAGTGTGTCCCGGAGCGCACCACATGGCGTCTGCCAAGGCTGTTGACGATCTGTATCATGTTGAGGTGCCGCCGCCGGGCAAAAAGCTGCGCGAGCTGTTCTACTGCGCTCATGTCATTCATTCGCACGTCGCTCACTTCTATTGCCTGGCGGCGCCCGATTTCGTTGTTGGTCCTACTGCCGACCCTGCCGAGCGCAACGTGCTCGGGATGATTGGCAAGGTGGGTCTGGACGTCGTGAAAGATGTCATGAAGCAAAGAGGATATGCGCAGGACATCCAAGCTCTGATTGGAGGCAAGGCGACTCACCCCGTATGCGCACTCCCTGGCGGACTGAGCAAGAGTATCAACGAGGAGGAACGGAGGGGCGTCGAGGAAAAAGCTGTCTCGCTGGTTGAGTTTGCCAAGTTCTCTCTGAAACTGTTCCATGACGCCGTTCTCGGCGAGAAGAAATACGTTGACCTTATCAAGAGCGACGCATACTCGCTCGAAAGTTATTACATGGGCTTGGTGGACAAGAACAACAACGTAGCGTACTACGACGGCCAGGTCCGCGTCGTCAAACCGGACGGCGAAGAGTTCGTTAAGTTCGACGGACACGACTACCTCGATCACGTTGCCGAACACGTCGAACCGTGGACGTACCTGAAGTTCCCCTATCTCAAGGCGATCGGCTGGAAAGGGCTTGTTGACGGCGAGGACAGCGGTGTGTACCGCGTTGCTCCGCTTGCCAGACTGAACGCGGCTGACGGTATGTCCACGCCTTTGGCCCAGCAGGAATATGAAGTCATGTTCGACACGCTTGGCGGAAAACCCGTTCACGCCACACTCGCCAACCACTGGGCCCGCCTTATCGAGGTGCTCAATCTGTCAGAGCAGTTGTTGGAACTCAGCCGGGACCCGGAAATCACGAGCGACAACGTGCGCGCAGTTCCCACCGAGACTCCCACGGTCGGAATCGGCGTCGTCGAGGCGCCGCGCGGCACGCTGTTTCACCACTACAAGACAGATGAGCAAGGGCTCATCACAGACGTCAACCTGATCGTCGCCACCGGCAACAACCACGCGGCAATATGCATGTCGGTGCGCGACGCCGCTCGCGGGGTGATAAAAGGGGGCAAGGTAAATGAAGGGCTCTTGAACATGGTCGAGATGGCGTTCCGGGCGTATGACCCGTGCATCGCCTGCGCGACACACGCCTTGCCCGGCAGAATGCCTCTTATCGCGAGAATATTCGACTCCGAAGGACAGTTGCTAGAGACGGTCTCGCGAGACTGAAGGTTTAACGGGCACAACGAGGCACCATTGAAAACCCTGGTCATAGGTCTCGGCAACCCCATTGTAACGGACGACGGTGCCGGCATTAAGGTCGTTCAAGCACTGCAACAAGAGGTGCGCGACCCGAATGTGGTGATGGTCGAGGCGAGCGTCGGCGGCCTCGACCTGCTCGACCTTATCGTGGGATACGACCGGCTGATTCTCGTAGACACCATCCGAACCCTTAACGGTACCCCGGGCAGTATCCTCACGCTTGGCCTCGATGCTCTCGACTCAACAAGTCACCTTTCCTCGCCGCACGACGTAGGTTTCAGAGAGGCTATTGACATCGGGAAACGGCTCGGACTGGACGTTCCAAGAGAAATCTTCATCTACGCCATCGAGCCGCAAAACATCACGACGTTCGGAGAGCAGTGCACACCCAAGGTCTCGAAGACAATTCCACAGCTTGTGGATCTGATCATCGAGGAGCAGTTTGGTGCGTAGTCGGGATTACCCTTGCTCAACGAACGCATACCGAGTGACCGTTACGGAAGGTCGCGGCAGGGACGCAACTCATCGAGCTTTTTCACCGGACAGTCATTGAGCCATAGGCGTCCCTCACGCCGAATCGGATTAGGGGCAATCTCGTTCACGTGTCGTCCGGTTGATTTCCCGCTGAATCTCGTCGAGCTGTTCCATGTCCCGCTCGACCCGCTCGTCCACAAGGGTTTCAGCCAAATCGTCGGCGGTCTGTCTCGCGCCTTCGAACGCGATCGGATATGCCGCCAAGCCAAGCGCTGAGCTGGCACCCGCCAACGCCTGCGCGGCAACACCCTCCATGAAGACGACAGCGCCCGAAACCGCACCGCCAAGACCCACCACGGAATCAAGCCAACTGGGAATGCTGGTCTCGAACCTGGACCGGCGCCAGCTCAGCCTTCGTCCCTCAGACTCGTGCCGTTCCCTCGTCCGTCCATTGCAGTCATCCTGCGGTTTGTCGCAATCGCTGTCGTCCAGGCCGCTCGGGTCGGTTCTGTTGACGGGATCGTTGTTTGCGTAAGCGTACAAATTCATGCTGCCGCCTCCGAAGAGCATCGGGTCCGGCGCAGTCCACCGGCCCACTTCAGGGTCGTAGTCGCGGGCGCCGAATCGGATCAAGCCGGTGTCAGGATCATAGAGTCCGCCTGCGAATCCGAACGGCTGGAATCCCGGATTGGTGTCATCGAGGACTCTTCCGAACGCGTCGTAGGACATGCTTTGAATCACTGTCCCGGTAGCCGCGTCCACCACGAACCTGGGGCTGCCAACGTTATCGGAGATAATCCTGTACGTGCTGCCGTCGCGTGTCATGTAGTCCGGAACATGTGGTCTGGTCCCATACACAAACCTGCTCACGACCGTGCCACTGCCATCAAGTTCGGCGACTGGATTAAGCATATCTTTGTAAAGGAATCCTTGCACGAGAGAGCCATCCACTCGTTTACCGATTCGACGATTACGACCGTCGATCAGGTATTCGATTTCAGTACCGTCCGGCAACGTGACCGACACGAGACTACCGAGTTCATCGTATTCATATAGTGTCGTTTCCGAACCGTCCGTTCTGCTGCTCAAGGATCCGTCACCCCGATACGTGTAAGCTATGGTGCCATACGACAGGAGCCGATCCTGGTCATCGTACGTCGCTGAAACCGAACCTGTATAGGTTAGACTGTTACCGTTAGGATCGTATGTGTACGCGGCGACCCCGGTCCCATTCTTCGCGACATCACTGAGCCGACCGTTCAGATCGTATGTATATGTGTACGTATCCGTGGTCGTCCCCTGAGTTTCGTCTTTCTGTGTGATACGTCCCAATTTGTCTCGGGTGTACCAAATCGACAGTTGCTCTTCCGCCCCGAAAGAGTAACTGTAGCTCGCGACGTCCCCGAACTCGTCATATACCCGCGTGTCGGCGACGTCTCCCAGCGTGGAGCTCGTGATCAGACCAGTATGGGCATCCGGCGTGATGGCAAGGTCACCTGCCTGCACCAGCAGCCCGTCATTGTCGTAGACAAAGCCCGCCGCATCGGCACCGTTCACGGATCGGGAAGCTACCCGGAAGTGCTCGTCATAAGTCTGAGCCACCTGTCCGGCAACGGTTCCTGTCCAAATCATGCTGGTCATCAGACTGCCGTCATAGCCAAACGTGAGTTCGCCATCCGGATCCACTACATGGTCGAGATTGCCGGAAACCGGGTCGTACTCGTACTGAATGTCGCCCCGAGCAATCGTCGCGGTCTCGAGCCGTCCGCACGAAGCATAGCCAAACGCCACCGTGCGTCCGTCGGCACGCGTGATCGAGGTCATCTGATGGTCGAGATTGTAGAGCATGGACAACGGATCCGTGCTGCCGGTCACGTCCGGCGGATCGTGCGCGATAAGGCGGTTCACCGCATTGTACAGGAAACTGTGGACGGGCCTGCCCGGCGGCGCCAACGACACGAGGTTGCCTCGGCTGTCGTAACTCATCTGGGTTATAGCACCTCCCGGGTCCGTGACACTTGTTATGCGGCCGACCTGGTCGAGGATATAATTGTGCGTGCGCCCGATGGGGTCAGTCACACTCTCGGCAAATCCGTGCCCGTCGTAGGAGATAGTGAAGGTGCGCGCCCGGTCTCCCGACCCTTGCGTGATCTGCCATAGGCGGCCGTACCCGTCATAAGCCGGGTACACCGGTGCGAGAGTGCCAAACCGATACTCGATGGGCCGGCCTCGCTCGTCCAACACCGTCACGGCTTGACGTCCTTCCGGCGTAGTCCGTGTCACGGTCAGATCTCCGGCTGAGTAGCGTGTCATAAACACCTGCCCGTTGAGTGTGTGCGTAGTGTCGACCGATAACGGCTTAAGCACATTGACGTCCTCGTCGAAGGTTGCCGTGCGGTTCTGTGAATAGCTCAGGATGAGCCCGCCGGGTGTGGTCTCAGTGTAGGATTGCACCAGCGGCACCATCATGCCGAACCGCGGGTCCGGCCCTAGCTGCAGTGTGCTGGCCGTTCCGTCAGCAGAGACGACTTCTCTCACGCCGTCAGTACCGACCTCCATAGAGTTCTCGGTACCGTCACAAGAGGTGGTGACGCGCCGGACAATTCCGTCGGGCAGGATCTCGACACCGAACGTCCCGGTCCGACCCTCTGCGGTAACAGACGACACTTCGAACCCGTCATCGAATTCCGTCCTTGTCAGCGTGATGAATCCGCCCGCCGGGTCATCGTCCCTTGTCAGCCTGCCGTCGTCGCCGTACGTGAAGGACTGAGTGGCACCGTTGGGATCGGTGAACGAAGCCAACAACCCGTTTTCGCTATGGGCCATGGTCCAGGACGCCCCGGCGGTGGCCGTCATCGACGCGAGATAGCTTTCGTCGTCCAGTACGATCTCGTTCCGTTGTCCGTACGGTCCGACGATTGCCGTGAGGTCGCCATCGTCGTCACGTTCGAGCGTTGTCACGTTGGCGTCTCCGTCCGTGATCGACACCAGATAACCCGCGCCGTCGTACGCGAACTCGTATTGGACAGCGCCTGTGATCGAATCGACCGTGCTCAGATGCTTGCCATTAGGATTGAACACGAAAACCTCGCCGCCGTCCGGAGAAGGGACCAGCAGATCGCCAGCCGAAACGCCTGGAGCTGCCGGAGCTATCGTGCGGATCCGTCTGTCGCATGCGACATATACGGTGCCGTCCGGGCCAAGGGCGGCGCCACGTGGGCTATTGAGCTCGGTCCCCGTGGCGGGGCAGCTTTCGCAGATATCGCTGTACTTTGTGTCGCCATTCCCTGCAATCGTGTTGATTATGCCGTCAGGACCCACCAAACGAACACGGTCATTCCGACTGTCCGGGAGGTAAATGCTCCCGTCAGGGCCGATGTCAAGATCCACTCCGCCGATGTCAGTCTGGAAGGTAGCTTCCGTGGCTGGCCCGCCGTCGCCGCTGAATCCCGGAGTCCCGGTTCCCACAACCGTATTGATAATCCCATCCGGTGTAACCCGGCGAATGCGGTTGTCGGTCAGAATGTATATGCTTCCATCAGGTCCTATCTTCACACCAGTCGGATCCACGTAGTTCTCAGTCGCCAGCCCGCCTTCGATGATCGTTCCCCACGGGATATCCCCGCCCGCCACGGTGGTGATGATGCCGTCCGGGGAAACATGGCGAACTCTGGGATAGATTCCTTGGGCGATATAGAACCCGCCATCCGGCGCCGCCGCAACGCCGGTCGGAGAATAAAGCTCGGCCTCGGTGGCAGGACCGCCGTCCCCGCTGTTGCCTGCGGTACCGTTCCCCGCCACAGTGTTGATAATCCCGTCCGGGCCGATGCGGCGGACGCGGTGATTCCTTATGTCCGCGACATATAAGCTTCCATCGGGTGCCAGATCAATCCCATGAATCCCATTGAAGACAGCCTCGATAGCCGGAGCGCCATCGCCCTCGAACCCGTCCGGCCACTTCTGCCCTGCCACGAGGGCGAGCATGCCGTCCGTATCGACATGGAATATCCGGGTGAGCGTTGCGAAGTAGTAGCTGCCGTCCGGAGCCGCGGTCACGTGGTAAGGATACAGCAAAGCTTCCGTTGCCGGCACGCCGCCAATGAGGTCTTCATCCAGGTGAAGCGTGCCCCCGCAGGCCACCGTCGTGACTACCGACGCCAGCCCCTCACCGCTACGCCGCCTACCGTCTCCCATATAAAGCGTTCGGCTTGCGGGACTGTAGCTATGATGTACGTCGAGGGTCCAGCCGCCCATCCCCTGTGCACGCGAATCCCACACACCGATCGAATCCTCCCACTCCTGCCAGAGCGTGACCTCCTCACGAGCTTGGCTGCCTTCAAACTCAATACCCTCGTCGGTGAACCTCGCAAAACTCTCCTCAAATCCCCCAGCGGGATAGTAGACAGCGTCGTAGACGTACCCGATTCGGAAGGTGAGCGGCTGTTCACCTTGCAAGAGACGTCCATATGCGTCATATCCGTCCCAGGTAAAGAGGTGGGTCTGATTGGTCTCGGCGGGGAACGTCTCCTGAAACCGCCGACCGGCGACAAGCACTTCAAGCTCGATCCGTTTGAGGGGCTCGGGCATCGTGTCGCCACACAGAACAATCTCCATCTCGTAAGCTGCACGCCGGCC
>Ga0114922_10005247_pt1 | contig 11969 bp, 20 predicted proteins | sample AartaG_FD_100975 | JGI IMG/M metagenome (GOLD analysis project Ga0114922, IMG submission 100975) | Deep subsurface microbial communities from Aarhus Bay to uncover new lineages of life (NeLLi) - Aarhus_00045 metaG | ecosystem: Environmental > Aquatic > Marine > Oceanic > Sediment | place...
TGCCTGCGCCTTCTGCTCGCGCTTTCGGTCCGGGCTGGCCTGGCTGCCCTCGCTTTCCTTATAGAAATCGAGCATTTCCTTGATATAGATTGTTTTGCCCGCAAGTTTTCCGGTAGGCATGCCGTTGTTGACCCAGCGCCGAATCGTTCGGGTATTGACTTTCGCGTATTTGGCAGCTGCCTTTTGGGATTTAAGTCCACCCTCCAATGGAGTATCCTTGTCCCCACCTCGCGGTTTTTTAGCCCCTTTTCGCTGCTTGTTTTTCTTTTCGTGTTCAGTCAATTCTTCGAGCTCCGCCTTCGTCAGGGGCTGATTATTTTTGATTTTTTCGAGCAGATACAGATACCTCTGTTTCTCTGCTATTTCAACAGGGTCTGCATCCGTTTTTTTAATTGTCTTACATCCCGTTCTCTGATACTTTTATCACTGTTTTAATAAAGTTACGCTGATGCGAAAAAATGAACGGCCAGCTGCTACTGGCCATTCAGGCGGTTTTCTTGATACTCCGCCCGCATCAGCACCTCTTTTTGGCCCCTTTTGGCCCACCACGTTGCCCTGTGTGCCGTTTTATCTGCCGGACCGCATATTTAGCCCCGCCTGGGCCGTTTTGGCCGTTTGGCACTTTGGGCAAGTTTCGCCTTCTTCCCCGTCCATTCCTCCCATCGCTTGATAGTGACATCGCAATAGCCCGGGTCCAATTCTATCGCATAGCATTTACGATCTAACTTTTCGGCGGCTATAATCGTCGTTCCGGATCCCCCAAACGGCTCGATTATCAAATCGCCCTTATTACTCATCAAATCAATTGCCCTGCAGGGTAGAGCCACTGGAAAACAGGCTTTGTGATTTTCTAACTGCGTGTTGTCCTTAACCGGAATCCGCCAGTAATTACTAACCCCTCTTTGATTTGTCTTATCGAATACCCAGGTCTTTTCAGTTGTCCCCACAAAGCAGAAATCCAAAACGTGGCCAATTTCCTGATTTGTTAAAAGCAGTATATCTTCATATTGCCTGGTCAGGCCGGTCTTTCCCGTAATCGGCATGGCCTTCTCTTTATCCCAGACTATATTCTCCAGAAAAGTAAAGCCGCACTCTTTAATAAGGCGATAAAAAATCTCGATAAATTCCCATCGAGTATTCGCGTTATAGCTGATATTCCAAAACAGAAATCCCCTGAGCACAGCTTTAATATTACAGGCCACGACAAGATTAAAGTTAATATAGGCGGCAGATTTCAGGCTATCTTTATAATTTTCATACATCCCACCGCCCATATTGTAAGGCGGTGATGTAAAGCACATCTTCGCCTTTTTACCACCCATCAATTTCAGTACATCATCCCTTTTTGTGCTGTCACCACATAGCAGTCGATGTTCTCCGAGTTCCCAGATGTCCCCTGATTTTGTTCTCGGTTTCTTCGGCGGAGCTGGTATCTGGTCATCATCAGTTAAGCCGATCTTGTCTTCATAACCGCACTCATCCCGCAATTCTTTTATCCGCAAATTGAGAAAATCATTATCGTTCGGCAATTCAGCTCTAAGCTGGTCGATATATTCAGCCAGTTCTTTTATGAACTCACCCTGTATATGGCGATTATTGAGTGTAAGGTTCAAGAGTTTCTCATCGCTTTTGTTAAGGTCCACCGTTACGCAGAAGCAGCTGTAACTCAACCGATGCAATTTAAGCAGGGCCCGGTACCGTTGATGGCCCCCGATGATAGTGTTCCTGCCACCTCGTACGTTAACGACAATCGGCTCAACGCATCCGAACTTCTGTATCGACGCTGCCAGTCCTGCAAACGCATCGTCAGTAATGACCCGGGGGTTATACTTCGCCGGCTTTAGCTCGGATAGCTTGAACTTTCGTATTTTGGGGTCAAGCCGCTTCTTCATTTTCATCCTGTTTGTTTTAACAGTTTAATTTTCTCAAACGTCCCGCCGCCGCATTTTTTGCACCGCTGAGGCCTCTTTTTCTGTCTAAAATCCGCCGAGCAACTATAACACTGCCAGAAAAAAGTAAAATGACTCTTAACCATCCTGTTAATTGCGTGCCGTTTCGTAGCTGCTCTTGCGACAGATCTGCGCATTCTAATTAGTTGCCCCGGGTCCCTCTGCAGCTGCAGGGCAAGTGCCTCAGCGTGATTTACCAATACAAAGTTTTCTTCATTGTCATTTAGCGTATTGCCATCCTTATGCGCTATAAAATAACCCGCAGGGACAGGGCCGAATTTCTTCTGCCACAGCCAGCGTGCATACGGAATCCAGCAATACTGAGGCGGGCTGGTATCTTTTATTTTAATCCATCTTCTTCTCCTATGAGGCCAGGCTGGCATGCCGGCTTTTCTTTTTCTATGCCTCAGTTTCCCAGGAAGCTTATCGTTTCTGATTGTGATAGTCCCGACCGGTCTCCACCTCCGCGCTGCCTGGCCTCGAAGGTGTCCTTTTTTGAATTGTGTCTCTACCGATCGGCCGCCCGGGTTATAATAAGTGCCCTTGTTCCAGCTGATGCATCCCTTTTTGAAGCGTGTTTTACGCCCGCCTTTTACTTCATGCCGATACCTGATTCGTTGCCATTGTTCTTTTGAAATCACAGTACGAATCGCCCGAACAATAGTATAATAACAACAGCGGTATTTCCGCTGCAGGGTCTTTAACGGAACGCCCAATTCACTCCACTGCCTTGCGATTTTCTTCGCATCGGCCATCACCTTGTCAACATTTCCGCGATTCATGGCATCCTTGCCTAAAAATATTTCCAGTCCTTTGAAAAATCATACGGTTCGTACATATCTATCCCTGTCTGATGAAATATATCCGCAAAAAATAACAGATGCGAAAAATGGCAAAAAATGTTCACTAACCATATCAACGGATTCAGTATTTTTAATATTCTCATTTCGGAATCTCCATTTTTTATAATCCTTTTTGCCTTTTTACTTTTAACTTTTACCTTACTTTTCACCGCCTTTTTTGTTTATTGCCATTTACCCACAACAGGTTCTTCTTTTTGAGTTTTTTAATTTCCGCTTTCAGCTTCGCCTTTTCCGCTTCATCTTCTTTGCGCATCTGTTTAAACAGTTCTTCTGATAAATGCAGCCCTGGCTTTTTGATTTTATATTTACCGATGAGAGTTCCAGTCGGGCAAATAATAAAATTCCATCCGTACCTCGCATCGGGTTTAACTTCGCCCCTCTGCCCGGTAACGCAGGATGAAAACCCGAACAAAATTATCAGTAGACAAACTATTTTTCTCATCCTTGACTGTATCTCGCTTTCTTACCAACCGACTTTCCCTGCATTTATGCAGGCAATGGCGAATACAGCGCCGACAGCCAAATCGAACAGCTCATCCTTTGTATCCGAGAAAGTGCTCGAATGAACCGTTTCTTTGAACTCATCCCATTCTTCCTGTAAGGCGCCGAGTATCTCGTGCCGTGATACAAAGCTGCCAGGCCCTTTTTCGTTAAGCCGGTCCCTCATCCTTCTTTGCAGTTCACTGAACGTTTTGTTAATCTCTTGCGCTTTTATTACCGGCCTGTCTGACATCTTTTTTCTCCTTAACCATAGGATTAACGTTTTTATTTCCCTGCGACAGCTCGACGACCTTCAAACCGAGCTGGTGGTTGTTGTGCAGCAATCTCGAAAGCGCTTTGTTGTCTTTTTCCCTGGCCTCTTTGTTTGAGGCCTGGACCTGCTTCCGGACAACCTCGATTTTCGCAGCTAAGTTCTTCGTCGTTAAAATATGCAACGGCAAAAACGGTATCTTCATTTTTTTATATCCTCCCCTGTTTCACAGGGTTCATCCCGGCCTTAATCGCCGCCGGCCTTTTTGCTCTTGCATTTGGCTTTTGCCTTAGTCTTAGTTTTTTTCTGCGTGCCATCCCCATTGAGTTTCGCCCAGCTCTTTGGTACCGGATACTTTTCCTGTGATACTTTTTTATGGATGGCCTTGATGTCTATGCCTGTCAGCTTTGCCATCACCTTCGCACCTTCTATACAATAATCTGGAGTCTGAGTGATTGGCCCATTGTAAGATAGCTTTTCTATGATGCTCTTTTTGACCCGGGCCCAGAGTTTATCCAATATCTCTGTTGAGTCTGTCCTTTTTGCGAAACTCTGCCATTGACCTTTTTCACCCCATACAGAATCGGTCCCGAACTCCGCTGCCAGGCCCATCACAGTCCGTGATGGACATTTGGCAGTTATATCTAAGGTCTGCTTTTTCTTCAGAAGCTCCAGGACTTCTCTTACTGTCACAAACCACCGCTTCTTATCCAGCATCTTTCTGCGGTCTTTTAGCGGAGTAGGTACTTTAGCAGTCTTGCCCTTCGCCGGCTGTCCTGTTTTCTGCTTTGGTAGTTTGATAAACTGGAGCTTGCCTGCGTCCGTCCCTGATACTATCAATGCCGGCACTGCATCTTTGTCACCTTCTTTGGCCGGCTTGTAGTTTGTGGCTATCTCGCCGTACTGTTCACTGAGGTTATAAGCCTCGGTGTGTGAAAGCTGCTGTCCTGATGTCACCGCACCGATAAGTTTAGGATGCTCTTTTCTCAACTCTCTTGACCGGCTCTCCAGATATGCTTTCATCTTTTGCCGCCAGCAGTCTTTGTCAAGGCACCGGTCATTTTTTTTGATTGCTTTGGTGTCCATAGTCTCATCGAACAGCCCGGGCTGAGCACTGCTCCGCTTCGGACATTTACTGCAGGCCTTTACCTTCGGAAACCTATCATCTTTCAAATCCCACGGTGCTTTACTAAGCACTGTCAGCTTTGCCTGTAGATACTCATCAAGCTCTTTGAGTGATGGGACATCATCACTCCAAAACCAATTAAGTATCTCCTCTTGTATCTCCGCCGGAAAACTCGCCACTCGCTGCAGGTGCGATGTAGTCCACTGGGCAAAGACCGGCTCCCTCTTAATAAATTCCTGTGCTTCTTTGCTCAGGTTCTTTGCAAGTGCCATCCGCTGCCTTACCCACTGGACTGACTTGCCCATCTTCGATGCAACCGCTTCCGTGTCGTTTTTGTATTTTTGCATCAGTGTCGCAACCGCCTTGCCCTGCTCCATTGCCGTCAAGTCCTCTCTTGCAAAGTTTTCGGCAAAGGTAAGCCCAAAGGCCTCCTCATCCGACATGCCCTCGTGGACTATTGCCGGTATGGTTTTTTGCTGACACACCCGGGCAGCTACAAGTCTCCGCTCACCGGCCAGCAAATCAAATTTGTCTTTTTGCTTTGGATGATTTCGAACGTGAATTGGTATAAGCACCCCGCTCGCCCTAATACTATCAACAAGATCAAGAAAATCCGGAGAGAACTGATTTATAATGCGCGGATTGTCCGGGCTCGGTACAATCAAACCCGTGCCTATTTCGCTGATTACTGTATTTTTTTTCTGACTCATCGTTTTTTTCTCCTTTGACCGTATCGTTATTTTCTATTGACCAACACTGTTGACGAAACCAATCGATAATTCCTACACAGTTGACAAAACCAACCAAAAACTCCCGTACAGTTACCCCGTCTCTCGAGCTGTCAAAGCAACGAATCCAAAAACCCCGTTTTCCCGAGGACAGGACATCATTTTTCCGCCAAAAAAATCTCTCGCTTTTCGCCCTCGCTGACCGCAGGGCTTTCAGAAGGCCAGGAAGGACCCATTTGTTTTACCGTGGCGGTTGCGTAACCGGCATTGATGTTGCCTCTACGATTGACGTCGCCTTCAATCGTTCCAGATCTTGCTGTGAAATCCTAAAGGCCCAGCACCAGTCTTCTTCGTGGGTCCTGGGCCATACCGCTTCGCCATCCTTCTTCGCCATCGGCGGGTTGACGCGACACGCGCCCCCCTGACTGGTCCCGATTCGTCCCCAGGCACCGCAGTTCTTACATCTTCGAATTTTGCTTGCGTCCATTATCCCGTTCCTTTATCTCGTCGAAGTATTCGTCGGCAGTTATTTCGTCATTTAGAAACATTGCTGCCAATACTGCATCGCAACATCGCTTTATAAATTCGGCCTTGCCGTCACTTATCAGCGCCCTTCTGCATATTATGAAGTTTAAGCTCATTCCTTTTTTGTTCCTTCCATATCTGGCAGCTTCGGTTGCTCAAACTCAATCATTCACTAACCTTCCGCAAAGCGTGTCGGCTGCAATTCAGCCTTTCGCCGTTGTCCAGGAATTCAATCAGGCAGCTGTTCATTTTCCCGAAGTGCAACGCCCTGCACTTGCGGCCCTTGAAGTGTTTTAGCCGCCATCGGCCAACTGCCGTTTTGTCATTGCCCCAAACGTATTGATAAATCTGCTCTGCCATTTTATTCATCGCAGCCTGGCAGCTGCGGCTGTGCCAATTCAAAGGTCGCTTTTAGTTCTTCTTTGCCGTCCATCCACTTCTTTAGTGTTTCCTCATCGGCCCGCGAAAATTCCAGCTTGTCGAATTTAGGTTCTACCTTGCCGGCCTTGCCTTCTTCGCCGACAACCAACGTCACTTTCTTAATCCTTGTTTTCACCGTGATTTTCTTCTTTGCCATTGCTCAAATTCCTTTCGTTCCGACCCTAAAAGTAATCTCTTTGTGATTGTCGTAAGTCCTTATTTTGTGTATTCGTGAACGTATGCACAATGTCCCGTTTTCCGCCCAAAAACAAAGGTGGCCGCAAAAAGCGGATATTTGCCCCTGTCCGCTTCTTTGATTTCAGCTTGGAAATGAGGGACTGAACCCAAACTGTGTCCTCTCTTAAAAAACATCGATTTACACATTGGTTTTGAAAGTTCTTAAACATATATCTCTACGACACTTATAAATTCCGGCTTTCGGTAACGTTCATTACTGGGGCAAACTCTTAATAATTTGCTTAATTAAACTCCAAATAGAGCTGCTCTGTTTGGCGTCGTCTGGCCTCATCAAGTACCCTGGCATAACGCGCTGTAGTCTCGGGTCTGCTATGGCCCAATTGGTCCTGAACATAACGAAGATCATGCTCCACCGCGTGCAGGTGTGTCGCAAACGTATGCCTCAGCATGTGGGGGGTTAGGTGGGGCAGCCCTGCCTGTTTACCTATACATTTGATTTTGTGATAGAGACTGGGATAAGTTAACCTTGCGCTGTGTTCCTTGTGTTCTGTGGTTTTGCCCCGGCGCCAGACTCTGCAATTGAGCTGGCGATGTCCCCTTTCGTTTACAAATAATGGGCTGCCCGGCTTCGCTCCCGGCCTGCAGGTTCTGATGAACTCCTGTAATTTTTTTTTCATAGAAGCTTTAATATCCACCGTGCGTAAAACATCACCCTTACCTCGCCTTACCAGGATAACATCCTTGCCGTGATGTGTAGGTAAATCCCGTAACTGCAGGAGACAGACTTCCTCAGCTCGTAATCCGGTTTCCAGCATCAGGTCTATCAGCATTTCATTGACAAGCGCCCGGGTAGTCCCCCGTTGTCGGGCCCGGGCTGCTGCTTTTCGAACGCTCCGCCTTAACCGTTGTATCTCCTCGGTTTTCAAATACTTGTCAGGGGGCAGGTAATTACTTCTTGATTTCTTTGGCTTGGTCATTGTTTTTTATACAGTTCTATCTTGTATGTCAGATTTCGATGGTCGTTTTCTATTTTTTTTATTTGATAATCTGCTGCAATGTTGGGGCGCATTTTCTTAAAAAGCATTTTGGCAAGGGCTTTGCATTGCTGGTTGTAATCAGAAGGAACGCAAGCTATTCGTAAACCCCGATTGTACGCATACCTAACAATAAATTCTGATAATACAAAAACCCTTTTTAGTTTGGTCAGCGGTTTTGGTTTCGAGTTTACGTTTACCGTCATTTTTCGTCCTCAATAATCTTCAACAGATTTTCCGCTTCTTCGAAAAGCCAATTGATTTTTACTTTCGTGATGTCGACGGGAAAATTCCTCGCTGCAATAATCCGATCACAAAACACCCTGGTCGCCGCCGGCAGCTGCGATTTCTTTTTGGGTGTCCATATAATCAGCCCCCAAAAACAAAAGAAGGCAAAAACGCCAAAAAGAATCGCCTGGACTGTTTCGCCGATAACGACGTTATGATAAGCCCAATACAGATTCGAAAAAAACCACAATATAAAACATTCGCGTCTTTTCAGAATGTTCAGGAACAGGCCGGTTAAGGCGATTGCTAAAACAATCCATTGCATTATTCTGCCTCCAAAAACATAGCCATCGCTAACTGCGCTTCGGCGGTTCGCTGGTCGATTTCGTCCTGCGTCATTGCGCCTTCATCCTGAGCAGTTTTGTTCGGCTCACCCCACAAAGTTTCATCGTCTAACGGTTCTTGTTGTGACATCTTTTACCTTTTCACCTTCCGCGTATCTACGTTTGTAAAATGAACTCCATCCAGATACTTCGCCAGGTCAGCCTTGATGAAATAGTCGACTTCGTATTCGCGGCACAATTCAATCGCCATAATTCCGAACCGGCGAAGCGCTTGCCAGGTTAAATCACTGCTGGCGTGATTCAGTTTGCCGATTTTGTAATGGTCCACAAACTGATGTGTTTTGCGGATTATTTCCAACGAAACCGCAGGGCTAATTACCGGCTCTAAACTGACCCAGGTATTTAAGCCCTGCAGGTGAGCAACCGACAAGCCCCTGATTCGGTTTTCCGGTGAAGCTGCGTTCGGTTCGCAACGTTTTGACTTTTCTTCATCCAGGAAGGTCAGGGTTGCTGCGAAGGCATCGTTCGCGCTGTATAAATCGAAGTCGGAAACTGCTCGCATCCCGCCCTTCGTTAAGACCTGGAAGGGAATATCGTTGTCTTTGAGTATCTCGATAACATCCCGCGTCAAATTCAGCTCATCATTCAACGGCTGATAGGCATCGCAGGCGAAACAAAGTAAAACCCGTTCATCCGTCCCCTTGTAATTCGGCGCTTCCCTGGTCAATTTATAGAGGACATCCTTGCGCGGCTTAACATCGGTATGAAATTTCGTGTTCCGTGTAATTGCCGGAACATAACAATACATGCAGCCGTGGCTGCAGCCGATGTAATGATTTATTGCCAGGCGCGAATATTCGGCCGCCCTGCCTGTTGGTCTGTAAATTATCGCCATTTTAACCCCGCAGATTTATTGTTAATCTTCGTGCCAGAACCAGTGTCCGACAACGCACCAGCGAATCGCAACCACCGCCGCTGATAAGCCCCAAATAACGCCAACAATAGCGACCAGACCAATCATAACGATGTAATCTTTCTTCTGTGGAAGCCAGGCATGTATGCGCTCCGAAATAGTCGGCAGCTTCTTACTCATCAGATAGAAATTCACTAACAGGCAGCCGATCCAAACGGCTAATTCCAACCAGGTAAGTATCGCACTCATTTTTTGCACTCCTAAAAATTGTTCTTCGCTTTGATATTTCGAACGATTTTTTGTGTGGCTTTCGATTGTGCTTTCCCCGTTGCGATGAATCTTTTGAAGCCGTCCCAGGCCGGCGTATTTTCAAAATGCTTTTGCACCGAACCGACGACCTGCGTTGTCGCCTGATTCTTCTTGTAGGTCTTCCAAAGGAAAAAACAGGCGCCGGCAGCTGCGATGATGCCGACGATCAAATAAAGCCAGGGATATTTTGTGGCGATTGTTTGGTCCATCTTGATTGACCAAAGGCCGACGCCGCCGCCGAAGGCCATCCCCAGGCCCGTCTTAACAAGCCCCTGGAAAATCATAAAGCCGCCGACTGCAATTGCTATGTAAAAGAACGTTGCCAGCTTGTTCGCGGCGAATATATGGGGTAGGTCGATTTTGTGTTTTAGAATGTCGGACTTAGTTTCTTCGGACAATTTGTCGGCGGTTATAGTTTCTTGTTGCTGTTGGGGAAGGCAGCCCCCTGCTTTTATCGAAAGCAGGAAGGCCAACAAAACCAGCGTGATTACCGCAATAATTAAAAAAATATCGTTTTTATCCATTTTTCAATTCCTCACAAAACAATTCCCAAATCCGGTCGGCCTGTTCTAAATCACCTTTGCGACAAGCCGCATACCATTTGCTTATTAGAGTTTTTTGGCGTTCTGCATTTATTCCTAAATCCTTCGGTTTATCCATTTTTCGCTTCCTTAAAATTCAGCTGTCACTTTCCGGCGCTCAGGTATATACCCGAACGGCTCTCTTTTCATCGCGTTTACGAACCGGCCTATCTTTTTGAATCTGAAACTCGCGGCGTCTTTTGCTTCGTCGATGATTCTGTCGAATATTTCAGTAGTCAGTTCACCCTGGATAACCCCCTGCTCAATCTGGTCGAAAATGTCCTGAAAAGTCGTGATATTTGATGGTGTGTTTGGGAATCGTAGAATTTGGCAAATTTGTCCTACGGTGTTACTCCTCGCTTGCTTTATTGCCTCTAATCGCTGTTGAGCGCCAGCCGAATCCGAAACATCGGGAGTAAAAATCGAGGCCGAAGGTTTGCTTTCTGTTTCCTTCGGTTTACTTTCCTTTATTTCGGTTTCGTTCTTGAAGAGTGCGCAAACGTCCGGACTTCTGCGCATTTCTGCGCAAGTTTGCCCAGCTTCACGTGCATTTAACAGGTTTTCCCCAAATTCACCTACACTCAGCAAGCCGACTTCCGGAGCTGTTAAAATTCCAAGCGCCTTCTGAACGCATCCAACCTCAAAAATACCCAAAGATTCGGCAATTCCTTTTGCGGTTAACGGGTTTTGGCGTTCATCGAGTATCCATCCCCGAAACTGGCGCGGCTGGTTACCGGCCATTAGCAGTAATTTATCGAACAGGCCGTGAACAGCCATTTCGGCCATCTGGCCGGCTATCCAGGCCTTCTCGTTTATTTTCCTGTCGATAACGGTTTGGGCATGGCCGGTATTTTCTAATCGAATATATGGCAGGGGTGATTTGCGTAATTTCTCAACGGACGGCGGCTTTTCAAACCGCCGGACCGCATGGCCATCACTATCGACTTCGTATAGCCGAACCCAGTTCACAATCCGATATGCCTGTGTCATTTTCTGCCTTTCACGTAGCGAACAACAATCTTTGCTTTGTTTTGATTATCTGTTTCCGATGCTTACTGTGCCGGTACTCAACCAACGTTCTGCCGGCCTCGCTTGCCTGTAATCTGTGCAGGACCGGCTGTCCCGCCTCTTCTTTGATTTGCCGTATATGCCTTCGCTGCTCAGCTGGGTTTGGTACCCGCACCTTTGCAGATGAAACCCTGGCTGGCCGAAAGCCGAACTGCTCGGGTACTCTTTCATCACCCCTTGCCCGCCAGATATGGACCGCCTTCTGGCCGGTCTTTTTGAAAACGCCTAAATCCTCGACGACCCTGTATATATTGACCAGGGCATTGCGCCTGCCGGTCACCGAATTGATATGCCATACTCGCTTTTGATGTTTCGGTTTGAGTGTTGCCTGCTCTTTTTGGTTGAGCGCTTCGAGAATCCTTTTATCGCTGGCCGGCCCGATTTCATCGAGGATAGTTAGGACCGCTGCTTCATCTGCCCCTAACTTCTCGGCTATATTTTTCAGCGCCAGTAAACTTGTATCGCGAATCATCTTTTACTTAATTCTTCTTTCCGTATTGGCAGGACCGCATAAGCCGCCTCCGGCATTGCCCAATTTCACTATCAGAAAACGGCTGACCATCGTTTACTTCGTCGATTAGCATTGTGTTTTCGATTACTTCGAGGAAGAGCAGCTTCGTCAATCGCACTTCCGGAGAGTGCGGGTTAGTCAGCATTTCCCAGCGATGAAAAATATTGCTTTTTGCGATGTCCATTTAGCTTCCCTGCAAGAAGGTCAATCCATTACTCCTAAAATCGCCATTTCCGGTCTATAAACGGTGATTTTTACTATACCTTTTTCACCAAAAAGTAAAAGCGATCGGAAATTCCGGATTTTCCAAAAGCGATCGGAAATTCCGGATTTTCCAAAAACATATGCTTTTTCCAGATTTTCCAAAAGCGATCGGAAATTCCGGATTTTCCAAAAACATATGCTTTTTCCAGATTTCCCA
>Ga0114922_10005248_pt1 | contig 11968 bp, 9 predicted proteins | sample AartaG_FD_100975 | JGI IMG/M metagenome (GOLD analysis project Ga0114922, IMG submission 100975) | Deep subsurface microbial communities from Aarhus Bay to uncover new lineages of life (NeLLi) - Aarhus_00045 metaG | ecosystem: Environmental > Aquatic > Marine > Oceanic > Sediment | place: Aarhus...
AACCGAGTCGGCCACGATTCCCGCGCCCGCCTGGACGTAGACTCGATTTCCGCTCACCAGCATCGTGCGGATGGTGATGCAGGAATCGAAGTTGCCGTTGAAGCTGAAGTAGCCCACCAAACCTGCATAGGGTCCGCGTCGGCTCGGTTCCACTTCCTCGATGATTTCCATAGCCCGGATCTTGGGTGCCCCGCTTACCGTGCCGGCCGGAAAGGTGGCGGCTATCAAATCGAAGGCATCCCTGTCTTCTCCTAACACGCCCCCCACGTCGCTGACGATGTGCATCACGTGGGAGTATCGCTCTACCACCATGAACTCGGTAACCCGAACACTGCCGTAGCGGCAGACCCTGCCGATGTCATTGCGGGCCAGATCGACCAGCATCAGATGCTCGGCCCGCTCCTTTTCATCCGCAAGAAGTTCCTTTTCCAGGCGCACGTCCTCTTCTACGGTGAGGCCCCGCGCACGGGTGCCGGCGATGGGCCTGATGGTGACATTCCCGCCGTAGGAGCGGACATGAACCTCCGGAGAGGCTCCCACCAGCTTGATGTCGCCGAAATGCAGATAGAACATGTAGGGGGAGGGATTCACGATGCGCAGCGCCCGGTACAGGCTGAAGGCATCTCCGTCGAAGGTAGTATCCAGCCGTTGGGACAGAACCGCCTGGATGATATCCCCCTGCTGAATATATCCCTTGCAGGTCTCCACGGCTTCGAGGAACTCTTCTCTCTTGAAATTGGAACCGGGACTCTTCTCCTCCTGGACCCTTCCGTTTTGTCTCTGCGCCTCGGACAGGGGGCTGCGAAGATCGATGAGAATCTGTTGGAGCACACCCGCGGCCTGGTCGTAGAGCAGATCGAGATTATCCCCGGAGCGGGCCTGCACGTTATGCATTACCGTGAGCTTGTGGTTGACGTTGTCGAAGGCCACGATCGTATCGGTGAACATAAACAGCATATCCGGGATGTCCAGGTCATCCGGATTGGCTTCGGGAAGACTCTCCAGCTGCCGCACCGTGTCGTAGGCCATGTAGCCTACCGCTCCCCCGGCAAAGGGAGGAAGGGCGGGATCCGATACTGGTAAGAACTCGTTTGTCAACTTTTTGAGCTCCCCCAGGGCATCGGTGGATTCAATCGTCGTGACCTGAGATCCTCTGCGGATCTTTACCTTGTCTGCCCTGGCCTCGAAGATGATGCTCGGGTCCCTTCCCAGGAAGCTGTAGCGGCCGACCTGGGTTCCCCCTTCCACCGATTCGAGGAGGAAGGTGTTCTCTCCCCGTCTCAGTTTGAGGTAGGCGGAAACCGGTGTTTCCAAATCGGCATACACCTCCGTATAGACGGGAATCAGGTTTCCTTCTCCGGCCCTGTTTTTGAACTCCTGCCGGTTCGGTCGTACTGTCATCTTCTCCTCCAACAAAAAAGCCATGCGTCTTCCCGCATGGCTTGTGCTTGTTTTTAAGCTTATGCCTGTACAAGCAAAAAGCCCCGGCGACACGATATCATCGAACCGCCGCGGCTCTTATCTATATTTTTATAGCGTCAGGCTAGCCGGGCGGCTCAGGGGAGAAGGACCACCACGGCCACGTGCGGAGCACGCGGAGCAGGTGATGTACGCATAGCAATATGTTTCTATTCATAGTAACGAAGAGAGCATAGCAGGTTCGAGATCTTTTAGCAATAGGTTGCAGCAAATAAAAAAGAAAAAGTTTTTGCCGTGCTCGGTTGCTACAGCAAACCGACCTCGGATCCGACTTTGCTGAAGGCTTCCAGAGCCCGGTCCATATCCTCCTGTTCCAGGGCAGCGGAAGCCTGTACACGCAGCCTGGCCGTGCCTTCAGGCACCACGGGGTAGCCGAACCCGGTGACAAAGACCCCTTCGGCAAGAAGTTTCTCGCTCATGCTAATCGCAAAGGAGGTTTGACCCACCAGGATCGGGATTATGGCAGAGGGCGCTTCCAGCGGCTGAAACCCCCGTTCCCTCAGACCCTTTCGCAGGTAGGCGGCATTGTCATGAAGTTTCTTCACCAGAGATGGATTCGCTTCCAGCACCTGCACAGCCTTCAGGGCACTGGCGGCGATGGTTGCCGGCAGTGCATTGGAGAAGATCTGGGGCCTGGAGGATTGGATAAGCAGTTCTATGACCTGTGCGCTGGAGGCCACGAATCCTCCGGCCGCCCCTCCCAAAGCCTTACCCAGGGTACCGGTGATCACATCAACCTGGCCGAGAAGGTCGAAATGCTCGAGCACCCCCCGGCCTCCCTGGCCCATGACACCGGTTCCGTGGGAATCGTCCAACAGGGTTACAGCATTGTATCTATGCGCCAGCTCTACGATTTCCCTAAGGGGAGCCAAATCCCCCTCCATGCTGAATACGCCGTCGGTAATGATCAAACGCGTGCCGGCATCCTGAGAGCTCTGCAGCCGCTGTTCCAATTCCTCCATATCGGCGTGCTTGTAAACAAGCCGCCGGGCTTTGCTGAGACGAACGCCGTCGATGATGCTGGCATGGTTCAGCGCATCGGAGATGATTACATCCCCATCACCCGCCAAGACAGGAATCGCCCCCGTATTGGCGTTCCAACAGGAGACGTAGCTCAGGGAAGCCTCGGTTCCCATAAAGGAGGCCAGTTTTTGCTCCAGCTCTCGGTGTATGGAAAAGGTTCCGCAGATGAAGCGGACCGAGGCCGTGCCGGCTCCGTAGCGTTCCAACGCCTCCTGTCCCGCGCGGATCACCTGAGGATTATTGGCCAGACCGAGGTAGTTGTTGGAGGAAAGAATAATAACATTTCCACTGCCCTCCATCTGTACCCGGGAATCCATCGGGCTTTGCAGGTAGCGCAGACGTTTTAGTGTACCCTGCTTCTTCATTTCCTCGATCATGAGGCCGAGGGATCTGTGATAATCTCTATTCATGCCCCCATGATAGTACCACTGCGGCCGCAGCGTCCAGGCAGTGGTTGACTTTTATGGGAATCGAAAGTTCCATGACCATCTCCGGCCTGGAAAACCCGCCCGTAACGCCCTGGAGCTCCGGGACTCATCAGGCCCAGGATCTCCTGCGCGCTTGACGAGACGGCCAGGGACCGATACGCTGCAGCAAGCTATGAGTGAGTACATAATAAGTGGGATTCAGCAGATCGGCGTCGGTATCCCGGACCTGTCGGCGGCCTTTCGGTGGTACCGGAAAAAGTTTGGATTCGATATCCGGGTGTTCGAAGATGACGGTGAAGCGGCCCTGATGCTGCCCTACACCGGGGGGAAGCCCAGAGCCCGGCACGCCATCCTGGCGCTGAACCTCCAGGGTGGAGGGGGGCTGGAGGTCTGGCAGTCAAAAGGGAGAAGAACCGAGTCGCCGGATTTTCAGGTGCAATTGGGAGATTTGGGTATCTTCTCTGCCCGCATCAAGACACGAGACCCGCGGGCGGCCTTCGCATATCTGAAAGATGAACAGGCGGAGCTGCTGGGCGGTGTCGCAACCGATCCGTCGTCGTCGGCCCACTTCTTTGTTAGAGATCCTTTCGGACTGCTCTTTCAGGTCGTCGAGGGCAATGGCTGGTTTTCAAAGGGCAGGTATCCGACCGGCGGGGCGGCGGGCTGCCTGATCGGCACCGGTGATGCCGAGAAGGCTAGAGACTTCTATGTGGGGGTCCTGGGCTACGACAGGGTGATCTATGACGAAACAGGAACCTTCGATGATTTGGAGCCCCTTCCCGGAGGAAACGGGAAGTTCCGCCGGATGCTCCTGGCGCATAGCCAACCCCGCCGAGGGGCCTTTGCACCTGTGTTGGGACCCACCAAGATAGAACTGATTCAGGCGCTGGAACGGAAGCCCAGAAAGATATTCGCGAATCGCCAGTGGGGAGATTTGGGTTTCATTCACGTCTGTTTCGACGTGAACGGCATGGACGAGTTGAAGGCTCGCTGCGATCAGCTCGGTTGTCCCTTCACCGTGGATAGCGGCAGTGGTTTCGATATGGGGGATTCCGCCGGACGCTTTGCCTATACCGAAGACCCGGACGGCACCCTCATCGAATTCGCAGAGGCCCACAAACTGGAAATCGTGAAAAAGTGGGGTTGGAATCTGGATCTCAGTAAGCGTCGTCCGGAAAAGGCCTTGCCCCGCTGGATGTTGAGGGCTCTGGCCTTCAACAGGGTGAAGGACTAGGCAAGCCGCATTTTGCTGCGGGAGGGGCTCTAGGTTTTCAGCGGGCGGGTGTGGATGCCGCACTCGCCACCGCACTTGCTCGTTCCCACCCAGCGGCCGGAGCGTTCATTGTCGTCGGTGGTGATCTTGGTGCAGGGCGCACAACCGAGAGAGCGATATCCCCTGGCGTAGAGCGGATTGACCTCCACGTTGTTGAGTGCCAGATACTGCCACACTTCTCTTTCCTTCCACAGCAGGATCGGATTTAGCTTGACAAGTCCTCGGTCCCGCTGCTCCACTTCCCCGTAGTCTGTGCGGGTTCGTCCTTCTGTGCAGCGCAGTCCTGTCACCCAACAACCTACCCCCATCTCTTCGATCGCCCGGCGGGTCGGTTTGACCTTCAGAAGCTCGCAGCAGCGATCCGGATCCGTTTTGTACAGATCCTTCGGGATTCTTTCGTCGTTTTGGTAGACCCGAAGCTCGGGAAAGGTTCGAATCTGCTCCTTCATGAACTCCTTGGTCTCTTTCGGCTTGAAGCGGGTTGTGACGATGAACCCTCGAATCGACGGGCTCACCCGCTTGGCCAGGTGCCAGACGGCCACGGAATCTTTGCCCAGGCTGTTCGCTACCACCAGGGCATCGCCGAACTCGCGGTAGGCGTTCTCAATCAAGGCCAAAGAACGCTCGACCTTCTCGTTGAACGTGAGGTTGTCGACGAGATATGCCGGAGGGTTTTTTTCTTCAACTGCATTCATGCGCTTGTCTCCTCTCATCTTCTGAGAAATGCTCAAGTGGAACGTGATACAGTATGCTCCAGTCTGAGGGCAACGGTTCTTTGCTGTCAAGATGCAAAATGACCAAGAGAAGAAAATTTATAAAAAAAATTTTTTAAAAATCGAATAATTGAATATAAGATTCAAATATTCAGCGACTAGGAAAATTTACTCTTTTCTTTTTTATGTTTTCGTGTTACGTTACAGAGAGAAAAATCGGGTGATGTTTCCCGGGGAGGTTGAACCATGAAGAATCAGGAAGCCACATTGACCAAAAAGCCACGATTGAGAAAGAGACAAGATGAATCATCACAGCCTCAGGTAAAAAAGAGCGCTATACCGGATCTGTTCGACAAGTGCCGCGGGGAGGGCGGGTACTTCGGCTACTTCAGAGCCCGTAACGACATGTTCTTTTCCAGGCCCGTGCTGGAGGGAATCCCCGGAGCGCGCATGAAGTATCAGGGCAAAGAGGTGATCATGTGGGCCATCAACAACTATATGGGGCTGGCCGGCAATGAAGAGGTGAGGGATACAGTGCGAAAGTCCCTGGAGAAGTGGGGAACCTTCACGCCCATGGGCTCACGGATGTTGACGGGCAATACGGATCAGCACATCGCCCTTGAAAAAAAACTGGCAGCCTACCTTCAGAAACCGGCCGCGGCGGTGTTCAACTACGGCTATCTGGGGGTCATGGGCACGATCAGCGCCCTGACGGGGCCTGATGACGTGATTGTCATGGACCGCCTGAGCCACGCCAGCATCGTTGACGGTACGATTCTGGCCTCCGCCGGCAGGAGATTCCGGCCCTTTAAGCACAATGACATGAATCATTTGGAGCATCATCTCAAAGCCGCGAACCGCCTGCGTAAAGGAGGCATCCTGATCGTGATCGAAGGGGTGTACGGAATGCGGGGGGACCTGGCCGATCTACCCGGAATCTGCGACCTCAAGGAACGCTACGGAGCGCGCCTGTTCGTCGATGATGCCCACGGCTTCGGCGTCATGGGTGAGCATGGCCGGGGAACCGGGGAGCACTTCGGTGTGCAGGACAGAATCGATCTGTACTTCGGAACCTTCGCTAAAGCCTTCGCCGCCATCGGGGGGGTAACCGCCGGGGAGGAGGAGGTTGTGCGCTACATCAAGTACAACGCCCGAACCAATGTATTTGCCAAGAGCCTTCCCATGGTGTACGTCGATGCTTTGGAGACCACCCTGGATCTTATCGAAAATCGACCGGAGTACCGCCAGAGAATGTGGGAAGTGGCCAAGAGGCTGCAGAATGGATTGATCGCCGAGGGTTATGATATCGGGGATACCAAGTCTCCCATCACTCCGGTATACGTGCCGGCCGGGAGCGAGCAGATCGGCATGCAGATGATTAAAATGCTGCGGGAGGATTACGGGGTCTTCGTCTCCGGAGTAACCTACCCAGTCGTTCCCCGGGAGGTGGTTATGTTCCGTATGATTCCCACGGCTTCCCACTCCGACGAAGATGTGGATTTGACGGTCGAAGCTTTCAAGAAAATGCGGGATCGGTTGAGCCTCGATCTCTCGGAAAAACCTTCTCTGAGAAACCGCTAGACTCAAAGCTTTTTCAGGCGGATTCGCAAATTACCTCTGGAGAGCCTACTCGTCCTCCGTCCGGGCGATTTTGCGGCGATCCCGCAGCGTGCCGCTTCCGGGCAGACGAACTCTTCGTTTCAGCGCCCGTTCCAGAAGGTGGAGGATATCGTTCATCAGGTTCTCGGCTGAGGCGGAATCGAGGTTCATTAAGATCGCGTCGTAGATCGCCAGTACCATCCGCTTGGGATTCTTGTACTGGCGGATCCGAAACACCCCTTTGCGGCTTCCCTCATGAAGAATCTGGATGATGACTTTTTCCACATGGCTGCGAAGCATGCCGGCGCCGGCCGCACGGTTCTGTTCTCCCGGGTAGATGTACTTCTTGTTCCCGGTGAGAATTCCCAACAGTATCGGATTGTTCTTGATTCCCAGTGTGGTAAAGCGATACAGGGCTTTTAGCTTGTTGACCGGAGATTTGAAAGCTCCCACCAGGCGATCCACCGAGCGGATTCCCTGGCTCTCGAGGTTGTCGAGAATCTGTTCGTAGAAGGCCTCTTTGCTGGGAAAGTAGGTGTAGAAGCTTCCCGTTCCCACTCCCGCCTCTTTGGTGATGTCTTCGATGTTGACATCCTTGTATCCGTAGCGGCTGAACAGGCGCTCTCCGATTTTTAAAAATAGGTCCCGCTTGCCTGTGCCCATCTCTCGGAACTCTCCAGGTCAGTCCACATTACCAAACGCGGCCAGGTTTTCCAGAGCCGGTCGGCGATTTCCCTGCTCCATTTGCTCGACCAGCTCCACCGCCAATCGATTATAGGGTACCGGAATCCCCGATTGTCCGGCGCCCTGTACAACTCTCCCATTAATGAAGTCTATCTCGGTTTTAAAGCCCCGTTGCATGGAATCGAGCATCGAGGACTCATCATGGCGGTTTTTATACCCAATGATTCGCAGCAGCAGATGTTTCACGAATCTGGAATAGCCTTCATTCGACAGGAAGCGCTCAACATTCATTCCCGCACCGAAGGACTCGAAGGTGATACCTTCGGCGTGGCCGACCTCGAACAGTTCACTGCCGATGTGAAGCATGATCTCCCGGATCTCCCTGCTCGACGTCAGTTTCCCAAACGGCAGGCCGGTGATCGCGCCCAGGGTAGTCAAGGTCGTGGTTACGCCCAGCTTTGACCAGAGAACACCCCGGATGTTGGGGGAAATGGTCACCGGAAAGATTTGTGAGAGGATGGATTGCGCTCGGCTCAACGCCGCTTTAGGCCGGTCGGCAGAGAGGCTGCCGATTATGAAGGAGCCCGAGTTGGTTATCCTGTACTCTCCGGGTGCTTCCATGGAAGCGCCCCAGAGAACACAGCCCGGTACCAGGCGCTCGGCTCCGACCACGCCGCGCAGTTCCAGCGCGACCAACCCGTTCTGAACCGTGATCACGCTGGCCCCCGGGGTTATGTTCGGCTTTAGAGATTTTGCAGCCCCTGCCAGGCTGTTCGCCTTGGTTGCCAGGATCAGGGCGTCGAAGCGCTCGTTTCCGAGTTTCTCCACCAGGCGCACCCGGTGTGTCCACCGCTTCTTGCCCTGACGCAGGGTGAGTCCCTTTGTGTCGATCGCCTCGGCAATATGGGGCTCACGGTCGATGACCGTAAGCTCAATGTCCGGCCGTCCTGCTAAACGGGCGGCCATTACACCGCCGAGACTCCCACAACCCAGAATTGCCACGTTCATGAGATTTAGACGCTCCGTCAAAATAGGAGGGATTCCCCCGGTTGTCAAGCTCAAGAGCCTGCCCGCAGGCTGTGCTTTGCCACCAGTGGTTATTGATAGCTTCGCCAGCCGTAGGCGTCAGTTCCTCCGGTGACCGACGCCGTGAAGCAATGCCCTGCCCTAGTAACGGTAGTGCTCCGGCTTGAAGGGACCTTCCCTGGGAACACCGAGGTACTCCGCCTGACTCGGCTTCAACCCTGTAAGCTCCACCCCCAGATGCGGTAGATGCAGGCGTGCGACCTCCTCGTCCAGATGCTTCGGCAGGATGTACACCTTTTTTTCCAGTTTTTTCTGGGCCAGTTCCACCTGGGCCAGTATCTGGTTCGTAAAGCTGGCACTCATCACAAAGCTGGGGTGACCGGTGGCGCAGCCCAGGTTCACCAGGCGTCCTTCGGCCAGGACCAGGATCGAGCGCCCGGAGCGCAGGGTCCAGCGATCCAACTGGGGTTTGATGTTCTCGAGCTTGCATTCGGGAGTGCTGGTCAGGTAGCGAATCTCGATTTCGCAGTCGAAGTGTCCGATGTTGCAGACGATCGCCCCATCCTTCATCTGCTCCATGTGCTGCCCCCGGATCACGTTGCAGCAACCGGTGGCGGAAACGAAGATGTCGCCGATTGCCGCCAGTTTTTCCATTGTCGATACCGGAAATCCTTCCATGGCCGCCTGGAGCGCGCAGATCGGGTCGACCTCGGTGATATACACCTGAGCGCCGAAACCGCGCATCGATTGGGCGCATCCTTTGCCCACGTCTCCGTACCCGCAGACCACCACCTTCTTGCCCGCGACCATGATATCCGTGGCGCGCTTGATTCCGTCGGCCAGGGATTCACGGCAGCCGTACAGATTGTCGAACTTCGATTTGGTGACCGAGTCGTTGACATTGATTGCCGGAAAGAGCAGTTCTCCCCGATCCATCATTTGATAAAGGCGGTGGACCCCGGTGGTTGTTTCCTCTGAAACGCCGCGAATCTCATCGGCTACACCGTGCCAGCGCTTTGGATTGCGGGCCAGGCCTTGCTTGAGCCGAGCCATGATAATTGCCATCTCCGGATCGTAACCGCCTCTGTCCGGGAGGGTCGCATCTTCCTCCACGCTGACTCCTTTATGGACGAACAGGGTGGCATCTCCACCGTCATCGACGATCAAATTGGGTCCGGACCCATCGGGCCAGGTGAGGGCCTGCTCGGTACACCACCAGTACTCCTGCAGGCTTTCCCCCTTCCAGGCGAACACGGCGGCGGATCCGGCTGCGGCAATCGCAGCGGCCGCGTGATCCTGGGTGGAGAAGATGTTGCAGGATGCCCAGCGGACATCAGCCCCCAGATTCTTCAGCGTTTCGATCAGCACCGCTGTTTGGATGGTCATGTGCAGGCTCCCGGTCACTCTCAAGCCTTGAAGCGGCTTGTTTTTACCGTATTTCTCCCGCACCGCCATCAGGCCGGGCATTTCCTTTTCCGCCAAATCAATCTCCTTGCGTCCCCACTCGGCCAGGCTCAGATCTGCGACCCTGTGAGGCAGCGTAAGATCAAGTTCAAACTTACCCATATGTTTCTTCCTTTCTATCTCTGAAGTATCTAACAATGCTAGCAAATGCTAGCAAATGCTAGGATTGATCCATTCCGAATTCATGTTCGAACTTTGGATCCGGTCGCTCCTGTTTACTACAGTGGTACAGAAAGACCTGTAATCCCCTGCGAACCGGATAGTGATGATGATCATCGATCCGGATGCCCGTATCTTCGAGCCACGATTCGACCTCTTCTGCAGGAAAACCGAGCCAGTGATCCCCGTAACGGCTGCGCATCATTTCCTGTTCATGTTTATGGAAATCCGCGAGGATCAACGTACCTCCCGGCCGTAGGATCCGCCGGGCTTCCAGCAATCCTTGCCGGGGATTACGCAGATGATGAAGAACCAGATTGATGATCGCTACCTCGGTCTCCCCGTCACGCAGAGGTAGATGCTCCAGTTCGCCGATACGGAGGTCGATCTGGGATCCATTGCGGTCCAGACGTTTGGCTGCTTCGGCAAGCATCTCTCGGGAGCTGTCTACGCCGATCAGGGTCCTCATGCTCCCGGCGATCCTCTCCAGCAGAGTACCGCTGCCGCAGCCCAGATCCGCCACGCTGTTGGCCGCGGGGATACGCTTAACGATCTCCCCAACCAGGTCCAGCTCCCCGATGATGCTGCGTTTCATGATTTCCCAGTTGGATGCCACGGAGTCGAAAAAACGTTTTGACTGAAGCTTCCCCGTTCTCAACAACTCCTCGGCCCTCTCCAGGTCCTGCCGATAGATCGATTCCTCCTCGAAGAGGTAGCGGATCGAATCGGAAAAACGGCGGCCCGGGTCGTGGTCTACGGCTCGGTAGAAGGACCACAGACCGTCCCGTCTGGATTCAATCAGCCCGCTTTCCAGGAGGAGCCGGAGATGTCTGGAGATACGGGACTGCCCCATGTCGAGAATCCCCATAAGTTCCTGAACGTTGAACTCCCTGAAATCGAGAATGTTCAACAGGCGTAACCGGGTTTCGTCGCTCAGAGTCTTGAAGTATCGAAGCGCCCTGCCAGATCCAAACTCATGCATGTTTATATCAAGATATCTTGATATATTTATACAATATGATTCATTCTCTGTCAAGTCTCTTGCGGGCATGACAATGCCCGATTGTGGTCGCAAAACACTACAGGCTAATCGTCGGAGCCCGGGTAGCAAAAAATGCGTATATACCGGATACTTGGCTTCAAAGGGGAGTGCAAATGGGAGAGCTTCTGAAAATCCTCGGCGAAAAGCGACTCTTGGTGGCCGATGGCGCCTGGGGAACTCTGCTCCAGGCTAGAGGGCTGGAGGCGGGTACCTGCCCGGAGGTTTGGAATGTAGAGGAGCCGGACAAGGTTCGTTCTGTGGCAGCCGCTTACGTGCAAGCCGGATCGGACTTCGTACTGACCAACACCTTCGGCGGATCACCCCTGGCACTCAAGCGTCACGGATTGGCGGACAGAACCGAGGAGCTCAACACGGCTGGAGCACGGCTGTCCCTGGAAGGCGCGGGGGGAAAGCTGGTGGCCGCCTCTGTTGGACCGACAGGGGAGTTCCTGCCGCCGCTGGGTGAAATAACGGAGGAGCAGATGAGGGACGCCTTTGCCGCCCAGATTCGGGCCGTCCTGAAGGCGGGAATACGGATCCTGTGTATCGAAACGATGACCTCTGTGCAAGAGGCGGTGTGTGCCGTGCAAGCGGCTCGGGAGGTAGCGGGAGAGCTCTCTGCCGAGGTGGATGTGATGGCTACCATGACCTTTACCGAAACGCCGAAGGGGTACCGCACCTTTATGGGTGTTGACTGCAGGAGCGCCGTGGAGCAGCTCACGGAAGCGGGTGCGGACGTTCTCGGTTCGAACTGCGGAAACGGAATCGAGCAGATGGTGCCCATTACCCGGGAGTTCCGCGGGATCACGGACAGGCCGATCCTCATCCAGGCCAATGCCGGGTTACCACAGCTAGAAGATGGCGTTACGGTCTTCCGTCAGAGTCCCGAGCACATGGCCCGCTGGGTCCCCCAGCTGGTCGAAGCGGGGGTTTCCATAGTGGGCGGTTGCTGCGGGACGACCCCGGAGCACATCCGCCTGATTCGTGCTCAAATCGATCGACTGCTGTAGATCTCTGCCCCTATTCGATCCAGATCTCGATCAGATGTCCTTCCTGGACATCCTCCCCATCCACCAAT
>Ga0114922_10005249_pt1 | contig 11966 bp, 9 predicted proteins | sample AartaG_FD_100975 | JGI IMG/M metagenome (GOLD analysis project Ga0114922, IMG submission 100975) | Deep subsurface microbial communities from Aarhus Bay to uncover new lineages of life (NeLLi) - Aarhus_00045 metaG | ecosystem: Environmental > Aquatic > Marine > Oceanic > Sediment | place: Aarhus...
AGGCCGTCCGCGTTGTGTGTCGAACTTCAAGTTCGCGGTTTTTGGTACTTTTTGACGTCAAAAAGTACGAAAAGAAATCTTCTCTTAATTTTTTATTAAAATCAGAATCTTTATTTGATTTCTAATTGATAGAAAAAAATTCTTTTTTAAAATTTACGTGTCGCTAAGAAAAATTTTACAAAACCCCTTAATTCTTGTTAGATTACTTAAAAAGGAGCTTGACTGGATAAATAGTTTGTGATCTGCTTAACAAGACTCAGGAGGTTCGCTCTTGCCTGTTTTGGCTGATTTCGGCACATCCTGGACCAAGATGCTGGATACTGCAACCAGCGAAAAGCGCATCGAGAAGACCAAGGATCTGCCTTCGCTGAAAGTAGACCTGGCCACCGGGCACAACACCAACAACCGGGCCGAGAAAACGGTCAACGAACTGATCGCTCTTGGCCAGGGATCCTTGCATCTCGTTGCTGTTCAAGACTTTACAGTGTTAGATGTCGGTTCCCGGGACATAAAATTCGTCAGTTTCAAAGGCCGTAGGGTCGCTGAAATGAACTGGTCCTCCAAGTGCGGGGCGCTTACCGGTTTTACCCTTGAGCTTATCCTGAGCTATTTCGAAATCGATCTTGCAAAGGCAAAGCCCTCACGGCGCGCACTCGGCATCACCTGCGGCGTCCTGGGAATGGAACAGCTTTTCGAGTCTATCGCCGCCGGCCAGAACCCAGAGACTGCTGTGGCGGAGTTCACCAGGGGGCTTGCGCTGAACGCATTCCAGTTCATCGGGCGTCCTGAGCGCTTTTTTCTTTCCGGCGGCATGTGTGAAAACCCCCTCTTTCTGGGCTCTTTTCCACCGGGAGTCGAGGTCGTTCCTTTGGGTAGGTTCGTGCTGGTTGAAGGCTTAAAAAAGGAACTGGAGATTGAGTGCTGCAAAGACAAATAAGATCAAAGCCGTAGCTATGCTTTCCGGCGGTCTTGACAGCTCCCTGGCGATAAAGATTGTCGCCGACCAGGGCATAGATGTAGTGGGAGTCAACTACAATACCGGTTTCTGTCTTACCGACCATCGCCGCCGAATGGCAAGTCTGGGCCTGCCGATAAATGCAGGTTCGTTGCGCAACCAGGCCCTTCGTGCCGGCGCCCAATGGCGGATACCGGTCGAGATCATCGATATCTCTGAGGAGTACCTGCGCATCTTCACCGAACCCAAACATGGATACGGTTCGGCCATAAATCCCTGCATCGACTGCCGTATTTTCATGCTGCAGAAAACCCGCCGGATGATGGAGGATATCGGCGCCGGCTTCATTATCACTGGCGAGGTGTTGGGCCAGCGTCCGATGACCCAGATGCCCAGAACCCTCGAGCTTATCGAAAAGGAATCGGGGTGCGAGCGGCTGATCCTGCGGCCTCTGTCCGCGAAGATTTTACCACCCAGCCTGGCGGAAGAAAAAGGCTGGGTGGACCGGGATAAACTTTACGGTTTCAATGGCAGGAGCCGTAAGCCTCAGATGGAGCTTGCCGAGAAACTCGGCCTGGTCGATTATCCCCAGCCTGCCGGCGGCTGCTGCTTCCTTACCGATAAAAGCTATGCCCGCCGCGTGCAGGATCTGTTCAAGCATTCGGGGAAAAAGAGCCTGAGCACAAATCAGGTGCTGCTGCTCAAAGTGGGCCGGCATTTCAGGCTCAACCAACGAGCCAAGGTTATCGTGGGTCGCAACGAGGCGGAGAACCTGTTCCTGTGCGATAACTCCGCTGGAATGACCGTGCTGGACAGCCGTGATATACCAGGCCCGCTGACTCTGGTCGAGAGCCAGGCTCTGCCGGAGGATCTCGAGTTGGCCGCTCGTATCACCGCCCGCTACGGCGATGACAAAGACTGCGAAAAGGTGGAGATCACCCTCTGTGCCCCGGACAGCGAACCCAGGCTTCTGCACGTCCAGCCGCTTGAGAGCCGCCTGTGCGATAAAATGCGGATCTAGGGGTCTGTGAAAAAGTATTTCCACAGTTCCCCTTTGATGAAATTTATTGTTTATTGAACTGACAAGGGCAAGGAAACCGAACCGCAGCGAAGCGGAGATTCGTGCTTCAGCGCGACAATCGGCCTTCGGCCGACCCTTGACAGCCCTTAATCCAAACCTTCGTGACTTTTTCACAAGCCTTCTAAAAACATGGCCGAAACTCGCCACAGTGAAAACCCAATGCTGCCATCGACCCGTGCGGACACTATCGTGGCGGTCTCTACGGCTCCGGGAATCGGTGCCGTAGCTGTAGTGCGTATCAGCGGGCCACGGGCCTGGGAGGTCGGGGAAAAGCTCGTCGCAGACCCCGAAAAATATAATTCACTCGAACCCCGCCGGTCTTCTCTCTTTAGCCTGATCGACCCTGTTAGCCAAAGTGAACTCGACCGCGCGCTGATAGTCAAATACAAAGGTCCTGCAAGTTTTACCGGGGAAGATGTGGTTGAAATTCAATGCCATGGCGGGCTTTCGGTGCCGGTGGCGCTGACCGGGGCGGCTATCGCCTCCGGTGTCCGCCAGGCCGTTGCGGGTGAATTCACCCGCAGAGCGTTCCTTCACGGCAAACTTGACCTGGTCCAGGCGGAAGCTATCGACGACCTGGTGCATGCACGCGGGAACCTGGACCGCAGTCTGGCCCTTCAGGGATTGAGCGGAGAACTGGGCCGCGAGATAGAATCCTTGCGCTGTATGCTTCTGGACATTAAAGCCGAGCTCGAGTACGATATCGACTTTCCGGATGAAGAACCCCTGGCAGAGCTGCCTTCACGCCTGGAACGGGAGATATCGGAGGTGTTGCAAGCAATCGAGCGTTTGTTGGCCGGAGCCCGGCGAAATCTACTGGTCTCCCGTGGAACTCTGACAGTTATCGCCGGGGAGCCGAATGTTGGCAAGTCCACCCTGTTCAACCGGCTGGTCGGCGAGGAACGCTCCATTGTCACCGAAAAATCGGGCACCACCCGGGATGCGGTTGAGATGGAGGCGATGATCGGCGGAGTCCTTTTCCGCCTGGTTGACACCGCCGGCTTAAGAAAGGGCGCAAAAGAAATCGAGCGGATCGGGGTAGAGTACAGTCGCCGATATATCGCCCGGGCGGACCTGGTGATATTTGTGCACGATGTTACCAGCCCGGTAGACAGTGCGGAGAAAGACTTTATCTCAGACCATGCGGGAGATAACCTCTTACGGGTGGCGAACAAAATCGACCTGACGAACAAGGGAAGCAACCTTCCTCCAGGTTTTATCGCTGTATCGGCCACCGAGGGTAGCGGCCTTGATGAACTACGCCGGGCCATGGTGGATACAGTCCTGCCGTCATCCCGGAGATTCCTCGGCAAAAACGGATTCAAGGGTCCCCAGGTCACCAGCATCCGTCAGAAAAACCTGCTGGAAGAAGCCCTGCGCCTTCTCAGGCGGGTGGATCCGCACTCTTCAGCGGAATATATCGCCGCAGACCTGGCCGAGACTACCGAGTACCTGGCCGAGATCACGGGCCGTATCACCGATGAGGATGTACTGGAGCGGATATTCAGCCGCTTCTGCGTGGGGAAATAACACAGTTGTTTCACATGAAACATTCTCTCGGTGTACTCGACGGCTTGGCATGCATACATGGCAACTTTTTTATAATTTTTTAATAACTCTACTTAATGTTTCACGTGAAACATGCCTGATAAAAAGCATTCAATAGTGGTAATCGGGGCCGGGCATGCAGGCTGCGAAGCAGCCTGGGCTGCGGCCAACCTGGGCGAACGGGTCCTGCTGATCACCTCCAACCCCTACCACATCGCCCAGATGCCCTGCAATCCCTCTATCGGCGGGGTGGCCAAGGGTCAGCTCGTGCGTGAGATAGACGCCCTGGGCGGGCTTATCGCCCGCGCTGCGGATTCCGCCTCTATCCAGTTCCGCATGCTAAATACCAGCAAGGGTCCAGCAGTCTGGTCTCCTCGCTCTCAGTCAGACCGCAAGCTCTACATCCGGGCTGTCCGCGGGCTGATCGAATCCCACCCTCGCATCCGGTTGTTTCAGGCCATGGTTACCGGCATCGAGATCTTAAACGGCCGGGTTACCGGTGTAACAACCTCCGGGGGCGACCTCTTCGATGCCCGGGCGGTGATCCTTACCGCCGGTACTTTTCTCAACGGACTTATCCGCATCGGTGACCAATCATTTCCCGCAGGGCGAGCCGGTGACCCCGCATCCGAGGCCCTGGCCGAGAACCTTAAAAACCTCGGCCTGCCGGCGATTCGCTTCAAGACCGGCACTCCGCCAAGGCTCGACGGTTCCACGATCGATTACTCCTTACTCACCGAACAGCTCGGAGATGATACCGAATATTACTTCTCTTTCTACCACAAGGCGAAAAGACTCCCCAGTGTAAGCTGCTGGCATACCCGCACCACTCCAAAAACCCGCCAATTGGTCCTGGACAACCTCAAGCTCTCCTCCCTTTACGGCGGTTATGTCGAGGGCCGGGGCCCGCGCTATTGCCCTTCCATCGAGGATAAGTTTGTCCGCTTTCCGGAGCGCAAAATCCAGCACCTTTTCCTTGAACCGGAGGGTCTCGACACCACAGAGGTCTACCTCAACGGCCTTTCCAACAGTATGCCCCTCGACATCCAGGAACAGATGGTACAAAGTGTTTTTGGTCTCGAGAAGGCTGTGATTGTCAAACACGGCTACGCCATCGAGTATGACTGCTACGACCCTCGTGCCCTTAAACCGACTCTCGAATCCAGCCTGATTGGCGGCCTGTACCTCGCCGGCCAGGTCAACTGTACCTCTGGTTATGAGGAAGCTGCGGGACAAGGCCTGGCGGCCGGTATCAACGCCTCCCGCGCTCTTCAGGACAAGGAAGAGGTCACTTTCCCCCGCACCGAAAGCTACCTGGGTGTGATGATAGATGACATTGTCACCCGCGGCGCCGATGAGCCTTACCGTCTGTTCAGCTCCCGCGCCGAGTTCCGCCTTCACTTAAGGCAGGATAACGCTGACCTCAGGCTTTCTCCCCTGGCCTTCGATCTGAGCCTGATCGGAGAGAAGCAGATTTCTCAGGTGCAGGCAAAGAAAGAACTGCTAACCCGCTGCCGGGAATTCCTCAGCCGGACCCGGGTTTCTCCCGAACGGATAAACCCCTACCTCAAAGAAGTGGGCAGTTCCGCCGCTGAATCGTGGCTGAGCCTGGAGAAACTGCTGCGCCGCCCGGAAATTTCCCTTGAGTCGCTTTTCGATTTCCTGAAACCTGAGGAGTTTTCCTCGACTGAATTGAAAAAAATCCTGCCGCAGGTGGAGTTGGAGGTCAAGTACGACGGTTACATGAACCGTGAGCTCACCCGCATGGAGCAACTGCGCCGCATGGAAGAGGTTAAAATACCTCTGGAGTTGGATTTTTCGTCTCTGTCAACCATCTCCCACGAGGGCCGCGAAAGATTACAGCGCCACCGCCCGGCAACCCTGGGCCAGGCCTCACGCGTGCCGGGCCTTACCCCGGGTGATCTCAGCGTACTGATGGTGGAGATTGGCAAGTTCAATAAAAAAACCCTGCCTCAATAAGCTTGCCCCTTTAAAACTTTCTTTCTTTAAAAATCGAATGCCAACCAGTTGATTTTTCACTACTTTTTATTATCATTATTACTATTTTTGTTGTTTCCACAGCGCATTGACGGAACTTTACTCTCCTTTTCTACTACCGTCTCTTTCATTCTCTTTAATGCCTTGTCTATCATCCCTTTACCGCCTCTACCTGCCCCTCGTCTCATCAGGCCAGATAATCTTGTGCAGCTGGAGCCGCAGTCGGTGGGGAAGCTTGTCTTCGAGCATCCACTCGGCCAGTTTCGCCGGCTCGAGCCTGCCGGTGACCGGTGAAAATGTTATCTTGTGCTTACCCAGCAGAACGCACTTATCTATTATTCTCAGGGCCCATTCGTAGTCCTCCCTCGATGCCATGACGAACTTGAGTTCGTCCTCGGGGGCCAGCACATCGAGATTCCCCCAGTGAAAACCGCGTTTGGCAAACGCGCTTGGAGGCTTGATATCGACAATTTTCAACACCCTTTTATCGAGCACATCCACCAGCCTGGTTCCGCTGGTTTCCACCTGAACCTGATACCCTTCATCGCACAGCCGCCTGCAGAGCTCCGGCAGCTCTTCCTGCATCAGCGGCTCACCTCCGGTCAGCACCACTCGCGGCACACCATTCACCCGACAGATCGAGAGGATGTCCTCTACGGTTACTTTGGTGCCTTCATCTCCCCGGCGGGAATAATCAGTATCGCACCAGGAGCAGTCCACATCGCAGCCGGCAAAACGCACGAAAGTGGCTGCAAGGCCCTGCCATGAGGATTCTCCTGAAATGGAGCAGAAAGTTTCGCAGACTCGCATCATCTCTTTTTTCTTAGTCAAAATGCCGTTGTTGAGGTTATACTGGATTCGGTCTGTCTCAGGCGCTGAATACACCGTCCACCGCAGCGCCGCAGTGGTTGCAGCTCCCTTCCGGTCCCAAGCTAATCCTGCCTACGCTGAAACCGTAGCGCTCTATCACCACCTTGCCGCATCCCGGACAGCATGTGCTCTCCGAAGGCTCTCCGGGTACGTTGCCGGCATAGATATATTTAAGCCCCGCGCGCTTTCCGCATTCCATGGCAAGTCTCAGTGATTTCAGCGGTGTCGACGGCAAGTGGGTCCATTTGTAGGTCGGATGGAAGCGGCTGACATGCCAGGGGATCTCTCGGCCGGTCTCAGCCAGGAACCCGGCGATATCACTCAATTCATCCTCGGAGTCGTTCATTTCAGGGACAACCAGGGTGGTCACTTCACACCAGATACCCAACTTTTTCATTCGTTTGATAGTCTCCAGCACAGGTTCGAGTTGTCCGCCGAGAACTTCGCGGTAGGTCCGCTCTCTGAATGCCTTGAGGTCGATATTGGCGGCATCCATAAAAGGCGCCAGTTCTTCCAGGGGCTCTTTCTCGATATAACCGTTGGTGACCATGTTGGTTTTCAAACCACGCTCTTTTGCTAAGCGGGCTATCTCAAGCATGTATTCGAAAAAGATGGTCGGTTCGGAATAGGTAAAGCAAAGGGATTGGCACCCGGAGGTCTCGGTCTGTCGCACCACGTCTTCAGCGGGCACCGGCCTGGTTGAAACAATCGGCCCGTCGCGTTCGACCACCGACAGGGTATGGTTCTGGCAAAAAGGACAGGAGAGATTGCAGCCCACGGTAGACACGGAGAAAGCGGCGGAACCGGGGAGAAAGTGAAACAGGGGTTTTTTCTCTATCGGATCGACATGTGCTGCGGCCGGCTGCCCATAAACCAGGCTGACCAGCTTGCCGTCCCGGTTTTCACGCACCCGGCAAATGCCGCGCCTGCCGGGAGCTATCTTGCAGCGGTGGGGACAGAGAGAGCAAAAAACAGTGCCCTTGCTCTCTTTATTGTAATAGGATGCTTCGCACATCTGATTAATCGGGGATTTTTATCCGCTTGGCAACATCGAAACCATAAGCCTGTTTCAACCGCTTGGCATCCAGCAACTTGTTTCTCTGTTCCAGTTGGCTAATGAGTTTGGCCACCTGTGTCAAGCTCTCCTTCTCCTTGTCTGCCCAGGCTTCGGGGAAGACCCGGAAATCCAACTCTTTCCGCATGGTTTTATATCCGGCCGTTCCATCGTTCAGATCGCAGAGGGCGTCGCACGTTTTCTTGAAAAAACAAGTCTCTCCCTCTTTAAGATGCTTGAAAATCGGACAGGTTTCATCCAAGTGAAAGAATTTTCCTTTAATCTGCATCAGTTTCCTCCTGAAAATAAAAAACACTATCTGGGTAAGACTTTGGTCTGCACGACCCAGGCATGTTTGTATCCAAATGAAACGGCTCTTTTTCTTTCGATCTGTGCCTCGACTTTAGCGAGAAAGTCTCCAATCCTTAAGGCGTAACGACCTCCTTGAAACTCCAGGTAAGCTTTTGTTTTCATCTCGCGCTCGACCTTACGCAGCAATGGCTCCAACTCTTCCCTTTTTTCGTCCGAAGCCAGTTGGACTCTGTAACCCGGTACTGGACCGTAGCTATAAAGATCAGCGGATCCGGGTCCCATCCAGGTTTTCTTGATCGACTCGGATGCAGTCGGTCCCTCGTCTTTCCTCGGTGTAAGCAGGATTGTATCGGCCGGCAATTGCTCGCGCCACAGGGAGTCAAGACGTGAATACACCACGCTCGGCTTGGCAGTCTCCTCTTTTCTCCCTGCTTTCAGCTCTTTCAAATTACGCAATATACTACAACCAGAGCCGATAAGACTGAGGAGCAAAACCAGACCCAGCGCTTTAACCGGAGTCGGTGTCATAAAACCCGGCCTGACCGGTGAACTCCTAGACTGTTTAGAGTATAGAAACTGTATCTTCTTTTTAAATCTACTCAGTAAATACCTTCACTTCAATAAAAACATTTGTTACCGAATTTAACCGATCTGTATTCGATATAGTTTCACCATTTTATGGATATCGGTCTTTTTGCGTTTCCAATTGAGCTTTAACCGAAGTGTATGGATACTTCCCGGCTGGTTCGCGTTATCTTTAGCCGGCGTTTTCCTGAACCGAAAGCTCCTCTTCCTCGTCCGGTTCGTGCAAATTGTCCAGCAGCCACTGACGTTGACTCTCCTCCGCCACGGCGTAGGGTACCTTGATCGGCATGTATCCTTCCAGCTTATAGCCGCAGTTTTCGAGTTTTTCCTGCTTTTCCTCGGTAAACCAGGCGACAAATGTCCTTTCATCGGGCATGACGAAAGCCAGTACTCCGCGAAAAATGCCTAAACGGCCGATATTGTTCGGGTCCAGGTGTCCACTGTCTGCGCTGCGTTCGAGGATCGAATCGGGAACCGGTTTCAGCGAGAACTTCTCCATCCTCTCCGATATCTTCTTATCGGTTTCGGTTTTTTCTATATCCTCCAGTTCCTGCCGGCATCTTTCCAGCTCTCCTTCCGGGAGATTGTCCCTGATCCATGCCAGGTCAGTTTCCTCGTCGGAGCAGTGCGGCAAAGGGTGAATCTCCCTCGGGAACTGATAACCCGCCTCTTTGATGGTTTTCAGTTTATTGGGGGTCGAGGGCGTAATATACAGGTATCGGTCAGGAGCGACCAGGTAGATCATGCCGAAGCGTTCCAGGTAGTAGCCGACCATCTCGACCGCCACGGTTTCAACACAAATAAAGCGCTCGAGAAATTTCTCCGGCAGTTCCTTTATCTTTCTTTCTTCGGTGAGCTCGCTTGCTATGTGATCCTCTTGCTCTTTCTCCACAGCGGCAACTTCCCGTCGACTTCTTTCTTGTTCGCCCTTGGGCAGGTTATCCTCCCGCCACATCTCATCCGCTTCCAGAGAAGTGGTATGCGGCAGGTTTATCTTTTGGGTGACATATTGGTAATTAGCTTCTTTCAGCAGTTCTATTTTTACCTGTGTGTTGGGGGTGATCCAAATATGTCCATCCGGGCCGACAAATCCTATGTAGTCCTCCTGAACAAGATAACGGCCAATCTGTTCCCTATTGACTTCCTCGGTCTTTGCCGAGCGCTCTGCCAGCTTTTCCGGGATTTTTTCTTCGATACCCCGTTCCTCCAGCTGTTTTTTCAGCTTTTCCTGTTCCTGCCGGCTCTCCAGTTCTTCGATCTCCTGGCGAGATTTCTCCATCTCGCCGGGCGGCAGGTTCTGTTCAAGCCAGAGTCGGTCTTGTTCAGTTCCCGAGCCATAGGGTACACGAATCAGTTGTTCGGGTTCTCTGTAACCCGCATCCCTTAGTGTTTTCTCTTTCCATGGTACTGTTGGGGTGACATAAAAATGTCCATCCTCGCGGACAAAAAAAGTTGTTCCTCCGCGGGAGGAATAACGCCCTATAAGTTTTAGGTCCTTGAATTCTGTCTGCACCGAACGTTCGAGTAATTCTGTCGGAATCTCCTTAAGTTCAAGCTGGTCCTTGAGTTTCTTGATATCCTGCTCACGGGATTCTTCCTCGATACTAGCTATTTCTTCCTGAGTCAGCTCCAGTTCCTGTTGCGTTAAATTCCTGCGGATGAATTCCATTTCCTCCTCTGTGCCATCGGAATAAGGTACAGAGAAACCTATTGGCGAAGGTTTGTAGTTCGCCTGCTCGAGAATCTCCACCTTTGATTTCAGCACAGGGGTGATATAAACAAAGCCTGTATAATCAACAAAACATAGTATATTGTTACGAACAAAATACTGACCCTGATAACTCGGCTGTTTCTGCTCAGTTTTAATTGTCCGGTTGATAAATTCCACTGGCAAGTCCTCGAGTCCGAGTTCGCGCTTTTTTTTCTCTTCCTGCTCTCTTTCGAGACGTTCCTCTTCCTTGAGGTTGACATCCCTGGCAGCGTCCCAGTGCTTCTGGTCGATGTTTTCCCGCAGCCAGTTTATATCCTTAGGGGTTTTCAGTGAATGTGGAACCTTGATAGCGGCTCCCATGAACTGATAACCCAACGATTTCAACAGTTCCACCCTTTCCGTCGTGGCCGGAGTCACATAGGTGACACCTTCGGGATCGGTGTACGAGAGAATCCCGCTGTGGACCCCAGCCATTCCTGAGTATTCGGTATAGCTCTCCTCACAAGCAGCGCTGGCCTCCAGCAGTTCCGCGGGAAGTTCTTTGAGTCCCAGTTCCTCGATCTTTGACCTGGCCTCTTCCATGACCTGATAGATGCGTTCTTCCTTGACCTCTGCCTCGGTTCGCTCCCACTCATCCAAGGGAATGTTCCCGGCCAGCCACATGCGGTTTTCCGCACTGTCCATGCCGTAGGGAACATTGATCATTGATTCCACATAAACATAACCCGATCTCTCGAGTATTATACGCTTTTCACCAGAGTAAGGGGTAACATAGGTGCTGCCTTCCCAGTCGGTAAACGAGAGTACCTTTCGATAAGAGGCAATCAGCCCGATGTTATTGTAATGTTTCCCCTTAACCCTGGCACAGCGGTCGGCGATAAAATCGCTGGCTACCGGCGTTAATCCGTCGCGGTTGACTTTCTTGATCGCCGAGAACACTTTTACTTCCCTTCTGGGCATCAGGTTTTCCTCCACCGACCTCTTGATTTCCTGAGGAGGCAGGTGCTTTCTCAGCCAGCGTTTACTCTTGACGGAGCCGTCCGAGTAGGGAACCTCGATCTTCGGTCGGCGATCATTAAGCCCGGCTTCTTCGAGCAATTTCATCTTGAGGCGGGTACCAGGCGTTACATAGAGCCGTCCATCCCAATCCACAAAAACCAGTACACCACCATTGAACCCATAGCAGCCCTTTTCCTCCGGACGGGTCTGTTCGCAGGAGGCGCTGCGCGCCATCAATCCAGGTGGGATCTCTCGCGGTTTTTCCTCTTTTTTCTCGGCTTGGACTTTTTCTTTTTCGGTCATTGTCTATTTCAGTAATCCCAGGTGGGTTTTAAATCAACCATGATATTTTTATTATCAGCGCTGTTCCCGGTAATGTCAAGCTGTGACGTCTGTTTTTCAGCCTTTCTGGGTGTTTGATCAATACTTTAAATAATAAAAGATAAGTTTGAGATACTCGTTCACCACCACAACCAACTCGCGTTCACGGGTCCACCAGCCGTTCAGCGACATTTTCTCGTCTCCAGGCGGCACGCTGCAGAAAGAAAGGTCCAGCTCCACTCCCTCCATGACCCTGTGATAAGCGAACCCGGTGCGACGGGAGTTGAAATAGCTGGTCACCACCAGCAGGGAGTTGAGCCCAAGCCGGGACACTGTCTCCCGGGTGGCCAGAGCATCTTCGAAAGTTGAGCTTATATCTTTGTTTATCACAATCGAATCCCTGGGGATGCCTCGCTGGGAAGCGGCCTCGAGTATACTTGCCACAGGGTCGATTGCACTGCCGAAATAATAGGTTGTATCACTGACATTAAAAATCAACAGCCCGGCGTAGCCTCTTTGGTACAGGTCCATC
>Ga0114922_10005250_pt1 | contig 11965 bp, 15 predicted proteins | sample AartaG_FD_100975 | JGI IMG/M metagenome (GOLD analysis project Ga0114922, IMG submission 100975) | Deep subsurface microbial communities from Aarhus Bay to uncover new lineages of life (NeLLi) - Aarhus_00045 metaG | ecosystem: Environmental > Aquatic > Marine > Oceanic > Sediment | place...
AAAAGGTCAGGTCGACCAACAGTCTGAAGTTTATTTCGATATTCTTCAACAGTCTGTAAATGCACAAACAAGAATCGTAAAAACATCATAAGGAGAATTGTACCATGGCACGTAAGATTTACACCCGAGCAGATCTAGACAGCATGACAGCTAAAGCACTGAAGAAAATGGCCTTTCGTCAACTGGGAATCGGCGGTCTGAGTAAACAGCCGAAAGATGCAGTCGTTGATGCCATCATTGCCCATCAGGACGGCGGAGCATCCGTGGCTCCCAAAGCCGCAGCTGCCTCCGGTCCGTTGCAGGGTATTAACTTCAGCGGTAACTCCGTAGTGACCAATAAAAGTGCTGCGTTTGGTCAAAGAACCACCACCACCATCCACGTATCCTGTGGGGCATCCACTGGAAGTTTCCCGGTTGTAGGAAAAACCGTACGCGAAGTCGGGGAATTCCTGAGAGAAGTCCTGAACGTGGATCGCCTTTCCACCGGCCTTGTTAATGGAAAAGAGGTCGATGCCAGTTATGTTCTGAAGACTGGTGATCGTCTTGAGTTCCTGAAACCCGCCGGCCGTAAGGGATAGAAACCAAGGTTGGAGCTCCTCCGGGAGCTCCACCACCAACAAAGGGGTTTGACGATGGATAGTAACATTGAACACATATTAGGGCAGAATGGCGTAGACAAAGTTGCGTTCTATTATAAGGACGCTCCACTTTTGAGTAATGCATTTACCACATGCTTATTCATTAATACCCAGAAGAATCGAATCGAAGCACGAGGAGTTTCAATCTGTTCGGTTCGAGATGCTTATTGCAGGAAAAAAGGCAAACAACGTGCCTTCGGTAGAGCAATAAAAGCGCTTACACGAAAAACCAATGACGAAAAGATCAATCCCGCCGGGAGAGATTTTGAAACAGTCAAGCGCACATTCAAGTGTAAGACTCCGGAAGATGCTCAAAATTTTGAAGAGAATATGGTTCCCGCAATTCTGAGCGCCAATCCGGATGCCAGCATCTCCTTCATAGATAGCGGAGCACCAGCTAAATCTAAGTACGCTTATGATATTCCTCTGAGTTATCCGATACGAGTCGCCAACTCGAGATATAAATACAAATCGCAATACCGGCCAAACCCAGCAGGAAAAGAAGAAGCCGAAATGATGGCTGATAAAGCTGTCTAATCCTATAGGCCAAAAAGGGGGAGTTCACGCTCCCCCACTATAAAGAAAGGAGAACTATAAGCGTGGTATATCGAAGCGTGACAGTGATCGGAGTTGGTACATTAGGTGGTTTCGTTGCCGAAGCCATTTCTAATCTTGAGGGATTGGAGAAGTTAGTTGTTGTAGACCACGACATAGTTGAAGTAAAAAATCTATCAAATTCAATATACAGACCAATTGATATTGATCTTCCAAAGGTTGATGCATTAAAGGATATAATAACAAATGCTCAAGTAGAAACTTATCCCATGAGATTTGAAGAAGGGAAAACTTTTCTTCCAACAACTGATTTAGTTTTGGATTGTCGAGACAGTACATATAGTAGAGGGTCTTATATTGATGCGAGATTATATATTTCATCAAGATATCTTATTGTTGATTGTAGAAAAAATGTTCATTATCGAGAACAACTATTTGGAAGATATATTGAAACTCTAACAAGAGATGATCTACGTTATGCATCTACGACTGTTTCAATGATCTTACATAGTAGCACAATTCAATCTTTAATTGATTTAAAGTCAGTTCAAAAATATGAGTTAGATTATGTAAAAAAGATTGACAAGTGCCGCTATGATGTTTTATATGAAGACACTTCTGGAGAGGATAAATTTGTAAACCTGCCTGATAAAATTATCCCAATTCTTGCTTTAAACAAGAAACATTCTTTAAATGTTGTAGTAGGCAGCAAATCTATGCCAATGTCTCAAAGAGTAATACCGATGGGTTCTTTAAAAAATGGAAATGATTTAATAACCAATTTAGATTCTGTAACAAGAGTGCCATGTAGCTTTAAAAATTATGTGGTTTCTTTTACAAAAGAATATGATCAAATTGTAATTGAGTTAATTCCAGAGACAGGGGCAGCATAATGGACTTGAAGAAAGTTAAAGTAAGGAAAACCATCGGACCACAAAAAATCATTCATAATGGGAATGTTTATACAATCATAAAATACCCACGTAAATATTTTATTAAAGGATACAAACTTACATTGATTAATGGTAGATTAGACAATGTTCATATTAAAGCAGAACATCCAAATGCCCAACCAGGGTCAGGGAAATTCTGTATTCCAAATGAACTTCGAAGAATGCCATTTAATACTCACACTCAACAATTACTTGAAACAATTTTAAGTCAATATAATTTAAATAATTGTTATTTTACCCCATGGAATGAAATTCATTATAGAAAGCAAGAGGTGTAAAATGACAAAAAAGAATCTCGATAAAACATGCGGCGCAATGAAAGGCGTTCTTAACGAAACAATTGATGACCTTACAAAAGTTGTAAAGAAAAGTTCTACAAGTATGCTTGCTACAATACTTGAACAAGGAACCGCAAATTTAAGTGATCTTCTTGATTCTTGTGGGGCCAATCTAAAAAAGAAGGTGAATAAAAATGCCAAAACCAAAACAGAAGGAAAGAAAAAATGTTAGACCATTAGAAGATCATATCAGAGAGATAGTTGAAAATGTTATTCAAGAAAGAGAAATTAACCTTGCAGTCGAGGATGTTAAAGTCATTGCGAAAGAGATGATGCCTGACATAGATAAATTGATTTCTGAAAAAGTCAAACAACATTTCTATGCAATAGGTCTAATGTTTATAGAGACATTCAAAACGGAGGAGTAACCCTATGCCAAAGATTTTAGATTATCATAAGTTTTGCGAACCATTAGAGGAAGTGACCTCTCTAAAAACATTCGGTAAAAAAAAGTTTCACTCAAAAGGTTTATTTTCAGAGCAAATCTTTGGACCAGTTAGAAATTACACATGCCAGTGTGGAGTATATCATGGAGTATCTAAGGCAGGAGGAACATGCGACGATTGTAAAGTTGATATAGTCAACAGCGATGCGAGAAGAAAAAGATTCGCAAGAATTGGTATTCCAATACCAGTTGTCAATCCATTATTTTATGATCTCTTAGTTGATCTAGGAGGGCGTAGTTTAAAAAGCGCCCTTGATGATTTAATGAAAAATGACAAAAGCGTTCTTTATCTATCTGATAATGAAATGGTTGTTACTGTTAATTCTGAAAATATCCCAGCTGGTACTCAAACATGGGAACGAGTTGACGCAATTATGGTGCTCATTCAAACTCTTGCAACAGATATGATTAAGAGTGGAGTGCCTCATTGGCAACTAGTCATGGATAACATTGACAGTCTTCTCATTAATCAAATCATTGTATTACCTCCAGATTTAAGACCGACTTCAAAAAGCTCTGGCAGTGGTAAAGATCTCATGGATAAAATTAATCGCTATTATATTCAAATACTCACCAAAAAAGAAATAATGAAAGATACGGTGATTGATATTCAGCGAGATAAAAATCTTTACTACACTTATTTTAAACAGTTACAAAATGATGTAAGCGAGTTGTACACTCGAATCCTTGAAAAGATGGCAAAGAAGGAAGGATTAATCAGGGGAAACATTTTAGGAAAAAGAATTGATTTCTCTGGTCGAGCTGTAATCACACCGGATCCAACTTTAAGATTGGACCAGTGCAAACTCCCTTATCTTATGGTCCTTGAAATCTTCAAATTACCCATCGCTAAACGAATTCTAGAGTTGGGTAAATTCAAACTCTTGAATAAAGCGATAGATTTTGTTGACGAATGTATTGATAGTCAATCTCCAGTATTATTTAAAATTTGTGAAGAGTTAACAAAAAATGAAGTTTGTATTTTAAACAGACAACCATCTTTACACAGATTAGGAATGTTGGGATTCAATATCAAAGTAACTCTGGATCAGGTAATAAAGATTCATCCATTAGTATGTCCTCCATTCAATGCAGATTTTGATGGAGATCAAATGGCAGTATATATTCCAATTAGCGATGAAGCTAAACAGGAGATAAGAGATAAAATATTTGTTACAAAGAATTTAAATAGTCCTGCAAATGAGAGTTTAACAACAACTCCAAGTCAGGATGTTATTCTTGGAATATATTATGCCACATCATTTGACTGGGGTCGAGAAGAGTTTAATAATTGTTTACCACATGATTATCCAAAAGTCGATGAAGTTATTGACAATAAAAAATTATTGAGTATTCTCAATGAAATTAAAGATAGTTATGTAGATTCCGATGTTGCAATCATTTTGGATAACATTAAAAAGATGGGATTTATGTATGCAACTTTATCAGGATGCACATTATCTTTGGATGAGTGTACTGTAGCAGGAGTTACTAAACTCAAAAAAGGAATATTTGCTGAAGAGGGAATCAGAGATCAATTAATATCTCTTTCAAAACCTGAAGTTACACAAATGTTAAAAGATAATTTCGCATACTCATACATGATTGAATCAGGAGCAAGGGGTAGTTGGGATCAGGTTCGACAACTAGTCCTTACAAGAGGATTCATCTCTAACTTTGATGGAGAGATATTACCACATCCAATTAAAAATTCATTATTGGAAGGTCTCAATCAAGAAGAATTTTTCTATTCAACATATGGATGCAGAAAAGGACTACTTGATGTAGCGCTGAATACAGGCACATCAGGTTATCTTTCAAGAAAATTAATTTTCACATGCGCAAATCTTCAACTTGATGAAGAGTTAGAAGATTGTGGTACAACCGATTTATTACCAGTTGATGTTACCTCAGAAAGAAAAGCAAGAATGTTAGTAAATAGAATCGCTCTTTCTGAAGATCAAAAAGTCTTATACAAAATCACCAAGGATAATTTCAAAGATATAGTTGGGAAAGAGATAATGATTCGAAGTCCAATTCTTTGTAAGAGTCCAAAAGTATGCCGAACATGTTATGGTGATTTATACAAAAAGTTGAATAGCAGATTTGTTGGAATTATTGCAGCGCAAACCCTTGGTGAAAGAGGAACCCAGTTAGTCTTGAGAACATTTCATACATCTGGTTCAGCAGTCATAAAGGGTGAGGACGGAGATGCTTTAATGAAACAAGAAGATATCATTGGGGATCTTGCATCAGTTTCAGAACTGCTACATAAATTTAAAAGAAAAACATACATTGATATAGTTTCTGAGTTATTCGATGTCTATGATAAAGATATATATCATGTTCATTTTGAATGTGTCGTTGCTCAACTCATGTGGAAGAACTATCGGAAGTGGAGATTATTAGAAAACCGAGATAAAATTTCTCCAGATTATTTTAGTATTCAGTCTGCTCCAAATCAGGAGAGTTGGATCCTGGCTATGGCGTTTTCAAATCCCAAAAGATCTATCCTTCAAGGTATATTATACGAAGGAAAATATTCTGGAGTTATGGATAAAATCTTAAAAGGAGAAAGAATAACATGAGCCCTGATGAACTACAAGACGAACTCATTGAGGAAATATTCTTTGGTGATAGAGATGGTTGGATCCATACAAAAGTTCAAGACTTATCAAATATGTCTGGTTGTGTTATTGAAGTATTTCCACCAGATGCAAAAGATTTAAATAGTGTTGAATGGTTTAGAGTTCAAGAAGATGTTATGGGTTCGAACGTTTATACATTTAAAAGGAAATCAAAAGAATGAGAGACCCTAACAGAATCGAACCTATGATACAGTTACTTAGGGATATCTGGTATTCATATCCAGATCTCCGACTGACTCAATTAATTATGAATGCTTTAAACATAAACTCTGATCCTTATTACATTGAGGATGACAAACTCAAAGAAGCATTGCAAAAATATAAAGAGCTAGCACGGAGGGAAAACTTTGATCAAAAATCCAACATTCAAGATCCAGAATAAAGAAAAGAATATCTTCACAATCAGAACTAGAGACTATGAACAGATTTTACCGTTGGTAAGACAAATCGTACAACCAGTCGAAGAGATTGGTTTTCAGATTAATGAAGTTGATTTAAAAGAATCAAGATTTTCATCTGGAGAGTTGTCAAGGTCTTTAAAACAAACCTTAACAATAAAACTCCAAAAAGGGCAGTCAAACATTGACTTGTCTATATTCATTCCAAAGTTAATAGATGAAAATTATATATTCATAAACGGTAGGAAGAAGATTCCTCTATTTCAATTGTTTGATATTCCCATTGTAACCAGAGGTGAAAGTATTAAACTTCGGACTAATGTAGCCACAATTATAGTGACTACGGAAAAGGAGTTGCCTCGACTTCAAGTTAGTTTTATGGGAAGAAAAATTCCTTTATCACTACTCTTGTTTGGGTTCTATGGAAAAGAAAAAGTTCATAAAGATTTCTTTCTCGATCAAAAAATTGATTTGAGAGAGGCAAATACATTTCTTTATGAAACATTGAGAGCAGACTTAAAAGCATATTACGATGAATCAATTGGTCACACCCAAGATGATTTCATAGTTGAGATAGGAAGAACATATTCTCGCTTCAACCAAAGATCCAAAGGGGAAGATATCCTATATGCTCTCGACCTTATTCCGAAAGTCGATGTTCTGACAGCAAAGTTTCTGACAACTGATGGCATTTTAAATGAGTTAGTAGAAGCTTTGAAAATAAGAAGCATTGACGATACTATGTTTACTAATAAAAGGATAAGATGTTTTGAATATATGGTTGTGTCAAAAATATCAAAGATCATTTTTGATTTATGTTTTTCAAACAGAACATCAAGACAACCAAAGTTCAACATCAACTCGACTCAAATCTTATCAGAATGTAACGTATCTGATATTGTTCAGTTTGATTTCTCAATTAATCCAATTGAAGAGTTAACCAAACTTTCAAGAACCAGTCTTCTCGGACCGGGAGGATTTAAAAGAGAAAACATTCCAAAACATTTAAGAGATATTTGTCCTACTATGTTTGGTCGTATTTGTCCAGTTGATACTCCGGATAGAGATAACTGTGGAGTTTTACAAAATCTTGTTCCTAATGTTTTCCTTGATGAAAATTTGAAGTTCACGGATGAGATTACAGAGAAACAACCGATTTCAATTCCGGTCTCTATGACTCCATTCTTGAAACATGACGACCAGACAAGACTACAAATGGCAGCATCACAAATGCGTCAGGCTATTATGTTAAAAGAGTTTGATTCTCCTCTTGTTAGTTCTGGATGTGAGGGATTGTTCACAGAGCATACCCAATTTGTTAAACAGGCAAAGAAAAATGGTGAGGTCATTTTCATGGACCGAAACTATATCATAGTCACATATGCAGATGGCGAACCAGATGTATTTGATATTAGCTATCGAAAAATTTATGTTGAGCATTTGGACTTTATGAATGTCTATGTAAAACCAGGAGACAAGTTTAAAGCAGGAGATATATTAGCTGAAAGCAACTACTGTAAAGATGGTAATATTAACATCGGTAGAAACTTGTTAACGGGAGTTATGGTCTATTATGGAAACAACTATGAAGATGGAATTGTAATATCTGACAGGTTAGCAGATGAAGATACTCTAACGTCAGTTCACTATAAGGATCTATCCTTTTCATTAACTCCGGATAAAGTTCTCCTTTCATTAAAATCGGATATATATGATCCTCTTCCACAAGCATTGGATCTCATTAATGCAGGAGACCCATATGCCATTTTAAAGAAGTTAAATTCAGATGAGTTCTATTCAGTATTTTCAGAACCAATTGAATTGATTGCAAGGAAAAATTTCATTGTATCAGAAGTTAATCTGTATGCAAATGAATGGAATGAAGAGGTTCCGGAATATAAAGAATGGATAGAGAAAAAATTACAGGAACAATCAGAAGGCGAAAATGATTTACAAAAGGTACTGAAAAAGCACTTATCAAAAGATAGGGCAACGAAGTTTATTAAAGACAGAGGTCTTGATAAGTTTTCGTTTGTCGGCAAATACAAAAGTAAACGTGAAAGAGTTAATGGAGTTAGAGTAGAAATGGCAGGAGTTCATTTCAGAAAAGTCAAAGTTGGAGATAAGATTGCAAACAGACATGGGAATAAGGGAGTCATCTCTAGAATTGTTCCACATGAAAAAATGCCTAAATTACCTGATGGAAGACATCTTGATATTTGTATTAATCCATTAGGAATCATCTCCAGAATGAACTTCGGTCAACTTTATGAAATGCATCTAGCATTCGCCCTTCAAACATTGAAGACTAACATGCTAACAATGCTGGATAGTCAAGATGAAGTTAAAAAATATCTTTTGGATTTCATAAAAATTGTTGACAAGACAAACGGTGGATGGTATTATGATCAGTTAGAAAAGTCATTGCCAAAAATTATAACGAAAGAATTTATTGAAGACTTTACAGTTATTCAACCTCCATTTGAATCTTGCAAGTTAGATGATGTACGAGAAGCAATGAAATATACAGGAGCAACATTTACATCAGAGCTTTTCGATCCTCTATCTCAAGTTAAATTAGAAAATGAAATCGCAGTTGGATATATCTACTTCTTCAGAATGGTTCATATTGCTGAAGAAAAATTAGCGGCCAGAGGTATCGGAGCATATGCAAGGAGAACTTTGCAACCGCTTGGAGGTAGAAAGAATAAAGGTGGTCAGAGATGTGGTGAAATGGAAACAGCATGCCTTATCGGTCATGATGCTCCATGTAATCTATTTGAATTTTTGACAACCAAATCCGATTGTATTGATTTAAAGAATAGTTATATAAGAAATCTCATTGAATCAAATCTCATTGAAGATTCGAAAGATTTAGATACAGTTCCAGAATCAGTAAAGTTATTAAACTCTTACTTAACCGTCATAGGAGTAAACCACAAATGACCAGATCCCCGTGGGACAAAATGACTTCAACCTCATCAACATCATCATGGTTTGATTCTTCACACTCACCTTTTCTTAGAAGAGAGAACCGTGGACAATCAGAAAGACCGCTCGCACATTTACTGGAAAAAGAGCGCCTATTAAAAGTTGAAAAAGAAAAACCTTCGGGCGGAATGCCAGAAGAAATAATCCTATTTGATCCGAAGGAATTAGTATTATAGGGGGAAAAGAAATAATGACAACATGTTTACCCGATGTTCAATGTTCAATACCTGATATCCAAATCCCCATTATGCAGGTTGGAGTCGAAAATGTTGAGGTCCCTTTTAGATTGGAATCTAAGTATGGAGGTTTTCATCAACTCATTGCAAATGTGTCTATGAGAACCAACTTGGATAAAAACACAAAAGGGATCTCAATGTCAAGATTGTTATTAACTTTACAACCATATCTTGACTTGCCGCTAAAGCATAAACTGATAAGACAGATACTTGAAGATTTGTGTAAAAATCTTGAAACAGATAAAGCATATATGAAATTTGAATTTCGAATGCCAATAAATCGAAAGTCAATATTATCAAATAATCAGTTTCCTATTTATTATAAATGTAAATTTGAAGGACAACTATCCCATCAACCTGCTCGAATAAGTGAAGAGTATTCTGCAGCAACAACTCTATTTAGATTCTTTCAGGGAGTTATAATTCAGTATGCATCTTATTGTCCTTGTTCAGCAGAACTGTGTGGAGATTTAGGTGAACATGATCTAAATGGTTATCCTCACAATCAAAGATCGTTTGCAGAAATCGTTGTTGAATCTACAGATAACTATTACGTTTGGTTAGAAGATATCGTTGAAGCTGTTGAAGCTGAATTAGTTACCCTTCCCTATCCAGTGATAAAAAGAATTGATGAACAAGAGATTGCTCGAGTTGCAGCTTCTAATCCAATGTTTGTAGAGGATGCAATACGAAAGATTTCTAAAGCTCTCGATAGCCGAGAAGAAATATATGATTGGATTGTAAAGTGTATTCATGAAGAATCTATTCATACATCTGAAGCTATTGCAATCAACTGGAAAGGAATACCGGCAGGTTTTGATGGAAGGAGATACTTGTGATTAATGTTTCAATCTCATATGGTTTTGGAGAAGGAAACAGATATGCACTGGATAGAATTCCACAAAAGATTCAGTTAGCACTTTATAAATATGATCTGTTTATGGAAATGAAAGAAGATATCTCTAAAGCCATAAGTAGAACTCATACACATGTTAAAGTAGTTCACCTCCCGCTAGATACATTAAGAAGGAGTTTTTCAGAGATTATTGAATTAATGAACTTTTGTTTTAATGAATTTGGATGTATGAAATATGTAGTCCATCCAAACAAACGAATAGAAGCTTTCATATATAGTTTTCTACAATGGGAAACAGAAGGAATACAACTCCTTCTTGAAACATTTCCATTTAGAAATAAAAAGGCAATAAGAACTCCTATAGATATTATGGAATGGTGTATTCATTATCCAGAATCTTTACAAATGGTCATTGATACAAGTCACATTGAAGAACTGTGGATGAGTTATATGGTCATGCCATCTCTTTTAAAACACACTTCAGTGATACATTTATCTAATCAATCAAAAGAGAAAGCGATAGGAAAACATCTTCCATTCAATGATCCCAGAGGAATGTTTAATTTAGTAGGTTTCGTAAGGGATCTGAAATACAGATACAAATGGGAAGGCGATCTAGTATTGGAATACATGCCAGAGCACAAACATAGGTTGATTAAAAACAGAGACTATATTGAGAGGTTATTGGCATGACACGAAATGAAATAATCGAACTCTTTCTAAAAGAAAGGGACTATGAAAAATCAGTATTCGGAGATTATAAAAATCTTCCAGAGTTATCATTTCCAAGTTTTCTTATATTCCTTAAGCAGTATACTGATAAAGCAATTGAGGCGTATACAGGGAAATGGGATAATCAATTACCTCCCTGGTTAAAGGGATGTGCGGAGATGGGTACACAAGGATCCGCACCAGTCAAGGCGTATGAAGAGGTTATTAAAATCATGGCTCTAGCAGGAGCTGCACTTGAAACATATACAGATATTGACGCCAAAAAGTGGAGAGAGAATCCAGAAGTAGATGCAAAGAAGTGGAAGTAAAACTAGACATCAAAGGAGAACAACTAGACATGAGTGAAAACGTAACTGATTTATCTGAAATGGTGAAAGAAGAAGTACCTGCTGGACCCGTAATGTTTGAAGAATCTGATCTTGATCTGCCTGATGAGACTGAAGTGAAAGCTGCTGAAGAAGAGGAAGTAGTAGAAGCAGCTCCAGCAGTTCCATCAATTGATATCATGCCTTTATCAACCTGGTTTGAAAGAGAGTCCGAGAAGTTTGACAACATCAACGAAGTTAAAGTTGCCATCCGTGGAGTTAATGATGAAAAGACTTTAATCATGGCAGTGAAAACAGGTGAAGAAGCTGGAGAAGATGGAGAAGACCCACGCAATCTCAGAGTGTTTGAGAATGCAGATACATATCCAGTTCTTGATCTGCCTGCATTTGAGATGAATATCTACAATAATGGATTCCAGATTCATTATCAATACAGCGATGAAATACTGATCAAATGCTATGGAGTTAGAACCAGTCTTATTGCAACATTCTGCCAGGATATTTCCGGAGCTCCAATTCCATATGCCATTGTGAGAATTAAGAAGAAGGATGAAGTATTGGAGATTCCAGCTGCACCGGATCACGATACGATTGCAGGCAAGATTGGAACACCTCTGGACGGCGAAGCTCTACAGCTTCGGTATAAACAAATCTCCAAAGACGTTGGGGATATGAGCACGGTCCAGGATGCTATGGCATGGTTGCTTGAGAAACAGTCGACCATCACAGATATCAATCATCACCTTCAGATTGACAATGTGATCATCGACACATTAGCATAGGGTACCAGATGAGGGGCACATTTCTAAGGTGCGAACCGGGTTCCAGGAATCAATTTCAGCGCTGACT
>Ga0114922_10005251_pt1 | contig 11964 bp, 8 predicted proteins | sample AartaG_FD_100975 | JGI IMG/M metagenome (GOLD analysis project Ga0114922, IMG submission 100975) | Deep subsurface microbial communities from Aarhus Bay to uncover new lineages of life (NeLLi) - Aarhus_00045 metaG | ecosystem: Environmental > Aquatic > Marine > Oceanic > Sediment | place: Aarhus...
CTATTCCTGTAGCTCCGGTACTGCCCGGCTGACTTAATCCTGTGGCTCCGGTAGGGCCTTGACTGCCTATTCCTGTAGCTCCGGTACTGCCCGGCTGACTTAATCCCGTGGCCCCGGTAGGGCCTGGACTGCCTATTCCAGTAGCCCCCGTGCTGCCTGGTTGTGATATTCCTGTAGCCCCGGTAGGGCCTGGACCGCCAATTCCAGTAGCCCCCGTGCTGCCTGGCTGACTTAATCCCGTGGCCCCGGTAGGGCCCATTCCTGTGGCACCCGTACCACCCATTGGCCCGGTAGGGCCAATACCTGTAGCACCAAAAGTCAGTCCCATCGGAGTTATAGCATTGATAAGCACTGACAGTTCCAATGCGATCTCGAACTGACGGTTTGCCGTCCCGGAATAAGTCAATACGTGTATATCAGTCAATCCTTGGTCAAGTTCCACAAGAAAAAAGCTGGCCTGGTTACTATCTTGCCCAGTTGTGTATAGTGTCTCTTCTATATCGCTATGCACCTTAATTATGGTGAGTTGCTTCTGCCATTTGATTCGCAGAGCCATTGATACCTGCTGACTCACGTACAGACTTAATGAGTATATCTTGTGCTGGCACTGATCATAGTCATCATCACGGAACGTGCCATCAGATGTAGATATTAAGTAATTCTCCAGGCCAATATCCAAAGGCAATTTAGTGGAGAAGTCAGCAAGCTCAGGCTCGTAAGCAGTGCCGTCGTCTTTTATAAATTGCCGCTGTCGCCATGTAATGCTTCCCCCTGCATAAGAAAGTGAAGCATTGGAAGGCGACAGCCGCCTCCTGCCTGGCGTGATGGGTCGCGGTATTCTGGGTTGTATATCTAAAGCATCTTGGTATCGCATAGGTCAACTCTTAATCTTGAAGAAGGTGTAGTAGCCCTTTGTGTCATCCACTTGCACGGCATTGTATTGACCGTCATAACGCCCGCCCCATATAAAGGCAATAGTGGTCGGGTTGATAAACTCGCGGTTGCCTGATAGGTCTTCAAAGCAAAAGGCATTATATAGGCTGTAATACCAACACACCCACCAGGACTTCTGGGCGTCTGCCTCGGTAATATTCTCAGGCAGTTCCCAGAAAGAACGCGGAATGATGCCCATTTTCGTATGGAGTGCAGGCTTGAAATAGAATAAGTAAGTGCCAGGGTCAAGTATTTCAGTGCTATCTGGCCTGAACTCCATTCTTGCCTTGTCGTAAGGAAAATAGCCTTCTTCCAGACTTGAGGGTGTAGTCGAACCAAATAGCGTCATCAGCTTCATATTTATATAGATCGATAGCCTTGCAGGACAATCAAGTTTCACTTCAAACTCAATGCCCTTGCCATCGTTGGTCTCCCAGTCATAAACGATAGCTGGATTCTGGAATGTGCCAGATGGCGAAATATCCACGTCAAACGGGTCGGAACCATAAACGTCACCTCTATCTTGCTCTATGACTATATGTTCCAAACTGCCGCTTTGCATGATATTGGGCATATCAGAGTCTGACCTGTAGACAAACGCTTCGCCTGTGCTATATCTCTCTGTCCTCAGTTCGATATAATATGTGCCATCAGGTGCATAGAAGCCGCTCCCGCTGGACTCGTCAACCACCATCCAGCCATCCCAGGTCGCTTCATATTTTCCAGCAGGAACAAAGCCAGTCTGTGACATTAGCGTTTGAATAACGCTCCCGGGCTCAAGGTGCAGCTCTGTACCATCGTCGAATACTTTGTCGATGTGTTCGCCAACCACGACGCGAATGATCAGACTCCGCGCGTGCCAGGTCAAACCAAATACCACATTAACGTATTTGCCTTCTGCCTCTTCCAGAAAGGGGTTATATGTGCTTTCTTCTCCGTCTATGGTCATTTTGAATGCGTCAATAGCGTGATAGAAGTCAGCCTCTACCGGTTCAGGAGTAGGCTCAAAAGCAGGCAGTGGCGGCCTGTTCGTTGCTGATACTTCCATTGTATACGAAGGTGCGCCACCCTGGGTATCAATGCGTTCAGTCAGACTCTCTATCCAGTATGTGCCGTATGCGACATGAGACTTGCCTGTTGCCAGTCTTTGTGCCGGGGTCAACTGCCACGGCGCAAAGTAGCCTATTGCACCGTCTTTGATAGTTATGACATCATCCGGCTCCAACCACGGGAGGCCTGCCGAACTGACGACTGGCTTTCTCTCTCCGCGCCGATAGCGCCTTAAGGCGTGTCGCGCTAGATAGTCTGCGCGATCTTGATTTACTATGTTCGGATGTGACAGTATCAGTGGTTTGCGCGCACCCACAAAATTGTTTGAGTCGGCGTCGCTAATGGCATTTATATCTGTTGCGCGTGAAGTGATATAGTCTCCTGCAGCACCCTTCATATTGCCCACGACTACCACATCATTTATATGCCCTGCCATGCTTTCGCTGGCACTCAGTTCAGATAGGTCATGGTAAGCATCGAAGTCATGCTGTGACTTCTCTCTGCTTGATGTGATAGTACCGAAGCCTTCTATATAGACATCACCCGCCATCACTGTTATTACAGCGACATGCGTACCATACGTCAGGTCATCGCATATCGTGAATAGTGCCGGGGTTTTGCCGATCTCCGGGTGAATGCCATGCCTGTAGTACCAGGGGTCCACGCTACTCGGCAGGTCTTCCAGTGCAAGACTGACCTTTCCGCTATTGTCCAGGACTCTATCCAGCCAGTCGGTATGCCCCTTATCGCCAGTTTCGCTATCCAGCACATTCTCCCCATTGACAACATGGCCATCTATCTCAATGCGCACTATTGAAGTGGACTCCGGGCGCGGGAATATCATCTTCACACCGACTCCGGCGAATACCACAGAAGCTACACCGTCTCCTTTGTGGTACATACAGCGAAGCGCCCAGAAGTCGTCAGCGTCTGTGCTGGACTGTCCGGGTTCAGGATATTGCTCCCATGAATTGTCATAGGTTATGTTGTTTGAGAGAAACGCTTCGTCTTTGACAACCACGTACCAGCTTTTATTGTTCGGTTGTGTCTCCCAATCTGGATATATGTTGAGTTTTGTAGAAGTATTGCCTGATACCCTGCGTACCTGGCCTGCACCTGGTCCGTTGGTAATCATAACGCGGCCTTGTCGCCAGTGGTTATGCGCCCAGTTTTTGCTTGAGTCGGTGAGTGTAGAAGAAGTATATAAAGACTTCGTGCCGCCATCGGCATCGGCTTCGTGGGTGTTCCGGATAATGGGGTTATCCGGATAGCGGAGATACACATCTCCATCAGCATTCTGACCGAACTGAAGGCCGTATGACTGACACAGTTCCCGCAATTCATTCCAGGGGTCGTCATCTATGCCAAATTGATAAAGGTAAGGTAACTCCTGCGTCTCTGCATACGCCATCCAGCGTTGCTTAGGTTGCGTATACCCGCGAAGAAACTGGAAGCCCAAATTCCAGTCGTACTTCGTTTGAGTGCCTTCAGTTTGTACCTCAGCCCGCGCTCCCGTGCTACTAACAACAGCATGAGGATAAGCCGGTGTGCGCTCAAGATAGACTCCCCGATCTTCTATGAGTAGGTTGCCATTTTCGTCTTTAGCCCATAGTTGAGAACTGAGGTAGCCGTTCTGTGTCAGAACAGTGCGCACGACTTTTGCCAAGTTCCACGAATCGAAAGCCGGCGGCCTGACTGCGCCATTCGGTCCGGGTGGGTCTATGTCGGTGGTGAAAAAGCCAGCTAGGTCGTATGACAGGCTGTTCGGTAGCGGGCTTATGCCGAGGTCTTCAATTTTATTCACCGGCTGCCCTACAGTTTGCACTCTAGTGTCAATGCATGTGACATTCAGCATCTTCTCTCCGGTCTCTGCATTCTTCGCGTGTCGCGGGTGAATACTGTCTATGAAGCCTGTGAAACGCCTGACATACTCTGCCTGCCCATTGACCATATATCCAGTGGAGAATTCAATGAGTCTATTAGGTCGCAACACGCCATAAGAATTGTGCGGAACGTAGTAGGTGAACTGGTTGTCGCGCGTCACATTTCCCGGGTCGAAAGCGTCGCTGGTAACAGGAACACTGAAGCGAAGCACTGACGCCGCCTCATTCAACGCCGTATGTTCAACGCTGCTTGGCTTGAATGTCCAGGGCTTTTCAAAACCTCTCGCAGTGGTGATCTGCACCATGTCGCCGTCGTTAATTGTGTCATTCCACTTGATTGTTATGAAATAGCCACCTGCTACTCCGGGATTCAGGTTGTGCCTGATAGTCTGACCTGGTGTGAGCGGAAATTCTGTATCTTCCCTGTCTTTGTGGAAATGGTAGGAATCCCCGACCTTGTGGACTTCCAGAATGTGAGTCGCTGGCGGTGCCCATGCGGTGGAGAACTCCATTTCAGGCACTTCCAGCACGGGCAAGCCTTCTAGGTTCGTGAAGTCTCCTTCAGGCGGTATGGTTACGTCTGCTCCCATAATTCGCCACTCATTGTCTATATCATCTTTCCAGAAAAGTACAAACCTTTCGTCTCGGAGTCGTCTATTTTCCCTTGCCGCGTCGGATCGCATGTAAGCAACTTCCAGCTTTATCCAGTCCGCGTTTGTGCCTATGGTTCCCAACTCAGATATCCTATGCGGACTTGACCCAAACTGATTAGTCATTCCCTGAAGATCGAAAGCCACCAGACCGGTCGCCACGTATCCGAATGTGTACTTTGTGCCGCCTGTATATCCCTCCGGGATCTGTGGGTGAAAGTAGCCGCTTAATGTCATGGTCCAGGTTTTGCCATCCGCAAGCATATATGGCGTTACACCCAGAGGCGGAGCGTTGCCCCAGCTAAAAGCTACAAGCGGACAGTAGCCTTGCCGGACCACCGAAGCCCCTTCGATGCCGCCTAGCACCTTCATTTTGAGTCCCTTACTGTGCCCTGCGTGGCCGGACACCGGATAAACATCAAGTTTGCATAAAGGCATTGACCCTGAGTGGCTTGTCGCTATAGCTTTTAATTCATTTGAGCACGTTCTTGCCATAGTTGTATATAATGTATCGACAATATCAATTCGATCACAATTGCATATTATCCGATCAGAGCACTTGAGTTATATAGACCTTATGAAAAATGCACGAACCGACTTGCCACCATAGTGTATGCTTTTCATGCAGTAAGCAACCAGATCACAAATATTGCAAATCCGATCATCATCGATCATTGCAGCTTATACTTAACCACTATATTAAGATAACCAGCAGGTTCACTAGATCCCGTCTGAGTAACTTGTATTGCCAGATTCTCCCCCGCATCAAACGAAAGCGATATACTTGTGTCCTCCTCGCAAGGTTCACCATCAGTCAGCGTCGCTGTATCGCTTGTAGCGTCGTCCTTGTTGTGAATAGTAAGTATGAGATCAGCATCGACAGGAGGTGTCTGTGCTGATATGAAAACTGAAGTTATGGTAACATTGTCGTCGAAAGTATATCCCGCCCCCGCTACTGTGCCTATGTAATATCCATCGTCATTTGGCCCACCATCTATCAATGCTTGCCCGAATATAGTGAAGGGAACATTTCGTCCTATCGCTGTCAGGTCGAAAGTGGCAACGTCTCTCCTGTCAATTATATATCCATTACCCTGATCGGAGTCGTCTATCTGCGTGCAGTTCTTCGGCAGATATATAGCTGCCAGCTTTATGGCATTTTCATTAGCCGACGGTTCAGTAGGACTTGCCGACTCGGCACCGTTTTTGGTAGTGATCTCGCCTTTATTACTTATCTGGACTATGGTATATCGAGGGTTAGTAGTAGGCGCTGATATCTCTCGGTTAGCCGACCCTGTATTCCGACAGACTGTTCCTGCCACACACGCTACGCCTGTTGCTACATGGACATACATATCCGAAGGGCTGCTGGCTGTTACTTTCAGCTCGGTTGTTACGTCAGGGTCGTCGAGTACCTTGTCGTCGCCGCCGAGAAGGACGATAGCAGAAGCCAGCAACTCCAGACCGGACTGAATATTGTCCTGCAGCGCATTGAACTTCTCCGAAGGTGGCACCTCCTGGTTCATAAACGCTAAAAGCGGGAAAAGCTCATTGTTCGCCATCTCTTATCTCCGTCCATCGCGCCGTTCCGTCTGGCTCGATGGTGACATTCACTTGGTTATCCTTTATGAATAAAGGACACGCCTCCGGCAGATCGACATTCTTTGCGTTTCTGTGAAAAGCAGCCGCCCAGGCCATTTCCAAACCACGCTGTTCTCTTCTGGCCTGGCTTCTCATCTCTGCAATCCGCTTATCGAGATTCAGCACTGTCTGTAAATGGTCACGTATAGCCTCATTCTCAACATTGCTCAGCTTAATTGCGAATTCTTTCTTCTCATTCTGCACTGTTCCCATCACTCCATATCCTCCTCGTCCATTAAATCAGCGCTTATCTTTTCAAAGCGCCCCACAGCCCTACTAATGTTTTATTATTAACTACTGAAGGCGGCACTTCAAATCTTGCCGCCTCAATACCAAAACGCACCGGGCTGGCGGCCCCCATCTCACTCATAGCAATTCTGAAGTAGCCGTCCTCGCCCCAATCCGAACCCCAACTATTCTTGACAATAAAACATTCATCTTTGTTTGACCAACCGATAGCACATACTGCATGTCCGCCGAGTAAGTCGCCATAGACGTGTTTGTATATCCCACCTGTGTAATAGGTGAAATCGCGATATACATAGAATGCTACAGTTATCGGTTGCATATAAACTGCTTCCTGGAGATCAGCAATTGTCCGGGATACAGAATACCAGTCATCTATCTTTGCCAGCAAAGGATTGTTGCACGCATCCGAGCAAGGCAAATCCTTTGCTTTGTATGGGAAGCAAGGCTCTGGTGGCACGCCTTCTTCTACAAGAAAATCATACGCCCGATCCATATATCCGCCATTACAACCCAAATTAGTTTTGTTGCAGGAAACCATATACTGCTCAGACAAATCTAGCATTTGGCCAGATCCTAGCTTGGATATCATGATCGCTGATTCAAGCTGTACTATTGTCCCAAAAGCCCAACAGCTTCCGCAACTAGACTGGTCTTTTATTGGCGTGACCCAATTTGAGTCATTCACATTGCGCCAATCCCATTCACTAGGAACCGATGGGCTGATTTCCCCAATATCGCATTCTTCTTGAACTATAGGCGGAAGCTTTACTCCCATCATCTGTACCAATACTTCATCGGGAAGTGCGGATATAGGATTCTCCTGTGCCAACCAATCTGCACCTTGCTCTTCTATAGCCTGCTTTACTGTGTCTATCTCATCTGCCGAAACCAAATGAGCGACGAGAATTAAAGTTATTGCTATAGTAATATAGATTTTTGCTAACTTCCACATTTTCATTTCATTCCACTCCTTTTTCTTTTATCTTGATAGAACAATATTTCCTTCTACATCTCTATTATCACAGCTACTACAATATCGGCCGTTGTGGGTGCCCATGATGAGTCGGTGGTTATCTTAACGCCTATCCTATCGCCTGCCGCGAAGGTATCAGTGTCCTTCGCCTGCGTCGCGCTATAATATGTTGTATTGGTGCCGTCAAGAACTGCCTGCAGGCCTGTTACTGTACCGTTTACAGTAGCGTCAACAGTAAGTGTGCCCGCTGTTCTGGCATCATTACTGGCAATGGATATGCCTATTATAGAACCAGCATAGGGCATAACTATTTCACTATTGCCAGTAAGTCCAAGAACAGCGAGTGCTACAGCAGATTGCGATGCCGCTACGTCGCTTTGCATAAAACTAAACGGCTGCTTGAAGCCGCCTACGCCAGATATGTCTCCTGAAAGAATTACTTCCCCATCAGAATCTATCCTCATCTGTTCAGTAAGAACGTCGCTTTTGCGTGTAGAAAATGCTATATATCCATCATCATTAGTCGCACCTTCACATGCACCGTCAATCGTTGCCATTGTGCTGAGGCCAGCTCCTACCTGTAATAAAATCTGTACTCCAACATCGGCCGCATAGTCCTGAGTATTGCCCAGACGCATTAGTATCTGTTTGCCCGCCCCCGGTAAAACCACACCAAGTCCTACTAGCGTAGAAGGCCCAATTCCGACCCCAAGCGTACCCGAAATCCTCACTTTACCTGCAATGTCCAGATCATAGATAGGGTTATCTTTCTTGATCCCGATCAATTCGCTTACTGAATCAATATTCAGAATGGGCGTTCCGCCGTCGGCATCAAGCACCTGAAAGAAATCACTGGAGTCTGTGGTAGGCTGGAATTTTATTTGACCTGTGCTGGAAGGTTTGATAGTTAGATCGTGATTAGTGTCTAACTCGAAGTCAACGAACTTCACGCCATCTTCATAGGTGAGGCGCAACTGCGCGCCTGAAGTATCTAATACGTCGAGTTTGGCACCAGGTCCCGTCGTGCCTATCCCCACATTGCCGGAATCAACAATTATTGCCTGAAAGACCCGCCTATCCGTAATATCCGCAGTTTCTATCTCAGTGGTGCTTGGCGTCAAGTATATAGCTGCAAGCTTCATGGCATCGTCTTCTGCATCTGGTTCGACAGGAGAAGCCGCCTCTACTCCATCAATAGTCTTTACGTTGCCGTCCTCATCAACCTGTATAATTGTGTAACGCGGGTTCGTCGTCGGTGCCACTATTGTCTTCACGACAGGGCAATCAACCTGGCATACCTGCCCATCAACACATGCCACACCAATAGCCACATGGACACTCATGTCCGCAGGGCTACTGGCTGTAACCTTCAACTCGTCTGACCTTCCCACGTCGTCCAGAACAGTGTCATCACCGGTCATATCGACTAAGGCATTACTAACCAATTGAAATCCCGCTTTTATGCGTTCATTGAACTGGCCCATCTTGCTACTTGATGGCTTCTCCTCCTCTTCAAATGCTGTGTCTACATAATATTTCGTTGCCATGTCAGCACCTCAATAGTTTGTTTATATCCCAGGCAGTAGTTACTGTTCCAACGGTGCATCTTACCCAGTATAATGGAACTGTTTGCGGTGCGCCTGCTGCACAATCAGACAGGTCTTTCGCCACCCAGCTTGAGATCGCCCCCCATGTTACTGTCTTGTCCTTTATGAAGCCCATTGTCTGGTCGTCCACGGGGAGTGTCTGCCATGAAGCTTGCCAGGATTCCCACGCGTGCGCTGTAGCACTTTGCTCCTCATCAGGCTCAACAGTTTCAGGGGTGTCCATTTCAAACTTGAGACCGTAGTATCTCGTACCGCAGCCTGCATACAGAATGTCTCCTGCTGTAACTGCAAACCCGGGGAAAGGCGTACCACCAGCAAAAGCCGCGTCAGTCACGTCATAGTATGTGGTGGTGCTTTCATCGTAGACGTATACCTTTGTCAGCTTTGAGCTTATGAGTTTATGGCTGCTGTCAAAGGGCGAGAAGTCCAGCGTGAAGGTGTAAGAAGCCTCGTGGATTGGCACTACCCGAAACCGCAACTCTGTCTTCCAGCGCGGGTCGCCTGACACGGGATCTGGGTTGGGAATTATGTCTTCAAACCTGACCGGTATCCATTTCGCATCTCGCCAACCATACGGCCTTCTGGTCGGCTCGGGTATGTGAAGCCAGTAGATAGTCAATTTGCCATCGCTATCCAGCTTCTTCAAGAATTCGAGGCTTTCGCTATCACTCTCAGTATCTCCTTTTACGAATTGCTTGAACTGTGCTTCGCGACCGGGCAATGTATCAATCAGCACAGTTTTCAGTTGCGTGTCAATCGTGGGATATTGTAGAATAGGGGACGATTCTAAGGTCGCAATGGCGGTATAGGGACGTGGCAAGCCCAACATGCCGCTTAGATCTATAGGGTTTGCTTTGAACTCCCACTCATTATCGCCGTATGGCGTCGTAGCAATTTTCCATCTATATGAAGGCATTTTCAATACTCACATAAATCTTTATTTACTTCTCTGAATTCGACCCAGGAATAGAGTTCTCTATGCTTCATCCCAGTTCCATCATATAACTCATATACTTCTGCACAATCCATCATAGGGATATTGCTTTCCTCAAAGCCTGGCGTTGTAATCCTTTTGATAGAACTCGCCATCTTGACCTGTCCGCGCGGAGTAATGAACACAACAGCGTCTTGACTGCTGTATATTGTTTCTTCTATCCTCAATCCTCCGTCGCATATTCGCTTTCTACGTCTCCATAGCATTGTAGAAACAAAAAAAAACCCGGCCGACCTTGAGTAAGGTCAACCGGGCTTCTCGGAGCCTCTGTAAAAGATATGAAATTATGACCAAGCTACTTACACTATTTCATGTGTAATTTATCAAGGGAACTCCGCAGTATCTCCTATAATATATTCACCTTCGTCGTCAGAGACCCATACCGCCACATCAGCCAAAGCACCCCGGTAATCTGTAGCACCGCGTCCTCGGTGTACGCAGAATTTACTCACTTGCTTTGCACCAATAAGTGGAGACCAATCAGGACCATTATGGTTTTCCCTTAAGACGCTCTCCTCGTACCAGACGATATTCCTACCTGTGGATGACTTGATGTCAACTCTCCACATAGTTATCTCGCCAGCCTCGTCGCCTTTGTTATAAGCTTCGACCCACAGCGATGCAAAGCCCCAATCGTTCACCTCAGCGTTTAACGAATTGACAACTATCTCGCTGCGCTGTGAACCACAGGACACAAGAAAAAGCATAAGACTAAAAATAATGAACCTTCTTGACACTTCTTAACACCTCCTACTTCATATAATACCACAAAAAGCCAACTAAGTCAAGTTAGCGTGGCATTCCATAGACTGGCTTCGTGAAGCCGCGCCGTGTGTCAGTGCCGAATTGCCTTTGGACTTCGGACATGACACGCTGCGTTATTTGCTCCGCGTTCTGCCCAGCGCCAGTTATTATGATCTGAAGTGTACTTGGGCCTGGTTGTCTTACTTCTCCAGGATGGACATAAGCCATTCCGCCCCGGACGACCTGACCGCCACCCTGCAAGGACGGATAGCCGTAGTGTTCAACAGCCGCAGGCCATACGAAGCGACTTGCTACGCCGCCTATCACAGCTTCCCGGATATCGTTGAGCATTTCTGTGTTCCTGTCTAGTGCCAGGGTATTCAAGTCAAGGCTTTCAATAGTATCTTCTTGTTTGTCCACAAGTGCAGCCATAATACTGCCGACGGCAACAATTCCGGCTGAAACAGCCGGCTGACCTGTGAAGAACGCTGCCCCAAGACCCGCTATGCCCTGAATGCGAGCGCCAGTTGTCTGACCCCGTATCTCACCAGCGACTAACTGCCCAGCTTGAGAGATTAGCTGAGGTAGTGCCTGCTCCATCTGCTCTAGCCAGCCCTTTTCCTTCTTCGCATTCTCCTCTATCAGTTGTCCTTCCAGCCGCCTTTTCTCGTTCATAAGCTCCTGAAGCTCAATACGCCTTTCCTCTACGTCACCTTCATACTGAATCAAAGCAATCTTTGTCGCAATATCATCCATTTCTGCCTGTATAGCCGCAGCTCTGTCATCCTCGCGCTCGATGGCTTCATATCTTATCTGGTTCTCTATCCGGCGCTCCTCTTCTTTCAATTTCTTATATTTCTCATCAAGGTCCAATTCCCGGGCAAGCCTCGCCTCTTCGACGTCATGCCGCCCTGCCGAAACTTCAGCACGCTTTTCCTCAATCCTGACACGATCTTCCCCAAGCCTATGTTCATGCTGAAGGACATCTAATTCGTCTTCCCTCCTCTGCAGCACGAGCTCCGCCGCCGCGATCTCCCCCTCACGCATCCTCACCATCCGTACTTGTGCCTTAAACTCTGCCTCTACATTGTCCTCTCTGATATCAGCAGCTCTTTGCTCAGCCGACATAGTGGCAAGGCGCAAGGCAGTCTCTCTATCAAGCAGCTTTAGATAGGCTTCCTGGGTCAATTCGCGCACCGCATCTATCTGCCTCATGTTACTGAGAATATCGAACTTCCTC
>Ga0114922_10005252_pt1 | contig 11963 bp, 7 predicted proteins | sample AartaG_FD_100975 | JGI IMG/M metagenome (GOLD analysis project Ga0114922, IMG submission 100975) | Deep subsurface microbial communities from Aarhus Bay to uncover new lineages of life (NeLLi) - Aarhus_00045 metaG | ecosystem: Environmental > Aquatic > Marine > Oceanic > Sediment | place: Aarhus...
GAGGGGCCGATGGGTATTGCTGAAGGCAAGTACGGCTACTTTGACGAAGAAAGACGCGAATACGTTATCATCAGGCCGGATCGATCTGCTTAGTCGAAGTTAAGATGTAAAAATTTATATACCTTTGAGTCAATAGATATTTCATGGAGGATGTTGAAATGCCCCTTTACAGCACGGTGCTCAAAGCGGCAGACCTGATTGCCCTGCTTTTCCTTTTATCCTGCTCCTCTACCCCAACCATGGAGTCCGGCACCTTGAAACCTATCCGAGCTGTAATCGACCTGAATATCGGGGAAGAGAAAAAGATCGAGCTGAGCGACGGCAGCCTCGCCACTGTCAAGCTGCTCGATATCGCCTGTGTGCGGGATGAGTTTCTCTCGGCTGTGCGTTCGGCAACTGTCCGGGTTCGGGTTAACGGCGAAACGGTTACCCTGAACTCCGGCAACTACAATCTTCCTGTTACCGTATCCGGAGTGAGGATCGACTGCCCGGTAACCCGCGACTATTACACCAACGCCATGCAGGACAGCTGGGGCCTGGACAAGGACGCCCGGCTGCGGCTCTGGCCGGGGCAGGGGCCGCTGATCCACGCGGACGCCTTTGCCTATCCCGCAAGGCAGCTCTGGTTCGCCAACGATACCCAGATGAGTAACGAGCCGGTTTATGTCAACGGCTGCGAGAATCCCGAAGCTGAAGAAACCTACTATCATTCAGGCCTGGATATCGGTGGGTGTGAGGGTCTGGTGGAGATTATCTCTGCCAGCGCGGGAATTGTAATCCAGTGCGGAGACAGTGTTCTCTCCGGCTATGAAAACTACCCGCTCGAGCCCCGTTACGAGTCGGTTTACGTGCTCGGCGAATACGGCTGGCTTTACCGTTACAGCCACCTGAAAAGTATCGAAGACAGGCTTAAGCCGGGAACTGAAGTGAAAAGAGGCGAAAGAATCGGCACACTCGGCAAGGAAGGAAACAGCGGAGGCTGGGCACACCTTCATTTCGAGATCGAAGCCGTTCAGCCCTCCGGCAGGTGGGGCACAGAGGAAGGCTACGCCTATTTCTGGGAGTCTTATCTCAATACATACAAGCCGGCTCTGATCGCGGTTGCCAGGCCGCACGCGTTGATCGGCACAGGGGAAGTGCTCACTCTGGACGGCTCCAAATCCCGGAGTCTTGCAGGCGAAATCGAAAGCTACGAGTGGATTTTTACTCAGGGTGCCACAGCAAAGGGTGCAGTACAGCAACGCACATACGATACTCCCGGAGAGTACAGCGAAGTGCTGAAAGTTACCGATTCACAGGGCAACACGGATTACGATTTCACCCCTGTTGTTGTGATCGACAGGGATAATCCCTTGCAGCCGTTGCCTGCGATCCACGCCGCCTATTACCCGACTTTCGGGATAAAGCCGGGCGATCCGATAACTTTCCACGTGCGCTCGTTTAACTTTGACATAGGAAAGGAGACCTGGGATTTCGGCGACGGCAGCCCGAGTGTCAGCGTGCAGTCCAGGGTGGGCTACTTATGGAATCACTCGAAATACCTGGAGATGGGAATCGATATTCAGGCCAATGCGATGGATCCGCGGGGCTACGCCGAAACCGTACACAGTTTCGCCAAAGCCGGCGATTACCTTGTCCGGGTGGAGCGCACGGGAGATAACGGCCGCAGAGCGGTAACCCACCTGCACGTGCACGTGGCTGACGGGAAGAAAAAGCACTAAATGATAAATCTTAACACAATAACAACTGAAAATAAAAACAAAGTCTTCTTTAATTTCCTAATTATATTAAAGCGAGATTAAATTACTGTTGAATGCTATTTATATTTTTAATTTTTCCTAAGAATTCAGAAAAACGTGGAATAACAACTTCGTGGACCTTTCTAACTCCCTTGCTGATACCTTTCACAAAGTAGCTATCCGGGGTTGGGTATTCTATATGTATGTCTGGAAAAATCATTTTACTAAAAAAAAGACCAACTGTTTGCATCTTGCTTCCTGTTGCCGCACAAATAATTCTTTCATGAGATCCAAAACGCTTATGAATTGACTCAATCTTATAAACTGTTTCAATATAGTTAAGCGTACTCGCCACACGCTTAAGTAATCCTTGCTTATTCAGAGGATTATCAGCAGAATACTCTTCAATAAGTCTTCTATGGATTTCCTGGGTTGCTTGTTCGCGCCAAAAAAAATCTTTTCTGGGTGGCCGCCCATTGATAAATAACAATCTATGGGGGCTTATGGTTCCAAGAATGTGCCTTGCCAATTGTTCGTTGAAAGAGGTAAAAGATACCATTATAACAGGTTGACCTTGCATTCTAATACTACTCAAACACTTCATTCGAATTATTGATTCTACACCCCTACTTGGAAATTTTGCGATTAATTCCATATCATCTTTAGATTTATTATAATCCTTATAAGATGGAGCATATTCCTCGGCTTCTGAATATACAATCCTTACGGTACCAGAGAACTCCTTTAATTTACAAAGGCATACTAATATTAAAAGTTTAGTCATAGCGGATATATCTATAATTACTTGATCAATCTTATTAATTTCTTTATTAATATTCTGATAAAATATATCTTCTATATTTTGAGGAAAATAAACATCGTATGGAATATCTATGGGGTTAATCACACCTATACTTGCAATAGCATTCCTAAGCTCACTAATACGGTTCCTTCCTTTTGGGTGTAAATATCTAACCATAAGGGCTCGATTTATAATTTTTCCTTGTTCCTTTTGATATTTGACCCATCCTAGAGAGCGATCTTCAAAACCGTATGCTCCGATAAAAAGCCTTTTACTATCAGACAATAATTTATGCGCGATCGAAATGGGAGGAAATTTCATGGTTTGTTAATTGCTCCTATTATCAATCCCAAAATGTTGGTTGTTCTCCATTAGTGCGTTTGCTATTCTCAAGAATCTTTTTCTTTCTTTTCTTTTTCCAGTAGTTAAAGAATGCAGTTGGTCTTTTCAATAAGGATATAAGTTCTTTATTTTTAAGATGTATGTTGTCATGACTTGAAAATGTAAGTTGAGTATAGGGAATTAAAACACGATGAAGAAACAGTCGAGGAGTAATCATACCTCGTACACTTTTACCACGCCAATCCTGTAAAAAAATGTGCCATCTTACTAGTCCTTCATAATATTCCAAGATTTCATCTGGAAGATTAAACTTATCTACTATCTCCAAACGAAAAGCTTGTTTAGGATTTAGAATGCCTTCGTTTTTTACAAGTTTTCCTTCTGTGAGTTCATACCGAGATACATTGACAAATGCCTCAACTATATCCCGTAAATGTTTCCCATAAATATCCCCTTTTTTCTTTTTAGTTGCAATTTTTTTTAATACTGATGGATTCACAAGAAATTCAGTAAATACTAAAAATTCACCGCCAGCAGTTCTATAAGCCTTGTCTTGTATCTTCTCAGGAATAATATATTTGCCTTTATTTATACTATTCCTCGAATCACGAAGCATATCTGTAAATATCTGGATCATAATCCTCATATCACTAGCCCACATTCCCACAAATGCATCCATACCATGGTAAACTACTGATTGCCTGTGTCCTTCTTGAACAGCTTCTCTCATTTGTCTCGCAAGCTGGTTGTTTGAAAAAGGCGTTTTCCCTATAATTACTTCTAAGCCAAGATTTTTCCCCTTTAGAGTTGGGTCTCTATTTATCCTAGGTATAAAAATCTTTTCTAACAGTATCTTCTTATCGTTTATATTCTGGTGTATACTTTCAGTAGCTAAGTCTATTAATTCAAAGTCCTCATTAAGCTCTAAAGGCTTTCGCCTAAAACTTTCTCTTTCAAAGCTATTTGCAGACTCAGTCGAAACTTTAAAAAATAGTTTATCCCTTCTCTTGAATATTATTGGATTCAGAATACGCTGAACATCTTTGGTAATAATAGGGATAGTGTAATCATCCAAAAAAAGATAAAGCGGTTTTAAACCAATCCAAGATACATGTGACTCAATCTGTGTTTGTAAATCATCAAGAAAATCAATCCTAGCAAGCGGCCAATTTTTTAATCCTTCCACTTTCCCCAGATCGGTTGTACGGCATTTTTCCTTTTCATTTTCTATGAAAGCTCTCGCATGAGCTAATATGTCAGAACCTTTTGGAAGAGTATGATATTTATTACCAAATAAACCACTTGAAAACCCATCCAACCATTCAAAAGAACTTTTTTTATTGGTGTTATAAATAGCCAAGGTTTTAAAAATCTCACTACACCAAGCAAGGTGGAAATAATGTATTATTTGTTCTTGCACTCCTCTAATTATTTTCCGAGGCAACCATGGAAACGCTTCTACAAGATCTCTGCAATTAAGATAAAAGCCTACGAACTGGTCAGATCCTTTAACACCTGATGGTTCTCCAATAACTTTATCCATAAACGCTGTCAATCTTCTGAAAACCATTGTTTTTCCACAACCCCTAGCCCCAGTAAGCACAGTAATATTTCTACTTAAAAGGTCCTCGGCAGCAAGAAATTCTGGTACAAAAAGACTTTTCCATTCGTCAGCTTTAAAACCCAAAGCCTCTGCAACTAAATAATCACCTGTACCCTTTATTTCCTTACCTCTTGATGCCGCAGCAGATTCAATTTCTGATTCTGTTGCCAACCGATTAAATTCTTTTATTAAAGATTTGGGATTACCTACGTATCTACCTTGGGTATAATCCACTTCCAATATTTGCTTTCTTATGAATTTATCTAATTTTTGGTAAAATATCTTATCTCGAGGGTTTAGATTTGATGGATCTAATTTTCGGAGCAAAGTAGAAACTATCGCGAAAAATTGCCTGTAATCATCTTTAGGTTCAATTTCGTTATGTGAACCTCCATATCCAAAATCAGATATCCAAATAGTTCTTGGGTTGTCGGGTAATCTTATATCAGGATTCGAAATCAATATATTTCCTTCATGAAGATCACCATGCTCAATTTTTACAGCGCCACAAGCGTATAAAACGTTTAAAATAATTTTTGAGATATTCTCAATAAAAGCTAGGTCTAAAGGCCATGCGGGTTTTTGGAGATATTCTCTAAGGTTTATTCCTCCTATATAATCCCATAATATCCAAATAAATGGCCTATTGTTCTTATCCAAACAAGTTCCATGTGAATGATATTGCACAACTCCAGAAACTTTTCTAAGCAAAACCACTTTTTGTAATTCTCTTTCCCAACCTTTTTTCAGTTTGCTTTCTGGTATTATCTTATATGCCAACTCGTCATATGGATTTTCTCGAATTGCTTTGTATACTTTTCCTATTTTTCCTTCTCCTATTTTTTTAGTAATGCAATAATCTGAAAAGGGATTCAATCCTATAAAGGGATCTTCTTGTTCTTTTAATTTAACCATCTTATTAACCTTTCTCATTACGAAGTACCAAGATGGTTTCTTTAAGGCTACCTGATTTTCCGCGCCGCACACGTCGCGTATCAGGAATTTGTTCACTATAAGAACAAACCACCGAATATCCCCCAACCTCAATAGTAGCAATATGGGCTACTACTTCTGAAAGTGGCATATCATAAGTCTTAACCATGGTGTCGCCCAAAACAAGTATCAATAAACCTTTGTAATTAACTACATTATGCCACAAATTTAAACAATTACTAAATAGATTTATAAATTTTTTTTCTGGTGGAGAGATAATACGATCCAACGACTTCCAGTCACTAATACCCAAAAACCATAGTCTAAGTCGGTTGTCTCTCCCATAGTCCAATTGTTTCATGTAAGGGGGGCTAGTTAATATTGCATTTACTTTATTTTCGGGAATAAATCTAGAAGCATCATTCATTATACATTTACGGCTAATTCTATAATCAAGCTCCGGTATTCTTTTTAGCGCTCGTTCTGCTTTTCTCACTAATCTATCTTTAACTGATCTATAATTATAAAGATCTGGATAAATTTCACGTTTAAATTTTTTATCTCTCAAATATGGTACCGTATGGCTGCTAGGGTATGATAGAAATCCTGGTCTTTGATGGTGTAAAATCCCAAGCAGACACGATAATAGGAAATAGGATTGTTTCGAGTTTAGAACTTGTGCCCATGCAATCACCTCTCGAAGTGTCTCTGGATGGAAGAATGCTCGCACCCATCTTGGTATTCTCCTCAAATCTATTCTCGATATAAGCAACTGTACCTGTTCTTCGATTTTATCAATTTCATCAATAGCTTTATCAAGGGAAAAAATAGGAAATAATTTTGCTCTAGTAAGTGTTACTGCATATATACTCAAATCATTTGCTATTATATTTCGAGAAGCCGCCCAAGCCTCTAATGCTACACTTCCTGATCCGCAGAATGGATCATATAGAGTTTCGGATTTTTTAGTAAAATTCGCAATTAAAGTATTTGCCATTGAAGACTTCATTTTCCCAATGTAAGGGGCAATTTGATGAAGGGTGGATTCTTTTCTTAAAACACTTCCTCCCCAGTTAAACCTGATACTATTGTAGGTCTTTTTAGATTTATAGATGGAAAACTTCTCATCTCTTTTTAAATTAGAAAAGTCAACATATTGTCTCATAGTATTTCTTTCTCAATCAAACTCTCTAGCCTTTCGCGGGCAAACAAGTTTAGTCCTATTTTCTATACTTTAGACCATCAAGCTATAGGGAAATTATTCCTTAATTAATTTATTATTATTTTTTTATCTTACAATACTAAAATTTTTTCAGCCGGTTGGGCATTAATTAATCTCGTTCTTATTTACTCCTGTTTTTTCCACTGTTCGAGTATGGCTTTCAGCGTGCGCTCTTTTGCTTTCAGCATCTCCTGCCTGGAGCGCGAGCGAACCGTGCCGCTTGCCGCGCCTGCGTGGCCGCTGCCGATATTGAGCTGGCGCATGATCTCACCCAGGTCGCGCCTGGCCGGGTGATGGGTGCCGGCAATGGTGAGGCTCATCGAAAAGGCCAGGTCGTTGGTCTTGACCTGCCGGTCGAAAAGGCTTTTGATCTCGAGCACGGCCAGGGCCTGGGGAGCAAGAAGCTGAGCCAGGTTCTTGACCACACTCACCCGGCGGGTATGGCCTGAGAAATCAAGCAGGATTATATCCTGCTCATCGCCCGGATACTCCAGGTGCTGCCCGATAATTTTCAGCATCTGCTCCTCCTCGGCGCGGAACAGCTCGGCCCGTTGGGTCACATCACTCCTGGCAGCAACAGCCTCCAGGCTCTCATCCATCAGGCTGAGCACCAGCCAGCGCAGAAAATCCTTTCTTTCGGAAGGCTTGCCCGCCTTGAGCTTGATCGCTGCATCGATCTCGTTCTCCGGGCGTACAAGGCGCCAGTCCTCGATTGACTCATAGGCGAAGGAATCTATCCGGTCGCTGGCCTCTGCCATCTCTACCAGTTCCCCGTCAATCTCGTATTCAGTTTCGAAATACTCGAGGATTACATGAGCGCAGCTCGGCGCGGGCCTGCGCAGGCCCGGTATCGTTTCCTGGTCTATTCCGCGAAGAGCCACATCTTCCAGATTCGCCTCGTGGTGGTCGAACCACATCCCGCATTCCAATGGATAAGGAAGATCGCAGACAATGTCCAAAGCCCCGGTGGAGAGCCGGGAGTTGGCGATGTCTCCAGGTCCGGCGAAAGCGATCTTTTCGATTTCAAGGAAATAGCCTGCCAGCGCGGCGCTCACCACCCCATCGAAATCATCGTGGGTTACAATACGGTCGTACAATTGACCCTCTTTTCGGTTTTAATTCCGGCCCGCCCTATGCAAGTTTCTGTGGCGCACAAGTTATCCAACCCGATCTGGCATGTCAAGTGCCCGCTGTCCTTGACAGTCCCTTCCAGGTCGGGTAATATGAACGGGAAAAGCCGAAAACCAAAAACCTGCCGAGGAGGAGATCGTGAAAAAGATTCTGCTGGTTGCTTTTGTTCTGCCGCTGCTCTTTTCAACTGACGGCTTTGCCCGCGCAGACAGAAAAAAGGAAGCTGTCTGGCGCTGGATGGATAGTATAAAGGAAGACGCCGTGGCTACTGCCAGGGACATCTGGGAGCACCCGGAACTCGGGGAACGCGAGTTCCATTCCAGCGAGCGGCTGGCCAGGTATCTGGAAGAAAACGGTTTCACGATCGAGCGCCAAGTGGCCGATCTGCCAACCGCCTGGGTGGCGACTTTCTCCAACGGCCAAGGGCCGGTACTCGGTTACCTGGCTGAGTTCGACGCCCTGCCGGGATTGAGCCAGGCAGCAGCCACCCCAACCCGCAGTCCGGTGGAGGAGGGCGGCAACGGGCACGGCTGCGGGCACAACCTTCTCGGCACGGCCAGCGCTTTCGCTGCGCTTGGAGTCAAGCAGGCAATGCTGGAGAACAATATCAAGGCCACGGTAAAGGTTTTCGGCTGTCCGGCAGAGGAAACCCTGGTCGGCAAGGTCTACATGGCGCGCGCGGGAGTGTTCAACGTGGTGGACGTGATGCTAGGCTGGCACCCGGGAGGCGGCAACGCGGTCACATTCAGAAGTTCCCTGGCAATGTCCTCGATCAAGTTCCGTTTCCACGGCCGCACGGCCCACGGCGCCGGCGACCCCCACCACGGCAGGAGCGCTCTGGATGCCGTTGAATTGATGAACGCCGGCGTGAACTACATGCGCGAGCACGTGATTGACAAGGCGCGGCTTCACTACGTGATCACCAACGGCGGCGGGGCTCCCAACGTGGTTCCGGACGTGGCCGAGTCCTGGTATTTCGTGCGCGCACCCAAAACCGAACAGCAGCGGCCGATACTTGAATGGGTAAAGGAAATCGCCAGCGGTGCAGCACAGATGACCAAGACCCGCCTCGAGGAGGAACTGCTGACAAGTTGCTACGAAGTCATGCTCAATGAGCCGATTGCCGAAGTATTGCAGAAAAACCTCGAACAGGTCGGCCCTCCCTCCTTTGATGAGAAGGACGAGGAGTTTGCCTGCAAGCTGGCTGAATCTTTCGAGGACGAACCGGACTCGATCCTGCTCGATACCGAGATCAAAGAGCTGGAGATAGTCCCGCCGGATAAATGGAAATGGGGCGGCGGCTCAACTGACGACGGAGACGTGAGCTGGAATGTGCCCTACGGCAGGATTACTACGTCATGTTTCGTAAAAGGGTGCCCCGGGCATACCTGGCAGGTGGTGAGCTGCGCAGGTTCTTCTGTCGGGTTCAAGGGCATGGTCACTGCGGCCAAGGTGCTCGCAGGGGCGGGAATCGACCTGATTACCAAACCCAGGCTGATCAAGGCGGCAAAAGAGGATTTTGTGGCAAAGCTCGACAGCAAAACCTACGAGTGCGGGGTGCCGGACAGTCTGCCCCCGCCGAGCAGGCGCAAATAGAATCACCGGAGTTCGAAAGTTGTAAAACGTATTCCTTATTTCCTGTAACCTTATACTATCGAGCGTGATTTTTTTGGGGAACAAGGCCTGGTCAAGAAATCTTAACCAAGAGGAGGGATTGCACATGCGCAAGACCAGAGGTGTACTGCTCGCTGCCGCTGTTCTGATCGGAACTTTTTTCGCTTCAGCCTTTGCCGGCGGAGGCAACCATTACCCCAACGGTGCCGAGGGTTTTGACGCCGGGATGGTTCCGCCCCCCGGTTTCCATCTGGTGCATTACGATCTTTTTTACGGCTCATCCAGCCTGAAAGACAACAACGGCGATGATGTTCCCGCTGCCGAGCTGCCGGCCGCGTTCGACCTGTTCGTTTTCGCTGATGTCACCCGGCTGATCTATATCTCCAATTCCACAGTGCTGGGCGGCAACTGGGGCATGCACGTCTTCGTGCCGATCATGAGAGTATCCAATTTCGGTACCAGCCGGAGCGGGCTGGGCGATATTATCGTCGATCCCTTCATCCTCTCCTGGCACAGGCCGAATTTCCACGCCGCCCTGGGACTCGATATCTACCTGCCCACCGGCAGCTACGACAAAACCAAATTCGTCAATCCGGGAAGCAACTTCGTCACCTTCGAGCCGATTTTCGCTTTCACTGCCCGCAGCAAGAGCGGGTTGGGCTGGTCCATGAAATGGCACTACGATATCAACACCGAGAACGGTGATACCAAGATCAAGCCGGGGCAGGAAATCCACTTCGACTACGCCCTGGGCTACGACGTGAAGCCCACCTGCACCATCGGTGTGGCCGGCTACTTTTACCAGCAGGTTACAGATGATGAAGCGGCGGGGGTGAGTGTGAAGGATCAGCAGGGGAGGGTGTTTTCGATAGGTCCGGGAATCAGGTTCGCTTTTCCGGCGCACAAGCTGATGCTCGAGTTCAGGCCCTGTTTCGAGTTCGGCGCCAAGAACCGTCCCCAGGGTTCTCTGCTCTGGGCGAAACTGGTCTATTCCTTTTAGGGAGGACTATCGCCGACACCCCCTGTTTCTGCCGGAGTTGAACTGCGCCCCCCACCTGGGGGGCGCACCGGCAAACCTTGCCCGCGTCACTTGAGGAAAAAGGACTTGCAAAGGAAGATTTCCCGGTTCTCAAGCACGGCGAGACGATTGTGTTTGATTAGTTGTCATGAGCCGCTGGCTCACCCTGAAACAATGAGAATGTTTTGTTTTCTGCAGGGGCGCACGGCCGTGCGCCCCATACGGGTGGTTTTTACCGAAACCATGGAATAACGCACCTTTGGTCCATTATTTTCGGAGCAGAATAAAACTTTCCCCATTAAACATAAACCCAAAGACGTTCACAATTGATAAATAAACCTCTCAAACCGTTCAGTCTGCTGATCAAGCCGGTGGGCAGCCGCTGCAACTTGAGATGCAGCTACTGTTTCTACCTTGGCACTGACGAAGCTCTGAGCCGTGGTAAAAAACGCCCGGCGGTGATGCCGCAGGCAGTGCTGGAGCGGATGTGCGGGGATTATCTGGGCTATGGCTTCCCTACCAGCGTATTCACCTGGCAGGGGGGGGAGCCGACCCTGGCCGGGCTCGGTTTCTACCGCAGGGTGGTTCAGGCGCAGATGTCCCACGGCCGCAATGGGCAGGCGGTGGCAAACGCCCTTCAGACCAACGGCATTCAGATCGACCGGGAGTGGGCTGATTTTCTCGCTGAGTACCGCTTTCTCGTGGGAGTGAGTCTGGACGGCCCGCCCGAGGTGCACGACCACTACCGCCTGGACAGAAAAGCTCAGCCGAGTTTCGACAAGGTCATGAAAGCTATCGGCCACCTGAGAGACGCCGGGGTGGAATTCAACATCCTCTGCATGATCACGGACCTGAGCCAGGACCTGGGCAAGAAAATCTACCGTTTCCTTGTATCAGAGGGTTTCACCCACCTTCAGTTCATCCCCTGCGTGGAGTACGACCCGGCCACAGGAAAGCCTGCGCCCCAGAATGTCACACCCGCTGGCTACGGCAGGTTTCTCTGCGATATTTTCGACGAATGGTACTACAACAACGACATCCACCGGGTTTCGGTACGCACCTTCGACGCTGTGGTGGGAAAGCTCGCCGGGGCACGCGAACTGAGCCTGTGCAATTTCGGCGAAAAGTGCGACCACTACCTGGTGGTGGAAAAAGACGGCGGGGTTTTCCCCTGCGATTTCTTTGTGGAAAAAAAATACGAGCTCGGAAACCTGATGGACACACCGCTGGCCGAACTCTACCTGTCCGACCGGGAAAGGTCGTTTTCGGAGATTAAAGGCAGCTACCCTGATCTCTGCTTTGGCTGCCACCATCTCGACATATGCCTTGGAGGCTGCCCCAAGGACAGGCTGGCAGCCGGCGGCGGCAAGTTCGGCAGGCCGACATATCTCTGCGCCGGGCTGAAAGCCTTTTTTGACCATACAAGAGATAAGTTCCAGACCCTGGCTGACTCGGTCCGCCAGAGACGGATTCGGACGAGTGCCTCAGCACCCGCAGCTGCAGGTTTAAAAGCCGGTGTTCCCAGCAGAAACGATCCTTGCCCATGTGGGTCCGGGAAA
>Ga0114922_10005254_pt1 | contig 11961 bp, 11 predicted proteins | sample AartaG_FD_100975 | JGI IMG/M metagenome (GOLD analysis project Ga0114922, IMG submission 100975) | Deep subsurface microbial communities from Aarhus Bay to uncover new lineages of life (NeLLi) - Aarhus_00045 metaG | ecosystem: Environmental > Aquatic > Marine > Oceanic > Sediment | place...
CCTACTTCGGCGTGAAGACGCGCCTGTGCGGCACGCTCGGGACCATGGACAACGAGTACTACCACATGGTACTCGCCGACAGACTCAAGAGCCTGCAAGAGGACTCGGAGCAGATGTTCGGCAGCTTCGAGTTCTTCCCGGTCGCCGAGGGCGGCACGCGCATGTGCACGGTGAAGACGCGCTACCGCAGCGAGAACCAGCAGCTGCTTCGCGTAGATCGCGAGCATCGGCATCCCGTCGTGCTCGGAGCGGACCCCGACGGCGACTCGATTGGCGATGCGCTTCGGCGCGCGATCGACGGCGTCGATGCCGTGATCCTGTCGGACTACGGCAAGGGTATGCTGTCCGACGCGGTGCTCGCGTTTCTTCTCCCGCTGCTTGCGGAGAAGGAGATTATCTACTTCGTCGATCCGAAGCGCACGCACCTCGCCGACTACGTAGAGAGAAACGCTGGCGCGTGGCCTGCTGTGATCTGCCCGAACCGCAAGGAGTGGGAAGCGAGCGAGGAGTACCGCAACGGGGACACGGGGGCGATCTTCGCGATCCCGCACGTCATCGTGACCGACGGCAGGCAGGGTTGCTTCGAGGTCGGCTGGGACGATCTGTGCGGCGGGTGGACGGCGAAGTATCACTCGCTGCTGCGCAACGTGTACATCGCCGATCCGGCGGGTGCCGGAGACACATTCATCGCCGCACTCACCGTGGCGCTACTGGGCACCGAAGAGCCGAAGCTCGTGGCGAAGGAGATCGACGAGGCGTGCATGGTCGCCAACTGCCTCGCCACGCTCTCCACGCAGCACGCTGGCGTGTCGCTGCCCGACTTGGCTCGTCTCGGTGCGCTGATGGACGAAAAGGTGACCGCATGAAGGTTCGAGTTCAGCGGGGGAGCGTACTCAACGGCGAGACTGCCGACGCCGACGACATAGCCTACGTCGTCGTCTTTTCGAACGACGGCGACCCATTGCTGGCGGTCGAGCAGGTGGGCCAGAACCACGTGCAGGTCACCAAAGCGAACGACAAGACGTTTGGGATGATACTCGCACGCCTTGGCGTGCGTACGGCGAGGGCGACGGCATGACCAACAAGGACGCGTTCGTCGGCGGCATTCGCCTCTTCTGTAAGCGCGCCGGCTTCGACGCCGAGGACGTCGCGCAGGTGGAGCGCGTGCTGTTTATGCCGCCGGAGCAGGCCGAACCGATCGTCAAGGCGGCTTCGATCACGCTCAAGCGCGTCGGGTACGTGCGTGCCGGCAACGCGCTGGAGAAGTTGAGCGCCGTCAACGTCCAAGAAGTGCTCTCGCAGCTGCAGGGCCAGGGCTTGTCGCCTAGCGACCTGCAGGCGGTCAAAGACTGGGCGTCGAAGCAGGAGCAGGCGGCGCAGCTGCAGCAAGCTCAGAAATCTGTCACGGAGCCGTCGGGTAGCACAGAGACGCCAGGAGCAGCAGGGACGACACGCTGGTTCAACGAAGGCGGTCTCGGTGGGTTGGCCAGCCGCGCTGCTGCAGGCGTCAAAGCTTTCGGTACGCGCGTTGCAGAGGGCGCGAAGGCGTATCAAGGGCAGCCCGACGTGAAATGGAAGGCGGAGTACGAGAAAAGTCCGCTCAAGGGTAGCGTGCCGTGGAAGGAGTTCGCGGCGCTTCGCGGCATGTACGAGGGGTCAAGCAAGACGACCCCGCAAGACGCATTCATTGGCGGCATGTGGGCGGCCAAGAAGCACAAGTACCAGCGGCGTACGAGCCGCAGCATGATGCGCGGCTTCGACCTGGACATGGCGCCCGGCCAGCTTGCCGGCATGACCGACGCGGCCATCGCAGAGCGGTCGGATGATCCAGGGACACAGTTGGCGCTGCGCAACGCGCGAGACCTGGCCAGGTCGCGCCAGCGGCTGCAAGGTGGTGTCGCCGCGCGCATGGGGACGGGCCTCGGAACGGGCGCCCCGGCCGAGCAAGCGGCAGCGGCGACTGCTTCGCCTACGCCGGCGGCTCCTACGTCGGTAGCCACGCCCGGTTCGATGGCCCCCGAGCCGGAAACGACTCCAACCCCGTCGTCTGTGCCTCAGACGTCGGTGTCGCCGAACGACGTCGCGACGTACGGGCCAACCGTGGAGGGCCTGGAGCCGGCGCCAACGAGCACGGCGCCGACGCCTCCGCCGGCCGCACCGACGGACGTGGACGTCGCGAACAAGTTCTCCAAGAGCGACTGGCAGAAGCAGAAGCTCGGAGGGGGTAGCGTCGAAGTAGGGCTGCCGAGCGGCGGGAAGCTAACGTCAGGACTGGACTAGTGGGTAGCAGATCGAAAGGCAAACGCAAGCTCTCGACGGCCCTAGCCCCAAGACCGGCGGGGCCGGATATCGAGAACGACTTCTGGAAGAACGCCGTCGTCGCGATCAGGCTGGCACAAGAGGATCAAGTGCTGACGTGGAACCAGCGCGCGGTGCTCGTCACGATGCTGCCGGCGCGGATGCCCACGTTTTGCTCGCGCCATGCCCTCGGTTACCACGAGGGCTACTGCGAAGCGCTGTCCAGGCTGGCGACGAAAAAGCGCATGGAATTCTTCGACCGGGACCTGCTCAAGAGGTTGGTGCGGGTGCTCGACGAAGTCGTAGACGCGGCACGATCGATACATCGTGCCGAGGCGGATAGTCTGAGGGCGCTTCAGCCATATATGGGGCAACGATGAGTTTCGCGGGGATCCCGGACGACGGCACCTTCGGCGGCATGCCTATGGCCGCGCCGAGCTGGTCGATTATGAAAGACGAAGCGGCGAAGCAGCTCGGATATCTCCGCGTTATCTTGGCCGGCCAGCCGCTCCTGCCGGAGCAGCACGAGGAGTTCTTCTCCAACTTGCCGAAGATCGTCGGTACTGCGTGCAAGGCGCTCAAGGATCCCGGCGCGCAGCGTACGTGCGTCGAGGCAATCAACCTGCTCCACGGGTGGTCGAAACGAACCGAGCGAGAACCGTTCGACTTCGTCGACAAGGAACTGGTCGGCAGGTTGGAGCGGATACTGGTTCGGGCGGCCAACGGCGAAGGCATCGAGGAAGCGATCGTCGGCAACTTCAGCAAGATGACGACGCCAGCCTTCGTATTCTCGAAGGAAGCGACGCCGGACATCGACACGAGCGAAGGCTTCTCGGCCACGCTGGCGATGAACGCGCTGCTCGATGCCAAAGCCGACAGCGCAGTCGCGAAGAATGCGGTGAAATGGGTAGAAGAGAGATGAGACCGACCTGTCTCGAATGCGCCGGCAAGCATCTCGCTCAGGCGTGCGCGCTGCTCAAGGAGACGAAGACCGGATACCCGGCGTTCAAGTGGTACGTGATCGGGCAGCTCGCCGAGGCCGAAGAGGAGTCGGTACGCGAATACCCGGACTTCGCCAACGAGATTCGCGAGCACCGCGTGGCATGGACGACGGACGACTCGCTCGTCATTCCGTTCGAGGAGTTGTTCGCGAAGATCGACGAGCTGTTGGAGTCTGACGAATCGAGCGCCAAGGACGATGCGGGTGAGACGAAGCGCATCGATTTGGGCGAGCGAGGCACGGAGCCTTCGCCCATCGGCGAGTTCGGTCGGACCGATGAAGAGCCGCAGCCCGGGCTTGAAGTACCGGGAGCGGCGCCGGAGGACGTGACGTGAGAACGACCGTAGGTCAGCTGCTGATCAACGAGATCCTTCCCGAGGACCTCCGCGACTACGACCGCGTGCTCGACAAGAAGTCGATCCGCGTGCTGCTGCGCGTGGTCGCCACCCAGTACCCCCAAAAGTACAACGAGATCGCCAGCCGACTGTCCCAACTGGGCGGCGAGGTCTCGACCGCTCGCGGACGCGAAGCGTCCCTCACGCTCGACAGCCTGCGTCTTGGCCCCGAAGCAACCAAGCTGCGCAGGGGGCTCGACGAGACGATCGACGCCATCCTCAACACGCCCGGCCTGTCGCCGGAGGCCCGGGACAAGCGCATCGTCGTGGCGCTCGGCCGCGCCGCGGACAAGATACGCGACGTGAACCTGAAGGAGCAGCTGAAGGCGCGCAATCCGCTGGCCGTGCAGGTGAACTCCGGGGCGCGCGGCAACCCATCGCAGTTCAGCGCCCTCAACGCGGGCGACATGCTCGTTGCCGACCATCGGGACAAGGAGATCCCGATTCCGATTACTCACTCGTACTCCGACGGCCTCGATCCGGTCGAGTACTGGGCGGCGTCGTATGGGGCGCGGAAGGGCACGGTATCGACGAAGTTCTCGACGCCCAAGGGAGGCTTCCTCGGCAAGCAGCTGGCGCTGGCCGCTCATCGGCTCGTCGTCACGGAGGAGGATTGCGGCACCGAGAACGGCATCCCCGTCGACGGGAACGACGCCGATAACGTGGGAACGGTACTTGCTCGTAAAGCCGGTACGCATCCCGCCGGCACGGTCGTCACGCCAAAGATATCCAAGCTACTGGGGCGACAGAAGACCGTAGTCGTGCGCAGCCCGATGACGTGCGAGGCGCGTGTCGGCATCTGCTCGAAGTGTGCCGGCGTACGCGAGCGCGGCAAGTTCCCGGAGGTCGGGGACAACGTCGGCGTGGCCGCCGCACAGGCGATTGCCGAGCCGGTTTCGCAATCAGCTCTTAACGTCAAGCACAGCGGCGGCATCGTCGGAGCGGGGCCGACGGCTGCTGGGTTCGACGCCATCAATCAGCTCGTGCAGGTTCCCAAGACCTTTCAAGGTGGAGCCGCCGTGGCGACGGTGGATGGCCGGGTAGAAGGTGTTGAAAAAGCGCCACAAGGTGGTACATTCGTACGTGTCGGAGGGGAACGCCACTACGTACCGCCCGGCTTCAAGCTGCTCGTGAAGAAGGGCGACCGCGTCGAAGCCGGTGATGTCATGAGCGAGGGACTTCCGAATCCTGCGGAGGTCGTTCGTTACAAAGGCATCGGTGCAGGACGGTGGCACTTCATGAACAACTTCCGCAACACGTTGAAGGCCTCCAAGGTCGCCGCATCGCGACGCAACGTCGAACTGCTGTCTCGTGGCCTCATCAACCACGTCCGCGTCCTCGGCCTCAACAGCGTGGCGGATGCGCTGCCCGACGACCTCGTCGAGTTCAATTCGATCGCGCGGCGCTACCGGCCCCGTCCCGGTTCGCGCGACGTCACGCTGCCGCGCGCGGCCAACCGCTATCTCGAACGGCCGTACCTGCAGTATTCGATCGGCACGCGCGTCACGCCGCGTGTCGCCGCCGACCTCAAGAAGGCCGGCGTCAAGAACGTGCTGTCCCACCAGGACGAGCCTCCGTTCGTGCCGGAGATGGTCAGGGCCATGGAGACCATCTCGTACGCGCCGGACTGGATGACTCGGCTTGGAGGTTTCCATTTGAAGAAGGGTCTGTTAGAATCGGTACATCGCGGACGCACCACGAAGGAGCACGGGGAATCGTTTATTCCAGCGCTCGCGCGGGGCGTCGAATTCGGAAAGCCGCCGGCCGCATCCGGCGCGCCTTACTAGGGAGGCAGACATGGAGTCCAAGGCCGCGCGGGAGCTGGGTCGGATCGTCGCCGAGAGCAAACTGAGCAAGCGGGCCAAGACGTCGAAGACCGACGGCCTCGAAGTTGACGTGAACCTCCCGTGCCCCGGCTCGAAGATCCGTTCCCGAGGCATGGGTCGTGGCCTCGGTAAAGGCATGGGCATGGGGCCGGTCGGTATGCCGATCGGCAGGAAGCTCGACAGGCGGCCGGTGCAAGTTGCTATCCTCGGCAAGGGGCAGGACAAGGCGCCCGAGGTGAAGAAGAAGAAGGCATCGAAAGCAGCACAAGTCAAAGCAGCTACGCTCGCGCTCGGCAACCCCAAGGATAGCAAGGGCCTGCCTTGTCCCGGCAGCAAGATCCGCTCCAAGGGCCTGGGCCGGGGGTTGGGCCGCGGCGGAGGCAAGGGACCGGTCGGCGTTCCTGTTGGCGCGAAGGGAATCGATCCCGACATCGAGAAACTCCCCGAGCAGATGCAGGGCAAGGCGTACGAGGTGAAGAAGAAGGTGCCCAAGCCCGGCTTCCCGAAGGCTAGCGCGCGCGAGGATGCTGGCCTTCTCGATGCTTTGGGCGCCGTTACCGGCGGCGAACCCGCACCTGCTCAGCCCCTGCCGCCGGCAGCGACACTAGCAACGGCACCGGCACCGGGAGCGGCGGCACCAGCGGCGGCACCGGCAGCTGCGGCACCGGCACCGGCACCGGCACCGACGCCGGTAGCGGCAGCGACGGCGGCACCGGCAGCGTCTGCGAAGGTCGCCCGCGAGTTGGGCAAGCTCACCGCCGAAAACCAGATACTCAAGAAGGCGGACGAGATCATCCGCTCCACGTTCGAGAAGGTCGCGACCGCAATCGGCAAGGAAGCTGGTCTCTCGAACGCCGACATCGAGGATCTCATCAAAGAGGCGCAGGGCTATGGTATGCCCGGCATGGGCGGCGGCTACTTCGGCGGCGGCTACTTCGGCGGCTATCCCGGCACGGGCGGCGGCTATGGCGGCTACGGCAGTGCGTACGGTCCCCAGCAGGGCTACGGCATGGGTGGGCAGCCGCCGGGTGGCCGTTCGCCGATCCCCGGCGTGACACAGGAAGAGCTGAAAGCTCCACGTTCGTGGAGTGAGTGGTGGCAGAGTCCTGGCCTCCTTGGGACATCGGAAAGCGCAGGGCAAAGGTACAAGCGTCGCGTGAAGGAGTATGGCGGTGCCTTCGGCATGGACCCAAAGGCCATGGGTAAGCGCCTGGCCGGCGGGGGCGCCCTGGGTGGCGGAGGCGCAGGCGGAGGCGGCGGTGGAGGACTCTACGAGCCGTCGGTGATGCGCATGGCCGCACGCGGCGGTTGGGACCCGAGAGCGTATGGGCAGCAGATGAACTTCGCCCGAGACCTCGCTATCGGCGGCGGCGCTCGACAGGCTGTCGGCAGGGCGTTCAGGAACATCTTCAATCAAGGTACGGGGATGTTCTAGGCGCACGCGTACTAGGAAGGCTCAACCATGATCGAGATCGATCGCGAGAAGCTGGCCGCCGCTGCCGAGGCTCTCGGCATGGATAAGGACGCGGCCGTAGGATCGATCCTCGGGCGGCTCGCCAAGAAGTTCGGAGGCGGTTATGCCGCACAGGCTGCCAAGCAGGCGCCGGGAGCGGCGCCCGGCATCGCGTCGAAGCTGAAGGGTCTCGGGCTGAAACTCGGCTTGCTCGGCGCCGGCGGCGCCGGCCTGTATTCGCTCGGCAAAGCCGAGGGTGCAGGCGAGGAAGAGCGTATGCCCGAGTTTGCTCCGTACGCGACGCCGATGCCAGCGCCGGGTGGCGAGACGTTCGGTCCGGTGGAACGCATGCAGTTCGCGCGTCACGGCCTCGACCCCGATCGCTTGAGGTTCGTGCAGTCGTTGGGTAGGCTGCGGCAGGGTATGAATCTCGAACAGAAGCTGTTCCAGCAGGCGCTGTCCGGCAACTTGCCGCCCGCCGTGCTCGGCGGCGAAGGCGGCGGGGAAGAGAGCTTGGAAGCGTACGCGTAGCCGCCGATCAACGAGGGAGCAGACAATGCCAGAAGCAGAATTCGAAAAGACATTCGCCGACCTCGCGCACGCGCGGTTGCGGGATCGGGCGCCCGGCCTGCTCGACCACCTCGTCGGCTTCCAGCTGCTCGACAAGAGCGACGACGACACACACGCCGTCGGCGTCTGGGGTTTCAAGATGGGCCCGGAGTGGATGTACGCGCCGGTCTTCTTCCTCAACGGCCAGCTCAAGGGCGACGACTTGCTCTACATCAAGAGCCAGGACGCATTCGTACCGCTGAAGGAGAACTGGATCAACTACCTGCTCAACCGGCGCCCGCACGTCCTCGGCGAACCGGAAGAGAAGAAGCAGAACGAGCTGGGCGTCCAGCAACCCGACTTCGACGTCATGGCACGTCCTCCCTCCATGGGATCGAAGTCCGCGTCCTACAGCGGTATGCGATCGCTGGTCGACCGGATGAACTCGTCGATCGGCGAGGACTTCCGCGGCTTTATACCGGTCGTGGTGAGCAGCCCGGGCGACGCCAAGTACGCGTCGCTCAGCGCCTCGTGGAGCGTGCCAGAGTTCGTGAAGTCGGCCGGCAATCGCGCGGCAGTCGTGCTCTTCGAGACTATGCGCAAGGACGCGGATTTCGCCGACGCACTCCTGCGCTTCTACAAGATCGAGGAGTTGGTGAGCGCCGCCAATTCGGCCATCGTGAAGACGTCGCTCGTCAAACGGGCGGCCGACGGCGACAAGACGATCGCCGGCACCGCACCGCGCGTGAACGTGATCTTCGCCGACCGGCAGGACCCGATGGGGCTGGAGACGGCGAACCTCTCCGACGCCGAGAAGGAAAAGCTGCAGAGCGACCGCTATCTCGTGAAGGACCGGCGCGGCGAGACGGAGCTGGGCACGGTCTACCACAGGCAGATCGGCAAGACGCTCCAGAGCCCGGCCATGTGCGGCTACTGTCGCGTCATGACGAAGGTCGGCGTGATGAAGCCTCACCTGGTCATTCTCAATCCCGTCGGCGACAACAGGCGCGCCGTTCGGAGCAAAGGCGACTCGCTCGTGATCAACCTGGAGGCCGGCAACCGGATGCTCATGATGTCGGCGAATAACATCTTCACGGACTCGGTAGCTCACGACAAGAAGGCGTGGGACGCCAAGTTCGGCGGGATGCCGTCGGCCGACAGCGGACGCGAGAAGGACAAGCTCGTCTTCGTCAACGAGAGCTGCGAGGGCAGCGTGCCGTTCTTCGTCATGCGTAAGGTGACCAACGACAAGGGGCAAACGACGTACTACGGTGTCTTCGACCGCTATCCGTACACGCACGAGCGCGGCGCCGATTCGAGCACGCGCGAGATGCTCTATCCGCCGTTCCACGGCAGGAAGTTCAACGTCTCGGATGCGGGCTGGCGCAACGGCGGTAACGATTATCCAGAGCCCGTCGGCATCGGCATCGACGACGACAGCGAGCTGTCGTTCGTGGTCACCAACAAGGACGGCAAGAAGATCACGCAGATCGGCAGCACGTACTTCGTGCCGAACGGATTCAAGCTGATAAAGATCAACCCGAACGACATCGAACGCTACAAGCTCAAGGAATTCGAGCGCGAGCGGAACGGCAAGCCGTACGATGACGTGCGCGTGCCGCCAAGGGAGCCGGCCCCCGACGAGCTGGTCTCGCCGCAGACGCTCGCCGACATCGAGATGCAGCTGTTCAAGAGCGGCATGCTCGCCGAGATCCAGCCGATCACCGACGGGATCGAGTACTGGATCAAGACCAACGGCGCGATGGGCCGCCCGATGCGCAAGCTGGCCGCGCTGCAGACGTTGATCGTCGGCCATCAGCTGACGGAGAAGCAGGCGACGACCATGCTCAAGCAGGCGCGCAAGAACGGCGCCCCCGCATACTTCGTGAAGAAAGCGCAGGGAGGCGGCCAGCCGTACGGCGCACCGGCGATCCCCGATCCGCAGGTCTTCTCGGATCCGTCGATCGGCAACGGGGTGCCCGTGCAGTACCCGATGACGAGTCTGATTCAGACCGGTTCGGACACCGAGCAGCTCGGCGCAAACCAGATGGACATGGACGCGACTTACCGGGCGCGTCAGGCCGCCGAGCAGGGCCAGAAGGAAGTGATGGACACGTCGGTCGTCAGCGGCTTGATCAAGACGATGGACGTGGACACGGTCGTCGACAACTACATCGGCGACCTCATGCTCGGTCTCGACCGGGTCGGCCGGATCCTGTTCATGTTCTACTGGCACTGGGACAAGTTCAAGGAACGCTACGGCCAGCAGGACATGCCGGAGCTGGAGGACAACCTCAAGAACGTCTTCGACCAACTGGGAGATCTCACCATCTTTTTAAAAGAGAAAACTATTGAGCCAGATATCAGCGGCGCCGAGGCCGAGACCGAACTCGAACCCGTGATGTAGCCGTCCAGACAGGCAGGCAGACAGATAGGTAGTGAGAGAGGAAGACAGATGGTCTTCAAGGTATGGAGCCCCGATACGGGACGATGGCGTCTCATCGAGGCCAAGTCAGTCGAGACGGGAAAGATGTGGCTGGGGATGTTCGGGGCGGACAGCGAGGGCGACGGAAACGCCAACTGGCGTTTCGCTCTCTACGATCGCAAGGACTTTGTGCCGGCGCGAAGCGACGGCGAGCCTGTTGCGCAGCGCGCGCCATTGCTGCTCAAAGGGCTGAACGACGACTTCCTCGTTGACGAGGATACGGCGTTGAAGGTGGCGAGGTCGGAAGGCAAGACGCGCGTGTGCGTGAACGTTGCCGTTCTGAGGGACAAGGCCGGCGAAGAGCAGGTGATTGCGTATACAACACCTGCCTACGCATTGAACGACACCGGCGGCACGATCGAGAAACTGTAACGGGTACTGCCTGCCTGTCTGGAGCTGGTGATGGTTGACGACTTCATCGACAAAGGCGCGAAGTTCGACAGCGAGCGCCGCTTCCGCTACACGCTCTGGCGAGCGTGGGCGCCGGTGCGCAAATACGTGAACTTCGTCATGCTCAACCCGTCGACCGCCGACGAGGACGTGCTCGACCCGACGGTGACGCGCTGCGTGGGCTACGCGAAGTACTGGGGTTACGACGCGCTTTTCGTGACGAACATCTTCGCGTTACGGGCGACGGACCCGCGCGAGCTGTACGCGTGCCGCGACCCGATCGGGCCGGCGAACGACCAATGGATCTGGGAGACCGCCGACCACGCGGAACTCGTCGTCGCCGCGTGGGGCACGAACGGCAAACTGGACGGCCGCGGGCTGCAGGTGGCCGAGAAGCTGCAGCCGTTCGGGCCGAAGTGCTTCGGGCTGACCAAGTACGGGCACCCGAAGCACCCGCTGTACCTGAGGAAGGACGCCGACCTGCTCGACTTCAGGTCGAGCGTAGCGAAGGAAATGGCGGAGGCGAAGTAAGTCTAGGAGGGCGACATGGACGACAACCAGACGATCGTGGTACGGGCCTTCAGTGGTCTCGACAAAGAGGCTGCTGGCGCCGGTTGCTCTACGCCCCCGCAGTTTCGATCGAAGATGGACAACAAGGCGAACAAGAAGAAGCGGGAGGAGTCAATCGGACGCGCGACAGCGATGAAGTACGGCTGGAAGGATCCTAAGAGCAAGAAGAAGGCCGCGATCACGAAGGAAGCGCTCATCGGCAACGAGACCGGCGACGCGGCCGACGTGGCAGTCGGGCGCATCGAGTCGGCCGCAATCAGTTCGGCGCGCGACGCCGTCGAGAAGCTCGCCGCCGACGGGCTCGACTTGGCGGGAAATCCGTTCGCGCGGCACCCGAGCGGCGTCACGAATGCGCAGGTGTCGCGCGTCGGCGCTCTGCGCAGCAAGGCGCAGGCGGAGAAGCGCAAGCAGAAGCAGATCTCGGACGTCGGCGAGACGCTGAATCCCGAGCCGAACGAGGCCATCAAGAGCGCGCTAGCCAAGTTGGCGCAGGGAGCACCGGTAGCCGGCCAGCCCGATCCGTACGCCGCCTTCGAGCAGATGCAGCAGGACGGGGCCACGGTCAGCAAGGCGATCCCGGGGCTCGACCCGAACGTCGTGCTTCAAGGGCAGCACATGGGCGTCGACATGACGCCCGCCGGCATCAAGAAGCGGCTCGGCGCGCACGACATGATCGCCAAAGGCAAGAAGATCCTGCGCGACGACGACCAGAACGGCGTGCCCGACGTCGCCGAGGGGGCAGCCGGGGTAGGCGGTCAGCAGCAATTCGGGGTGGGCGCGCAGTCGCAGGTTCAACCGCAAGCGCAGCTGCAGCAAGATCCGGCGCAGATGATCGCCGCCGCGAAGCTGCGCATGCCCGACCTCACGAAGGGCAGCTCGGCCGACAAACAGAACGCGAAGAAGGACGATGAGGGTGACGAGACAAAGCCCGGCGTCGTGAAGCTGGAGAGCGCTTCCGACACGCCCCCCAAGAAGGCCCCCGAGAAGAAGCCTGA
>Ga0114922_10005255_pt1 | contig 11957 bp, 9 predicted proteins | sample AartaG_FD_100975 | JGI IMG/M metagenome (GOLD analysis project Ga0114922, IMG submission 100975) | Deep subsurface microbial communities from Aarhus Bay to uncover new lineages of life (NeLLi) - Aarhus_00045 metaG | ecosystem: Environmental > Aquatic > Marine > Oceanic > Sediment | place: Aarhus...
ACCATGCTTATCAAACTTACCATCTTTACCAACTCTTAATAATGGTTGCTTAAGTCTATCTGCACCATACATAATTTTAGCATTGAAGTAACCTTTAATACAGTTAAGACCTCTATTAACAGGTGCCGCAGGGTCACCCTTAACAGCAACAATTCTACCATCTTTAGTTGCCATCATAATACCACAACCAGTACCACAAAATCTACATGCTGCCTTATCCCATCTCCAATTTGATTGAGCTTGGTTTGAAGCTGCTTGCATCTCTGCTGGTACACTCATACCAACTGCTGCTGCTGCAGAAGCTGCTGCCGAACTTTTTAAGAAATCTCTTCTTGAAAGTGCCATAAAATCTCCTTTTTATTTTGAACCTAGAGTATATATAAAGAAAGTGTTAAAATAGTGTTATAAAAACTTTACAATAATTAACATCTTTAATATAATTTTCTAATTAGTATATTTAAATATACATTAAGAAGATTCTATCACTATGTAAAAAATAAATCCTTGACCTTAGTCAAGAAATTTACATTTAATTATATTTAAGTTACTTACAGCTTATAAGTAAGCTATCAAGTTGTTGTTTTAAGTCTGAAAGTTTTTTTGTAGTTTTTAGTAGGTCTTCTGTTGATTGTATTGCAATATCTTCACTTTTACTTAATTGTGATGATAAATTACTTGAACCATTCATATCATGAATTATTTTATCAAATTCATCAGTAATCTCTTCGAGTTTTTCACTTGCCTTTTGAGATTTTTCTACCGCTTCTGTTGAGTATTCCATAGCTGAGTTTATTTTGTTGATAAAACAGTTTAATGTATCTGTAGCTTCAACAATTTCACTCTCTGCTTCTATTTCAATATATTCTATAGGTTTATTTTCAATTTGCGCTTCAATAATTGTTTTAGAGTGCTTTAAAAACTGATTTGCATGAGATTCTATTATTCTTAACTGTAACAATGAATAAATTATTAGTATAAATAATATAATTGCACCTGCATATTGAAAATATTCAATTGTATGGGTTTTTGATTCAATATGATTGGTATACATTGTTACTAGATTATCTACCTCTTTAAGTAAATTATTATTTGAATTATAAATTGAATTAACTTTAATTTTTAGCAACTTTTCATTATTTAAATCTCTTACAACTAATAACTTTTTAAAAGATTGTACATTTTGATCAAAACTATTCCAAAGGAGAATTATTTTTGATATTTGTTGTACTATATCATCTGTTGGAGCAGAAGATATTTCTATTAATTTATTTCCATCTTTTAAAGTATTAATACCATATTTAAACTCTTCTACTGCACCATCTAATTCATTAAAGTCAATGTTATTATTATGATAAAGATAAAAAATATTTTTAGATATCTTTTGAGTTAACATCCTTTCCTTACCTGCAATATTTATAATTAATGCATCTTTTATATTTTTTTGATTTAGATAAATTGTTAAAGATATAAGAGAAAGCATTGTAAATACCAAACCTGCTCCTAATATCTTAATTTTTGTACTTATTTTACTTGATTGTTGTTTATTCATTGTATTTCCTTTATCCATTATAAACCTATTCCTTGAAAAATTGATGATAAAGATGAATCATCAGTAATAATATATTTTTTATCTTTTACCTCTATTAAATTATCCCTTGTAAATCTTTTAAGTACTCGTGATAATGTTTCAGGTTGAATATGAAGCATAAAAGCAATTTGTGTTTTTTTAAGTGTATTAAATATCTCTAAATCATTGTATAACATGTGTGCTACTTTAGCAGTTGCATCAAAAACTAATTCTCTATTTAATATACATTGTAACTGATGTGTTTTTTGTAAAATCTCTTTTATAAACTTTGAAGCAAGTACACCTGTATCTAAAAAATGCTCTTTAAATTTTTTAAAATTTACAGAAAGAATAGCCCCTTCTTCTACAAACGAAGCGTTTGAAAAACAATATATTGTTTCACTATCCATTGATGTTAATTCGGAAATCATATTATCTTTATATATATAATATAAAAATATCTCATTATCAAATTTATCAATTTTATATATCTTAATAAGACCACTTACTAAAAACTGTAAAGAATAGTCTATATCACTCTCATAGTATACTATTGTATCTTTTGAAAAGCTTCTAACTATTGAAATATCTGATAGGTAATTTATCTGCTCATCATCTAATGAACTGAAAAAATCTATAGATTTTATCACATTGCTTATCCCCACTAGCTCTCCTTGAATTAATAAACTGTAAGCTATTTTATACTATCCTTTTATAAATTCAAATTAAATGAAAGAAAAACAATGCTAATAGATGGTCATAATAGAGTAGTAAATTATCTTAGAGTTTCAGTTACAGAGAGATGTAACTTTAGATGTCAATATTGTATGCCAGAGAAGCCATTCTCTTGGGTACCACATGAAAATCTTTTATCTTATGAAGATATGTTTGAATTTATAAAAGTAAGTATTGATGAGGGGATTACAAAAGTTAGATTAACAGGTGGAGAGCCACTTTTAAGACATGGTTTAAATAATTTTGTAAAAATGATCTCTGAATATGCGCCTGATGTTGATTTAGCAATTACCACAAATGCATTTTTACTTGAAGAGTCTGCACAAGCTTTAAAAGATGCAGGATTAAAAAGACTTAATATTTCACTAGATAGTCTGAAACCTGAAGTTGCACATCATATTGCACAAAAAGATGTTTTAAAAAAAGTATTAAGAGGTATAGATAAAGCACAAGAATTAGGTATAAAAATCAAAATAAACTGTGTACCTTTAAAAGGTATAAATGATGGTGAACTTATAGATATACTTGAACATTGTAAAAATAAAGGTTATGAGGTAAGATTTATAGAATATATGGAAAACTCTCATTCAAATGTAAAAGAGGGTTTAAATTCACAAGATATTCAAAATATTATCAAACAAAAATATAACTTTACTAAAGGTGAGAGAGAAGGAAGTTCTCCATCTCAAAGTTATTTTTTAGATAATGGTTATAAATTTGGAATAATTGAACCACATCTAGATGACTTTTGCAATGATTGTAATCGTTTAAGAATCACAGCTGAAGGTTATTTAATACCTTGCTTATACTTTGAAGATGCACTTAGTATTGCAGATGCAATTAAAGCAAAAGATATACAAAAAGCAGTAGAAATATTAAGACTAGTTCTAAAAAACAAACCAGAAAAAAATAAATGGGGAAGCGAAGATAGTTCAGATAGAGCTTTCTATGAAACTGGTGGATGATATTTTATAAAATTTATAGTATAATCGCGAATATAATTAAATAGTCAAGGAAAAAAATTGAGAGCATTAATAAGTGTAAGTGATAAAAGTGGAGTTGAAAACTTTGCAAAAGAGTTAGTATCATTAGGATATGAGATTATTTCTACTGGTGGAACATATAAAAAATTACAAGAAGCTGGAATAGCTGTAATTGAAGCAAATGAAGTTACAAAATTTCCTGAGTGTTTTGAAGGTAGAGTTAAGACATTAAATCCCTATATTCATGGTGGTATTTTACATAGAAGAGATAAACAATCACATATTGATGAAGCTAAAGAACTTGGTGTTGAAGGTATAGATTTAGTTTGTGTAAATTTATATCCATTTAAAAATGCTATTGAATCAACTGATGATTATGAAGTGATTATTGAAAATATTGATATTGGTGGACCTGCTATGGTTAGATCTGCTGCTAAAAATCACGATAGTGTTATTATAGTTACAGATGTTATTGATTATGATTTAGTTCTTGATAATCTTAAAAATGATACAAACACTTTTGAGTTTAGAAGAGATATGATGATAAAGGCTTATGAACATACAGCTGCATATGATTCAATGATTGCTAACTATATGAATAAAAGATTCAACAACGGTATGGGTGCAAAACAATTTATCGTAGGTGAAAAAGTTTTTGATACGAGATATGGTGAAAACCCACATCAAAAAGGTGCATTATATGAGTTTAATAATCATTTATCAAATAAATTTGTAACACTTAAAGGTGAAGCAAGTTTTAACAATATGGGTGATATTAGTGGAGCTGCTAAAATTGCATCTGCTTTTGGTGATGATAATGCCGTTTGTATTGTAAAGCACGGTAACCCTTGTGGATTTGCTATTAAAGATACTCTTTTAGAGTCTTACGAACAAGCTTTAAGATGTGATCCTATCTCTGCATTTGGTGGTGTTGTAGCTATTAATGGTGTTGTTGATTTAGACCTTGCTATTAAAATGAATGAAATTTTCTTAGAGGTTGTGTTTGCTGCTGATTTTACTGAAGAAGCAGAAGTTGAATTAAATAAGAAAAAAAGAATCAAATTATTTAAACAAGGTACAAAAAAACTAGAGATGTCAAATGATGCTTTTAACTTTAAAATAGTTGATGGTGGTTTTGTATACCAAGATGCTGATAAAGTTGAAGATGATGAAGTTGTAAACTCTGAACTCAAATCGCAAAGAAGTGCATCTGAGCAAGAAAAGAAAGATATGGAAATAGCTTATAAACTAGCTTCATTAACAAAATCAAACTGTGTAGTATATGTAAAAGATTCTGCAATGGTAGCTGTTGGTATGGGTATGACATCAAGAGTTGATGCAGCAAAAGCAGCCTTGCGAAAAGCGGAAGATTTAGGTATCGATGTATCTGGTTCAGTTCTTGCTTCTGAAGCATTCTTCCCATTTAGAGATTCTATTGATGCGGCACAAGAAGCTGGTGTAAAATGTGTGATTGAACCAGGTGGAAGCATTAGAGATGAAGAGATAATAGAAGCTGCAAACGAATTTGATATGGCTTTATACTTTTCAGGGAAAAGACACTTTTTACATTAGTAAATAATAAAGGGGAATTAAATACTCCTTTGTTTGTATTATTATTTAAAATATTTAGAAGAGTTTTGAATTGAATGTTATGAGTTTATAGATATAAAATAATACATAGAATTAAGGTATATAATATGGGTTCATTAAAAAAATTACAACAGATTAAAAATATTACACTTTTATTTATCATTAGTTTGGTATTAGGATTTGCTACAGTGATACTTTATTTTGCAATGCAAGATAAAAAAGAGAATATAAATCAACAAATAGAGTTAAAGAAAACTCAACTTGATCTTACATTTACAAAAAAAGTTTTTGAACTTCAATCAAAATATAACTCTAAATTAGAAGAATTTATAAATGATAAAGAGATTTTAAATGCATTTGCATCAAGAGATAGAAAAAAGCTTGATAAATTAACACAAATTAAATTTGATAAACTTATTAAAGATGAACCAAACTTTGAATTGATATGTTTTGGTCTTCCTGATATGACAGCATTTTATAGAGCACATGTTCCAAATAAGTTTGGAGATGATATAAGTAAGGTTCAAGGTGTATTAGAAGCAAATAAGTTAAAAAGAAGAGTTAGTGGTTTTTTAATTGCAAAACTTGGACTTTTTTATAGGGTAACATTTCCTATTTTTAAAAATGGCAAACATTTAGGTGTTATTGCTTTTGGGATTAATTTAAACTATGTAAATGACTTTATTAAAAATAAGTTTGATACTGAATCAGCAATTATTGTAAATACAAAACAATTAAAACAAAGTAAATGGTTTAATATGTTAGAAGAGGGTAGTATAGGAAACTATACAATCATATCTACAAATGGTGAACTTATAAACCAATTATCAAATTTAAAACAAAATATTGATTCAAGAAATTTAAGAATGGAAGATGGAACTAAAACATATAGTGTAATAAACGATGTTAATATTCTTGGTGTAAAGAATAAAGCAATTGCAAAAGTTATTTTATTTCAAGATATTAGTTCAGAGATAGCAATATATCAGAGATATTTATATATATTTATAGGTGTTTTAACAATTTTAATCATAGTACTATCATCTGCTTTAATAATGACTTTTAATAGATTTCTAACAACTATCGTATCAATAAATGATGATTTGAAAGATTTAAATACACATTTAGAAGAGAGAATAGATAATGAGGTTCAAAAAAATAGAGAAAAAGAGAAGCAGATTTTTCAACAATCAAAAAGGGCACAACTTGGTGAAATGATTGGAAATATTGCACATCAATGGAGACAACCTTTATCTGTAATATCTACAACGGCTAGTGGATTGGAACTTCAAAAAGAATTTGGAGATTTATCTGATAAAGAGTTTACTCATGGCATTAAAAAAATCATGGATACTACAGTATATCTCTCAACAGTAATTGATGAATTTAGAGATTTTATATCTTCAAGTGATGAATCAAGTGATTTTATTTTACAAGATTCAATGGATAAGATGTTAAGAATTAATGAAGCAACACTTCATAGTAACCATATAAATTTAGTTAAAAAATATAGTAAAGAACCAATAAACATGCATTCTAAAGAGGGTGAAATATCTCAAGTGTTGTTAAACATAATAAATAATGCAAAAGATATTTTATGTGAAAGAGAGATTAAAGATAAAGAGATTATTATTAGTGTTACAGCTAATCATCACAATGCAATTATTATGATTGAGGATAATGGAGGTGGCATTGATGAAGATATTTTACCAAAAGTTTTTGATCCATATTTTACAACGAGACATCAAAGTCAAGGTAAAGGGATAGGCTTATATATGTGTAATACAATAGTTACACAAAACTTAAAAGGTGAGATTAATGTTGATAATGGAACTAAAGGAGCATTGTTTTCAATTGAGATACCATTAGTTTAATAAAGTATATTGTATAATATAATATTATACAATATACTTAGAATAAGGGAAAATAATGTTTTTCAATGGACAATTAAAAGCTGATTTAGAAATAGCACAGCAAGAAAATAAAGATTTACAAGTTAAATATAATAAATTAGCATCTGAATTAAATCAATTAAATAATAAATTTTACAATATCACAAATGAGAATGACACTTTAAAAAATGAGATAGCTGACTTAAACAACAAACAAATTGATAATAATGATGATGATGATAACAAAGAAATCGATAATTTAAAATATTTATTTGAATATGAAAATTTAAATTTAAAAGATGGATTACTTGATATACAATCAAATATTGCTGAATCTACAGAACTATCAAGAGAAAACCTGAGTAATACTTATAAAATCAATCAAACTTATGATACATCTGCAGAAAATCTAAAGGTTATTGTAGATGATATTGACTCTTTAAACACAAATGCAAGTGAAATAAATGATGTAGTATCACAATTAAATAAAAAAGCTACAGATATAGCACAAGCAGTTTTGACAATTGATCAAATTGCATTTCAAACAAATATTCTTTCTTTAAATGCAGCCGTAGAAGCAGCAACAGCCGGTGAAGCTGGAAAAGGTTTTGCCGTAGTTGCACAAGAGGTTAGAAATCTTGCTTCAAGATCAGCAGAATCTGCAAAAGAAATTACGAGTGTTGTTAAATCTATTCAAGAGAGTGTAGAGTTAACAAATAAAAAATTTGCTAATATGACAAAATCAATTGATTTAATATCAACAGATACAAAAAATTACTCTACAAATATTAATGATGTTATGGCAACATCAAAAGATACATTTACAGGACTAGGTCATATTACAGATAGAGTATTTATGAGTTTAGCTAAACTTGACCACGTAATATGGAAAGTAAATACTTACCTTTCTGTATCAAAGAGAGAACCTGCATTTAAATTTGTAGATCATAAAAATTGTAGACTTGGAAAATGGTATAGCGAAGGTTTAGGAAAAAGATACTTTGCTCAAACTCCTAGTTACTCACAATTAGATCGTCCGCATTCAATAGTTCATAATGGTACACATCATGTATTTGAAACTATCTCTAAAGATGGAGATTTAGATTATAATACACTTCTTAAATCATTTAAAGAGATGGAGGATGCTAGTGGTGATGTATTTAAACTATTAGATAAAATTCTTCATGAAAGAGATTAATTAATTAACTTTACTAGATAATAGATCATCAATTACAGTTTGACGATTTGTTATCTCTAGCTTTTTACAAGCACTTTCAAAAGCTTCATCCTCCCCCACAATATAACACATATTTTTAGCTCTTGTAATAGCTGTATAAAGAAGCTTTGTATTATGCATAATAAAATGTGAAAAAGTAATTGGGATAAGTGCAGTATCATACTCCATCCCTTGAGTTTTATGAATGGTAAGACAATATGCCAATGATATAAGATTGTCAAGTGTATCAAAATCATAAAAAACTACCATATCATCATTTGGATATAAAATAAGAAGTTTAGAAGCATCATAATCTATTTTGATTACCATACCAAGTTGACCATTAAAAACTCTTTTTTCTACAAACTCTGTTGAGCCTTGCTTGTATCTACTCATAGTTTGTGCTTTCATATTTTCATTTTTTATATGGATAACTTTATCAGCAAGTTTATATTCATATATTCTTTTTTGAATACCTTTTGTTTTTGTATTATTAATCAATCTTTGCAAATTAATATTTAAGTTCTCTACTCCAAGTGTACCACTTTTAATAGGTGTAATAACTTGAAATAAAGTTAGAAAAGAGGCTATCTCTTTATTTTTAATATGCTCATACATAGGTTTAATATATTGAGATGTAATATCAAGTATATTATTTAAAATATTATAGTTGTTATCATTTCGTAAACTATTAATCTCATAGTTACTTAAAATTGTTTTTTGTGCATAATAGTTTGATATAGATACATCTATAAATTTAAAATCTTCAAACTCCTCTTTATACTCAGGAACCTTACCTTTTCTAATCTCATTTGCAATTACAGCAATTGCTTGATGTTCATTTTGTCTATATATTTTTGTAAGTTTACAAATAGGCGCAAGATTATATCTAATTGCATCTCTTAAAACATCTCCAGCACCAATTGCAGGAAGCTGTCCATCATCTCCAACTATTATTAAAATAGTATCAGGATTAATTTTTGAAAAAATTTTATAAAACATTACACTATTTACCATTGATGATTCATCAATTAATATAACTTTATAATCAAAATAATCTTTATCTGTATTATCAATTTTTACTAGTGCCGATTGGATCGTACTACTTTTATATCCAGTAGTATCAGCAATTCTTTGAGATGCAATACCACTAAGAGCCATACAGTGAATATCGTCATAACTTACTATCTCTTCAAGAAGTTCAAGTATCGCTCTACTTGATGTTGATTTACCAGTTCCTGCATAACCTATAAGTAAAATTGTATTTTCACCATCATTTATAAGTTTAACAGCTTTTCTTTGCTCATCACTTAAAATAAAACCTAAAGTTTCCTCTTTTTTAACAATATAGTTTTCAAAATCTTTTATAATAGTATGATGTGAATTAAATTTTTTCCTATCCTCAAAAAAATTCATTATTTTAGTTTCACAATTAAAATAAATACTAGGTGCAAAACTATTTGTTATAGTTTCATTTATCTCCTCTTTAGATAAAAGTGCAACAAGTGCATCTTCATATAATCTATCTTTTTCATTGAAATTTAGTGCATCATCAAGGAGAGAAAATAGTTGCTCTTTTTTAATTGAACTATTACCGTTTGATTCACAAAACTCTTTTAATGTATAGTTCATACAAGCAGTAATTCTGAAGTTACTTTGTTTATCGATTCCTAAACTTGTACCAATTTCATCAGATCTTTTAAATCCAATACCTTTTATCTGAGTTAACATATATGGATTTTCTTTAATTCTTTCTATTAAATTGTCAACTTCACCAAACTGTTGATATATTTTATTAATAAAAGTGCTAGTTACTCCATATTGTGCTAAAAATGAACCAAGTTCTCTAAGATGTTTAAATTTATTCCAAGACATGACTATTTGTGTTAGTTTTTTCTCTTTTATACCTTTAAAATCTAAAAGTTTTGCAGGAGTATTATCAAGTATTTCACAAAGTTCATCATCTGTATATTTTACTGTTAATTCGTGAGCAAGTTTTTTTGTGATGCCTTTTACAATTTTAGTTAAGAAAAAATATATCTCGGCCTCTTTTACTTCAAGTGAAGTAAATACAAATTGAACACCATATTTTTTATGAGTATTCCAAACACCTGTTATAAGTATCTCTTCGCCTACAAGCTTTTGTAAATCAGCATCAAAATATTGACCACAAATTTTCTGGTCATTTTCTAAAACTGCTATATAGTACTTATTTTCTTCATTGTTATAAAGTATTTTTTTTAAGACACCTGATAATTTAAATGACTCATTAGTATCCATCAGTAAACTTTTTATTTTTATGTTTATCTTTTTTATATTTATTATTATTTTTTAGTTTATAAAGTAAGTTTGATTCTTTTAATATAGCTTTTCGTTCATCTTCATAACTTTTAGAATGACTATCAAGATTATTTAAAATAAGTTGTGCTAAGTTTTTAAGTTGAACAGGATATTCTTGATATAAATCTAAAGCTTCTATTTTTTTTAAATCTTCATAACTTCTAAGCATTGCTTTTTTATAAAGTTCTATATCAAAATTATCATATTTTAGTAATCCAACAGCTTTTGTAGTGAATTTCTCTAAGATTCTTATATATCGTAGTCTTTTAGTTTTTTCATTTACTTCATATTTCATAGTAAAGATTATATCTGAATAATTGTTAGGATAGCTAGTACTTGTAGACTAAGTAGAACTTTTATCCAAAATTATTTTGGATAAAAGTTTGTTTAAAATAATTTATATTATTTTGAACAATGAGCTGCTTTAAACATACCAAATTTATTTTTAGTACCTGTTTTATCTTTTTTCTTACTGTATGCAGTAACTACTGGGTTACATTCATCAATCCATGAATACATATCATAAATTTTTACAGTTTTAAATCCCATTTTTTTGAATGTTTCCGCTTCTATAGATGCTCTTGACGCAGAATTACACACAACAATAATTTTATCTTTTACAAATTTATCATCATCATTTAATACTATACCTTCAAGTGCTTTTTCTGGAGATTGTCTACCAATTCTATATGCACCTTTCATACTTGCACCAGCCCACTCTAATTGAGTTCTTACATCTACTACAGCCCAATCTTTAGCTGTTAAAGCATGTTTAACTTCAGCAGTAGTTGCAAACTCACCAGATTTTTTAGATTCAGCTTTTAATTGTTTTGTTAATTGCTTATATGTAGTAAAACCCTCTGCATAAGCTGCCCCTGCTAATAATGTCGTTGCTAATAAAATATTTCCTAATTTCATGTATATTCCCCTTTAGAATAAGTTTAAATTACTTATAACGAAATCCTATAATATTAATAAATAAAAATTATTATTTATAGGCTCTTCTTATAAATCTAGAGAAAGTATATCATTAAATTTATAAAAAATCTACTAAATTGATAAATTCTTTTATGATAAAATCTACAATAATAATAATCATAAATAAAAGAAATAAATGTAATAAAAATGTAATAAAATAGATTATATATCAATGCTAAATTTTTAAAGTTAATTGTCTGATTATTTCAATGAATGATATAGATAGAGCTGCTGATAATATATGTATAGAGTTATTCTAGTGAAGTATAAAACTTGAAAAAATTTATATAAATGTATATTAAAGGATTAAAGATAGAAAGATTACTAAAAAAAAACTAAATATATTACAGGATAAATGGAGTATATGACGAAAAGTATAAACAATTGATTTTAGCTTTATAGATTATTTAAACTGTTAAGACATAAAAATATCAAATACTATAAAAACTGCCATATTAAAAATAGATAATATTTAGATTTTTACATATTTTCTTAAATTATTTAGCTTAAATAAGAGATAAAACAAGAAATAAAACAGAAATATCCAATAAAAACCAAGCATAAAGTATAAAAAAAGAGATAAAAAAGAGAAATAGCCCTAAAAAAAGGGCAAAAAAAAACATCTTAGAAGTTGGCGGCGACCTACGTTTCCACCA
>Ga0114922_10005256_pt1 | contig 11957 bp, 12 predicted proteins | sample AartaG_FD_100975 | JGI IMG/M metagenome (GOLD analysis project Ga0114922, IMG submission 100975) | Deep subsurface microbial communities from Aarhus Bay to uncover new lineages of life (NeLLi) - Aarhus_00045 metaG | ecosystem: Environmental > Aquatic > Marine > Oceanic > Sediment | place...
GACGTTAGTGGCCCCGTTGATGTTAGAAGTAAGGACCTGACGAGGGGCACGATAACCCCAGCCAATAGGAGCCACTGCGCCAAGATGAATAACGAGAGCAGGATCCGACTCATAAAAGGCACGTTGAACATCGTCATAATTTCTTAAGTCTCCTCTCATGACGCGCACGTCTTCGACGTCCTCGTCACGACAGATAGCGTATAAATTAGCTTCTCTCTTTATAAGAAGCTCAGTGATTAATCGCTGGCCAATAAAGCCAGAGCCGCCAGTAATTAGGATCGGTGCGCCTTCGTAAGCCATGGTCTTTCCTTTTCTAGTTCTGTCAACAGCTCTACGTCTCTAATTGTATCTACACATTGCCAAAAGCCACCATGAAAATAAGCTTGAAGCTTACCCATTTCAGCAATTTCAGGGAGTACATCTTTCTCAAAGTTAGTATCATCACCCTCGATCATGTCAAGAACCTCTTTCTCGACAATCATGAAGCCGCCATTTACCCAGCCTTCCGCTGCCTGACTCTTCTCGTGAAAACCGATAACTTTGCCTGAAGCATTCAATCTTAACGACCCAAACCTGGCGGGCGGCCTAACGGCCGTCAATGTCACTAGTGGTTTGAGGCTGGTATGATAGTTCCAGACGTGAGTCAGATTCACGTTCGAGACACCGTCCCCATAAGTAAGCATAAATTGGCGCGCACCGACATGGTCTTTGAGTCTTTTGAGCCTGCCCCCAGTAAGGGTTGCGTCCCCAGTATCGATCACCTCAATATTTGATTCAGATTTGTCCGCCCATTCAGAGATAAATTTCCCCTTGTAGCCAGAGGCTACGACAAAATCACAGAATCCTTGTTCTTCATAGATGTCGATAATATGGCCGAGTAACGGTTTAGGGCCAATCAAGACCATCGGCTTTGGATAAGTACGGGTATATTCGTTTAATCGAGTACCTTTCCCGCCAGCCAAAATCACGACTTTCATTCTGTAATCTCCTCAGCACGAACACATAATAGCCGATACTCGACAGCTTGTGCCTCTTTAGGAAAGTGAGTCTCAGCTGACTTCTCTGATAAGAGGTTCACATCTATCAGATCAGCCCTCCAGCGTTTAAGAAAGAACGGATTAGAATTATCAAAGACTTCTTCATTTACGACTTCCCAGCCAGCTCGGCCCAGCCACCAAACAAGTTGCTCTTTTATAGTAACTGAGTAATGGTTCTTGCCTGAATAAGTCCAATAATCCGGGGCAGGAGCAACAAGCAAAAGCCAGTTGCGGCTAACACGGCGCCACTCCATCAGTGTCAAGATCGGAAATGGAGAATGTTCCAATATGTGGCGAGCAAAGACCAGATCAAATGATTCATTTTCAAATGGTAAGAAAGAGACATCGGCCTTTTCCACATTCAGGCCAGCAGCTTGGCAGACAGTGGCATCTGGACCTAGCGTAACCCCGGTCCAGTGAATACCCCTTTCTGCGAATATTGGAGATAAGAATCCTTGGCCGCACCCTACATCTAGCACGTTGCTAATCTCTGTAGGAAGAAGAGAATTTAAGGCTTGTATTGCAAAAGCGGTGTGGCCATCGTCTTTAGGCTGAGCATAGATGTCTTCAGCTAGACTACGAAGATAGGCCTCAAAGTTTACCCACTTGTTTACACCCTCTGGAACTTCAACCATATTTCGGCCTCTCTAAAATTATCGAATGTTTTCTGTATTAGCTTTAGTCCTCGGTCCTCGAACCATGAGACGACAGTTTTACCTTCGTCATCTATCCGTGTACCTATTTCGAATGAGGCACGATGAGCGTTCGAGTCTCTGGTATCAGGATAAGGAAGGATGAAGATGAATTCTGATGCAATCTCTTTCATTCGTTCCAAGGCAAGAGTAGGGTCGAATGTGTGTTCAAATGAATGAGAAGAATAGATCACATCATACGAAATTGCAGACACAAAACTTGCAATATCGCCCTCAAAAGCGTTCGCAATTCTCGCTTTCTCGGGATGTAGCTCAAGTCCGAAAGTATTAAGATACCCAAGTGATCGAAGATATTTCATTCCCAATCCAGAACCACATCCAACATCTAGAATGAGACTCGTTTTAGGGACATCTTTAAATAGATAGTCAATCGCTTTTCGTTCCGCAATATGGTAATGCTCGGGCTTCTCGATCTGCCCATGAGTCACAGTCTGGCAATGCACGTACTCTTCGTAATTCATAAGATTGCCCACTCCGGAATTGGGGCTAGCCCTCCCCCAAAAGCAATAGGATGCCAATCGATCTCCATATCTTTCGCTATCTTATAGAAGGCCGCCTTCCTCTGGATCTCCTCGTCATCTGGCCAGCTATAATGGAGGAGAACACGAGGCTCGATAATGGATGCGGTACCAATATCTTGTGGTACCTCCATATGATGACTCCACGGATCCTCTTCCGATGCTCTGATATTTACATTAGCACGCCATGCCCATAACCCGGCACCGGCATTCGACATCCGTGGAAAATATTCCCCGTCTTTATAAAGATAAAGTCGTCGAACCTTAATGATACTAATACCGGGACTGTTGAATTCGGGCGGAATAACCTCTTTCAAATGCTTGTTAGGAACAGAGTCGCAATCGTCAAAGATAATCCATTCAGCCCCGGCCCCCTTAGCCCAATCGATCATGAAATTAATGTGCTCACCATGAGGGTTACGCCAAATGTCTTCTTTGTAGACCTTCTCTCTAAAGTGTTCGACCCTTACCTTGTCGAATGCTTGTGCTAATTCGATAGTTTTGTCTGTGCTACCGCCATCGGCAATAAGAATAACGTCAGAAATTTTGCTATACTCTTCGCAGAAACGTTCTATATTACGCTCTTCATTAAGTGTTCTGCATACAGTAACTATCACCCGGCGAACCTCTTATTCGATACCGTGGTTACATGACGCCCGAATTGTGCGTGAAAGAAACAAGCTAACATCATCGAGTCAGTCATGCCCGAATAAGCTGACATTCCGTAAATGATAACCGCCGGGCTACCACATGTGCACCAGGCGAACCAACCCCCAACCTTGTTGACGGGGTCCATATACACAAAGTGCTCACCATGATAATCTACACACTTAACCATGATAAGATCTTTCTTCATTGTCTCGGGATCTGGGTTCAAAGGATTCTGGCACACGATATGGTCTTCCTTAAAGACCTTGCGGCCATCCATAGTCATAGCTTCAGTTGGTGAGCCTCGTTGTTTGATTATCGAGAATCTGATTTCAGACGCATTTATCGGTGTTGCCTTCTTTTTACTCACGTTAGTACCTCTGACTCTATGAGCACCTGCTCCATTCGCTCGTCCCAGGTGTGTTCTTGCACAGCTGCATGGCCACATTCTGCAATTGCTTGTGCTCGAACCGGATCTTCTAAAAGCTCGATAGCTTTATTGACGCCATCTTGAACGCCAACGAAACCCACGAAGTCTTCGCCCTCATTAAACATATCGACCAAGTCAGGCACTAAATTCAGGACAGCTGGTAGCCCCATCCCAAGGAGCTCGAATACTCGAGCACAAGTATCTTGCCGACTCGACAGATTCAGGCCAAGCTTCGAATTATTGTAGATGGCCCAAGCGTCCTCATATGACGGGCCATTTTCTATAAAGGTGGTATAACCACGAGTCTTCATCTGATGCATAAAAGCTTTTCGTTCTGGGTAAGGTAACCCAACTAAAGAAATATCATTCTCTCTTTCGCCCCATGACTTCTCAGTTTTTCGATGAATGATTGGGTCAAATCCATAAGGTAGCCATCGATCTCCTGGCTTCATATATGGGCGTTGCATCGCATAAAAGATATCAGATCGTGCACGAGCACCATCATAATCTATGACATGAGGATCAGTTCCAATAACGACATAAGTGCCCGCATTTGGCCTCCCAATCGCATTAAGACCCGCATTCCCTTCAATCCAAATATCAGGTGTAAAAGGAAGCATACCATTAACGGCATCATAATTAATCGTTGGCGGGAGTGACATCGGCAAAGCATAGTCTGGCTCATCTACATAAGATGCTGGAAGAAACATCCCTCCGAGCCATGGAATCTGTCGTCCTGTGTATGGGCCTACTACCCATATTTCGACATCATCCCGTCGCCTTAGCGCCTCTAGCATGTAGCGAGGCATAGCTACTGGGTAAGCAATATACGAAAATCCGATCTTTATCTTACTGGTGCCCATTTTAGATTCCATTTCTCCGCAAATAATATACGATGCTTCTCTGTAATAGCGCGCCTCTCAGGGCTGAAACCAATAGTTCCAGCGCCAACATGATCAATAGGCGCCGATATCTGTCGAAGCCTTATTCCCTGTTGGCTAGCTCTATAAGAAAGATCTATGTCTTCATAATCATGAGGGGCAAACCTTGTGTCGAAGCCACCAATCTGGCGCCAAGTTTTTGTTTTCGCAACAAGAAACCATCCCTCGACATAAGGGATAGGAAGAGTTTCGGGGAATTCATTCCAGCCAGCCGCCCAATCTATTACTCGCCCTCCACAGAGAAAATCTGTTTCTTCCTCTTTGTTAAGGAACGAAATGAAGTTATCGAAAAAGTCACCCTTCAGAATTACGTCATTAGAGATGATAAAGACATAATCTCCCCTGGCCGCATTCACACCTTCGTTCACGGCCGGCCCAAAGCCGATATTCTTTTTCTTATGTTTCACAAGGAAGCGCCAGTCCGCATTATCCGACCACCACTTAAGAATAGATCTCGTCTGATCCGAGGATCCATTATTGACAATAATGACTTCGAAATCTTTACGTATATGGAATAGTCGATCAAGCTCTAGGAGCCGATCTCCTGTTAGTGTCGCCATGTTGTAGCATGGCATAACTACAGACGAAATATACTTTTTCTGCCCTGGCATTTTCTTAGGTCCTTTAACCCAGCACGTAAGGAGTAAAGTGGAATACCTAACTCCTCAGCTTTGGACAAGTCCATGGTTTGATTAAGGGGACGAGCCGCTGCCCCGGTCAAGAATGTCTTCGGCCCAATAAGACTTCTTTTGTAGCGAAATACCTTAGCAATTTCTCTAGCCCAGCCATAACGGCTTACGATCGTTATCCCCCCAATATTCAAGATACCTGTAACTTTTTTATCTATTGCGCTGATAATGCCTTCAGCTAGATGAGGAATATATGTTGGATTAGAGATCAATTTATTCGGGAGGACAACCGTTCTGTTTGCTCTAAGTCGTCTAAGCACAGCTGACACAAAGTCAGGCTTGTTATCCCGTCCATAGAGTGAGACTGTTCTGACGATGAGCCCATTTTTGTCGAGATCAGGTAAGAAGGCCGCCTCGCCACCCCATTTAGTCCACCCGTAGTGATTGATGGGGCTTGGCTCGGCATCCTCTTTGTAAGGAGAAAGAGACTGGCCGTTAAAGATATAAGTAGTACTAAGATGAACCACATAGCCAGTAAAAGCCATTCGAACATTGCCAGCCCCTCTCAAGTTAACGAGCAAAGCTTCGTCTCGTTTAGTTTCGGCCTCGTCCACACTCGTATAAGCTGCCGCATTAATAATGACATCAGGATTTACTTGCCGAATCTCGGTACGAGTAGCATCAAAGTCAGTGATGTCGCACTCGAGAGGAAGGCAGCCGTAGCGGGCGATCAACCATGAAGCTAATCGCCCACGTGGGCCTGTTACTGCAATCCTCACTTCTGCGAATCTCTAATTCTTTGAACTCGTACAGAAGCCGGTGGTCCTTCTGTTGCTGGGGGTTCTGGCTCCGGGGCCGGTTCCGCTTTCTTTGGAGCCTCTTCCTCAACTACTTCTTCAGCGACCTCCTTAGCGGCCGCCTTCTCTGCATCTTTAGCCCGAATTTCTTCGCTACTTTCATAAACTCCGCCATCGGGCTTAGAAACTCTGGCTGCCATGGGATCTTTCGCCATCATCTTCCTCCTCTGTTAGTCCATCGTCTGGCGTCTGCTGCATTAGCATAAGTAAAAATGCCGGGGCGTTTTTGCCCACAGCATCCACCTTTCTTATTGAATATACAGCCCACATGCGCCTCTTGGACCCAGCTGGCGCATATGTTTGCCTGAGTTATAAAGATGTAGTCGTAATTGGCGCATCTTGTAATGATCCTTCCTTGTTGGTAATACTTCATTAAGAAGAGCCCATCACCGTTTGATATTGGAGATGAGGTATCGGGGATCTCTGCTGCTAAGGCCTGATCAATCGTTACTGTCTCCATACGATTCATTATATAAAGATTTACAATGAATGTACACGCGAAAAGAGCCCCTATTGAGATAGAGGCTCTCTCGTGATTTGAGTTAGCCAATCACTGGGCATGTGGTCACGATGCGGCCCGTGAAATTACCGGTATATACACCGTGTGCGCAACAATGCTTTATGATTAGGCACGTCCGAGCCCACACTTCAAAGCTGATTGCCGTACAACCTGGCACCAGATCTTTCAGTGCTAGCGGAATCTGCGTTGACTTGTAGACTAGGGGGACTCCGTTGTGGGTCATCCGGAGCGCATACAGATTCGACACGAAGGACGTGGCTCCAGAAGCCGCCCTAGTGAAGTTGCTATCTGCTACAACTGCAAGCCGACCAATTCCGGTATTGACTAGGCCAGCGAAGTTGAAGCCTGGAACGATTCGATCACCTGAGGCGACGTTCACGACCTGTGAACCCTGGAAGCCAAGCTGGAAATATGCACTCATCATTTCCTGAACGGCTGCCGGGTGGCCAAAGATATGGGTTGGTTTCGCACAGCTTTCGGCGAGCCAACTATCGAAAGAGGCACCTGCGAAGGCACCTGATGTCGCCCATTCACCCTCATTACGATGAACGGTACCGGAACATGTCTGATCGAAATACTCTTCGATGCCAGTAAACTCCAAAGAGTTAGTGGCGGCGTCGCCCAGAGTTAGGAGCCGATCCCATCCATTAAGAACGAGGGTCATAGCTAGACGAACTTCTTTATCCTTAACATCAGCAATTGACTCCATCAGGAATGTCGCTGAATCGGATGCCCCAGGTAAGCCTTCGCCAGAGGGAAGACCACCAAGGATGCTGTTAATACCGTTCCAATTGGCGCTAGCTACAGCCGCCGAGTGCATGATGTCGCTGATGGATAGCGTCTTCTTTGCACCAATGTTCTTGGAACTAACGGTCGTATTGGCACCGTCATGCGCATATTCCTCTGGGCATTCTCCATCTGCAAAGGAAATATACGAAGAGCCTGAAACGAAAGCCATTTCGTTCAGCTCACGCCAGGTCTCAGCCTGAAGAGCAGTCCTGATCTCAGGCAGCGCATTCCACAACGTGATTTCCTCGCACATGGCAAGGATCTCCGTAGTATCAAGCGGCTGCGGGAACTGGGCTGCAAAGTCTCCAGGAGTAGCGTATGGTTGTGGGAGAATTACGGGATCGGTAGCTTTAGCAACGAAGCCTTCTTTGCCTTCGCCACGTAAGTCGAGCACCTGCTCTCCCGTAATATCTGGAGTTTTCAACATTTGAAGTCTCCTCGTTAGAGTTTTAGAGACCTCACCACCGTATTGGCTGGCTTAACGGTTATTCGGACAGTCCTACTGACTTTCTGATCATAGACGTTAGCGCGCTTTTTGGCTTATCCTCTGCCTTTAGATGCGCAGGAGGATGAGAGTAAGCACGCGGCCCAGGAATCAATGGCGTTTCCGCTTTAGGGGCGGGAACGCTAGACTTCTGAGCAAGCAGCTGAATTGCCTCTGCCAATGGAGCAAGCTCTGATCGGATAGCCTCTGCGACGGCTGACCCAACAGCTTCAGCCTCAATAACCTTTTCGCCCTTGACGGTGGACTTCACGACGCCGGCAAGATTATCGAATATTGGCTGGATAGCTGCGAATCGGTCCTCGACTGAGGCATCGACCAAAGACGTTTCCATGACAACGGATTTCAACTGAGAAAGTGCGGCATCGAGGGGAGTTTCCTCCACAGCGGGCTCAATTACTTTGACCTCCGCTTTCTCCTCGATGACCTCAGTCTCTTTTGTCATCGGTTCACCTTCCTCTGCTTCAGATTCGACCAACAGACTTGCGGCCCTTACTGCTAAAGAACGCTTCACGGAAGAATCCACGCGCGATTTGAACTCGTTAACGGCAACGCTCATGGCTGCCGGCTTATCTTTAATTTCTGAATCCCATTGAATGTTGAAAAGGATCGAGTCCAGCATATAGAAGTAATCGACAACTTCTGATACTTCCTCAGATTGCTGAACATAAGTTTCTGCCTCTGCGAAAGTTGTGGCTCCACCGAGCATACGTTCAACTATCGCCTCCGTCGGAGCGTCAGCCTCGTCTTCTTCAGACTTTATGACAACACCCTCGCTACGGAAAATTTCTGATTTACCTTGTGCTAATTCGTCGATATGATTGACGAGCTCTTCTTCGTCCTCGCCAAGAACTGAAAGTGCATCATCTTTAATCGTGGTCATCGATCGCTCCTCTAGCCAGACTGGCGTACGTTCATTTACTGGCACTCTAGTTAACGCGAGATGAACTAGGTGGCCTTTCTTATAGATCTTATCATCCATGCCTTCGGCGCACATAGGGCAGCTATCTTCAAGAGCCTCCCTGACGAAGGGTTTCTCTCCATGGTTATGTCCCCAATCTACGAAGGCAATCGAGATACGAATACGTTCATCCGAATCAACTTTAGTATCCTTGTCCCTCTTGATAGCCTTGAAGGCAGCGGCCCCAAGAGCATTATCGCTAAAGGTACCTTTTGCTTTAAGTCGATTACCATCTACATAGAGAGCTTGAGCAACGCCAGCTATTCCTTCTCCATTTAGGTCAAGGTAATGAGAAAGCCCAAGGTACGGCATTCCACCTTGCCAAGCCTCAGAGACAAAAACGGCTGGCGGGAGTTCTTCTTCTTCGGCTCGGTTAATGAAGTCACGATAAAGCTCCAGAGACATACGATCATTATAGCTATCAAGATCTGTATCACTGGCTACAGCAGCCCAGCGCCGTTCTCCAGTCTCTGGATCCTGAGTAGCTTTGGTAATGAACATATCAAACGTTTTGGCTTTTGCAAATAATGCGCTCATATCACCTACCATAGATGCTAACTCGAAAAGATTACAAATATCATTAGCTTCGACGACCCCATTAATGATAGTACAGGATCCGCCTCCGGGCACAAAATTAGCGCATTCGCCACATTGCTGTGCCTGAACACCCATACCTTTCATAAACCCAGCTTCAGATTGTGACTTAGAGGACATATGCTACTCCAAATATGTTGTCCCGTACTGAGCCTTCCATCCTACCGTGAACAAGAATAAGCAAAAAGATGCAATAATTGCCGTAATTATGACGTCCAGGATATATGGTAATACATCCAAGATAGCTATATTCATTGTAAAACCTAAGCCCACGAACACCCAGCAGCCTAGGCAGAAGTCGCATTCAAAGAGTTCAGTTAAGAGGCTGCTTCTCTGGTAGACCATCTTTATGGGCCCAGCGGTCTGCAAAACCCAGATTAGCAGCCTCCCAATCACAAAGTAAGTGATTAGACTCATTAATCCTTTGTAAGGATCCACATGAACGTATAACCTTCAGGCATCTTTTCAAGATAGTGGGTGCTGTGAAGCTTCCACCCATTATTGGTATATTGAGCAAGATAATCTTCAGCGTCCGCAGCACTCCAGGCGCCGCCCGTTCCTGATCCATCCTTCGAAACGGTTCGAATAACGTGATGAATTAACTGCCCTACTTTAGCCTTAGCCTTCTTCCCTTCTTTGACTTCGGCTTTCTTTTTCGTATCTTCAGTCATCGTTCCTCCAAATTTGGAAATTCTTTTTGCTCGCTATTTTAAGTAGAGGGCCCGTATTAACGCTTATCTTCCCGTCTTCTGATATCCAGTCTCCTTTCTTGAGTTTGATCGATCCGAAATAATCGGTAGCCGCTCTTTCGATAATGCTATTATATAGAGCATCTGAAAGAATAGTAACACGGCTCTTGTAAGCCTCTTCTATAATCGGGAATAGCTCCTCGACCATCTTATCCATTAGTTGCTGCTCGGCCAGGAGCTCCTCAATTTTAGTCCCGTCTTTAATGCTTTGATAAACCGTCGGCATCGAGAAGGCCATATAGACAACGGCGAGAACACCAGATTTGATTAGCCCCTGTGTCTGATTGTCGACATCGTCTACCAGCCCCACTGTGCTATATGTTTTCGGGGGAAGAGAAGAATCTATGTTTACTTTTTCAAGTACGTCGACCTTCCCTTCTTCATACAATAATTCTGAGACATGATTAGCGCATTCAGAAAGGCCAGAAGAATAAGTTCGATTAACCGCGTCTTCAAGTTCTTCTTCTGTAATATAGCGCTTCAACGACCACCAATCGTCTGCTTTAAGGTGCTTAGTGAGGGTTGATTTCTGAGTCTTAAGTTTATCGTCATCGAAAGCGCCTTGCAGAGCTGTCGCCAACCAGGCATCCAAATCATTAGCATCAATTGACTTGAAGGCGGCCTTGATACCGGGGAAAGCTTTTCTTGCCATCATCTTGATAAGGCGACGTAAACGAAGTTCATTAACTTCTCTAATCGGGGCAACCATCGTTAACGTAATTAAATCCGTCATACTCTTTCGAGGAAACGTGTGTTCGCCCTCACCACCTTTTGATGGGGGCACTCGGTCTCTGTCGCTTGTGCGTGGCAAACGAACAGTATCAGGGCCCATCATCATATCGTCCATCGCAAGGGCCTCAGGATCGTCAGGATCAATTTGAATATCCATTAATCCATCCGCGGCAATCTGAGCTCTAACTTCCTGAAGGGTAAGCATCCTCTTTTCACGAGCTTCCGCATACGCTTGGAAGTTAGCTAGACGGGCACGACCACGTGAAAGCATACTCTCGTCATCAGAGTCTACCCATTCGAATAAGAGATGGGTGGGTAACAGCTTATTGAAGAAGCCATAAGTTTTTTCGGCTATCACTGCGAAGCCAGTTCTTCGAGTCTGACGCTCGGCCCTAATGACACCAGCCAATGTCGTTGATTGATCTTGACTCAAACCAAGATCGCTAATTTTCAGACCATAGCCTGCGCAGATTATTTGTGCGTATTTGAAAGTAACCGAATCGTATATTAGATCTGTGGGAGGGCGGCCAAAAGGAATCCATTCTGCTTTAGTCGTGTGCTCATATAAGACAGGCACCTTGAATGGGTCGATGCCAGAAAACATTTGTTGGAACGATTCTAGCCATTCGAGGGCAGCCTGCTTCTCCATGTCCATAAGATCTAAGATGCCGGCCTCTGGTGTGTCGAGGAGCATGTTAGCATAGTATCGGTCCCCTCGGTAGAGGAGCTCAATGGCCAAGTAAATCTTTTCTGGAGGCGCCATGCCCCATCCTTGTTTATTATATTCAGGACGCGGCGTATAGTGTGCACGGCCGATGGCGTGCCTGGGAAAAAGAACTGGGGGATGCGCAACTTCAGGTATTCGTTGCGCAACTGGATATTCAAAGTCGAGGGTGGGATATAGAGTAGCTGCGTCGAGGTGCTGTGCCCAAACAGTTCTGCCATTAGGGTCGTCTCCTAACTTACCAATCTCTGCCGCTCCACCGAACGGGGTGTCCAACATATCTTGGCACAAGACATCAAGGAAAGAATTAAAGTCCCAGCCATTAAGATTCTCAAAAAGTTCTGTGTAGTAATCGATATCGTTTTTATAAGCCTCTGTCTGATCGGGGTCTTTGGCTCTAATCTGCCACTCAGTTCCAATTAAGAATGAGATAAGAGTGTCTCGGCACGCAATAGCAACAGGCTGCTGTCTGACAACTCGACGCCAGGCGTTAGCATTCTGCCATTGAGGTGACGCAAATTGAGGCACGAATCTATATAATGCTGGTAATTGCTGTCCACGAGGAGCTGGATTGGACGGCTTAGCTTGTGGAACTCTCTTCTTCGGCATGTGA